>Ga0222714_10007031_pt1 | contig 10389 bp, 9 predicted proteins | sample C33_3DmetaG_FD_165048 | JGI IMG/M metagenome (GOLD analysis project Ga0222714, IMG submission 165048) | Estuarine water microbial communities from San Francisco Bay, California, United States - C33_3D | ecosystem: Environmental > Aquatic > Marine > Unclassified | place: USA: California... | reverse complement strand
CTCATCCGATGGCATTGCAGATATTGCCGAGGTAGTTGCCGGCGACCCAGCACCCGATGGCTCGGGCCCGCTTGAGCTAGCAAGGGGAATCGAAATCGGACACGTCTTCCAACTTGGGCGCAAGTATGCTGAGGCGCTTGACCTTAGGGTCCTCGACGAAAACGGCAAGCTTGTCACCGTGACCATGGGAAGCTACGGCATTGGCGTCACAAGGCTGGTTGCGGTGATTGCTGAGCAGTCCCACGACGAAAAGGGCTTGATCTGGCCAGAGGCCGTCGCCCCGGCACAAATTCATATCATCGCGGCAGGCAAAGAGGAGAGCGTCTTTGAGGCCGCTGAGGCTCTTGCCGGCGAGGCCGAAGAGATGGGCTTTGGCGTGATGCTTGATGATCGCAAGGCTTCTCCCGGGGTTAAGTTTGCCGATGCTGAGCTATTGGGCATGCCTTGGGTAATTGTTTGCGGCAGGGGTCTCGAGGCTGGAGAAGTGGAGCTTTGGGACAGAGCGTCAGGCGAGCGCTTGACGGTAAAGCTAGAATCTGCATTAGCGGAGATAACCTCGCGCAGGAAATAGAACAGGTGCAGGCCATATGGATATCGATCTCAGTGTCCTCCGCCTGCTAGAGCGCGAAAAAGAAATCCCCTTCGACGAACTTGTCCAAATAATCGAGGCTGCCATTCTTGCGGCCTACTACAAGCACATTGGTGAGCACCCCAAGGGTTGCCGCGCAAACCTAGACCGCAAGACTGGTCACGTAGCTGTCTTTGCTGCGGTCTTGGATGAAGAGGGCGAGCCGACCGAGACCGAAAACGAGGTAACACCCGAGGGCTTCGGCCGAGTTGCCGCCTATGCCGCAAAGCAGGTAATCGCTCAGCGCATGAGAGAGATTGCCGATGAGGGCCTACTGGGAGAATTTAAAGGCAAAGAGGGCGACATAGTTGCCGGTCAGATTCAGCAAGGTTCAAGGCCCTACATGGTTTATGTGAACCTGGGGTCAATCGAGGCAATCATGCCTCCTGAGGAGCAGGTCCCAGGCGAGGACTACTCCCACGGCCGCAGAATTCGCGTCTACGTCACCAGCGTCCAAAAGGGCCTTAGGGGTCCAATGATCACGGTTTCCAGAACCCACCCCAACCTGGTTCGTAAACTTTTCGCTCTTGAGGTCCCAGAGGTTGCATCGGGTCAGGTGGAGATCACCTCAATCGCCAGGGAAGCTGGTCACCGCACCAAGATTTCAGTTCGTTCAAACGAGCCGGGCATCAACGCCAAAGGCGCCTGCATTGGCGAACTTGGTCAGCGGGTCAGAGCTGTCAGCAGCGAGCTAAATGAGGAAAAGATTGACGTAGTGGACCACTCCGAGAATCTCGCGGAGTTCGTTGCCCACGCTCTATCACCGGCCAAAGTGTCTTCCAGCTTCGTCATTGATGCTGGACTGAAGGCTGTGAGGGTTTTAGTCCCAGATTTCCAGCTCTCACTAGCTATTGGTAAGGAAGGTCAAAACGCCCGTCTGGCTGCGAAGCTAACCGGTGCCAAGATTGACATCCAGCCCGATAGCACCATGGATGAATAGCCAGTAGCGCTATTTCCCAATAGACTGGGAGAAGTCCAAAGCTTCGCAGCGTTGTTGCGAAGACTTTCTATAGACATAGAAGCAGGCAGAAGATGTGTGACACCAAATGAGCTTTCAGAAATGAGACCCGCTCAGCAATAAGGCCTGCCCTGTTTGGGGTTGGCCCCAGACAGGAGAAATTCAGTGGCGCTTCCACGCGTATACGACATAGCTAAAGAACTTGGTATCGATACCAAGGTCGCTCTCGCGAAGCTTGAAGAGCTCGGTGAGTATGTGAAGGGTGGCTCTTCCACCATCGCACCACCCGTTGCAGCCAAGCTCCGTGCGGCATATCCAAAGAAGGAAAAGCCAGCCGAGAAGCCAAAGGCCGAAAAGCCAAAGCCAGAGGCTAAGACGACTGAGGCTGAAGCAAAGCCAACAGAGCAGGTAGCGGAAAAGCCCGCCGAGAGGCCGGCAGAGCCTGCCGAGAAACCAGCCCCATTGCAAGGCATTCCTCGCCCGGGAAACAACCCGTTTTCTTCAAACCAGGGCATGGGCATTCCTCGTCCGATGGCTAGGCCTGGAAACAACCCGTTTTCTTCAAACCAGGGCATGGGTCGGCCAAGGCCCCAGGGAGCCCCAGGGCAGGCTCAGCGTCCCGGCGGACCAAGACCGCAGCAGGGCGGACCGCAGCGTCCAGGCGGAGCTCCAAGAACTGGTGGTGGCAAGCCAGGAGGCTTTGGTGCGGGCCCGGGAGGACCAGGTGGAGCCCCAGGTGGCGGCAGACCAGGTGCATTCCCCGGTAGGCCAGGACCCGGAGGCCGTGGAGGCCGCGGAGCCGGTACCGCAGGAGCTTTTGGTAAGGGCGGCTCTAAGAGCAAGTCGAGAAAGTCAAAGCGCACAAAGCGCGAGGAGTTTGAGCAGCGCGAGGCACCAAGCCTTGGCGGTGCGATGGTCCCACGCGGTGATGGCAGCACGGTTGTACGAATTCGCCGCGGTGCATCCATCCAGGACTTCGCCGACAAGATTGGCGCAAATGCAGGTCAGCTGATCACGGTTCTGTTCCACCTGGGACAGATGGCAACGGCCACCGCATCCCTGGATGAGGACACCTTCCAGATTCTTGGAGAGGAGCTGGGCTACAAAGTAGAGCTAGTTTCTCCGGAGGACGAGGAGCGCGAGCTTTACGAGGGCTTCGGTCTCAGTATTTCGACCGACATTGATGAGGAAGATACAGAGAATCTGAGCCCAAGGCCTCCAGTTGTCACCGTCATGGGTCACGTTGACCACGGTAAGACGAGGGTGCTGGACTCGATCCGAAACTCTAACGTTGTTGCCGGTGAGGCCGGAGGCATCACCCAGCACATCGGTGCCTACCAGGTTCACACCATCCACGATGGTGTCGATCGGGCCATAACCTTCATTGACACCCCAGGTCACGAGGCTTTTACGGCTATGCGTGCCAGGGGTACCCAGGTCACCGACATCGCAATCTTGGTTGTTGCAGCCGACGATGGCGTGATGCCTCAGACCATCGAGGCGCTAAATCACGCCCAGGCAGCTCAGGTTCCAATCGTGGTAGCAATCAACAAGGTTGATAAAGAGGGTGCGAACCCGGACAAGATTCGTCAGCAGCTAACCGAGTTTGGTCTGGTTGCCGAGGAGTTTGGCGGCGATGTCATGTTCGTAGAGGTTTCGGCTTTGAAGAACATGGGCATGGACAAGCTAATGGATGCAGTTCTCCTAACTGCAGACGCTGCCTTGGACCTTCGTGCCAACCCTGACCGCTCTGCCAGGGGAGTTGCCATCGAGGCAAACCTTGATAAGGGTCGCGGTTCTGTTGCAACTGTATTGATCCAGTCTGGAACTCTCCAGGTTGGAGACGCAATTGTCGCCGGAAGTGCTCACGGTCGCGTGCGGGCCATGTTTGACGAGAATGGCAATGCAGTTGAGGCTGCCGAGCCTTCTCGCCCGGTCCAGGTGCTCGGACTTCAGTCCGTCCCTCGTGCGGGAGACACCTTTGTGGTTGCCGATGACGAGCGTCAGGCGAGGCAGATTGCCGAGAAGCGAGAGGCAGCGGACAGAAATGCTCTGCTCGCGAGGACTCGCAAGAGGCTGTCGCTTGAGGACTTCACCAAGGCCCTCGAGGACGGCAAGGTCGAGTCCCTCAACCTCATCATCAAGGGTGATGTCTCCGGTGCTGTTGAGGCCCTAGAGGACAGCCTTCTCAAGATTGAGGTAGATGACTCGGTCCAGCTTCGAATCATCCACCGCGGTGTTGGTGCAATCACCGAGTCCGATGTCAACCTGGCAACCGTGGACTCTGCAGTCATTATTGGCTTCAACGTCCGTCCGGACAACAAGGCCAAAGAGCGTGCGGACCGCGAGGGCGTGGACGTTCGTCACTACACAGTCATCTACAACGCACTCGAGGACATTGAGAACTCCCTCAAGGGCATGCTCAAGCCTGAGTACGAGGAGAAGCAGATGGGTACGGCAGAGGTTCGTGAGATCTTCAAGTCCTCGAAGTTCGGCACCATCGCAGGTTCCTATGTTCGCTCTGGTCTAATTAAGCGCAACGCACTCGCAAGGGTGCTTCGCGATGGCGAGATGATTCAAGAGGGCCTAAAGGTTGACTCCCTGAAGCGATTCAAGGACGACGTGACCGAGGTGAAGACCGACTACGAGTGTGGTATCGGGCTTGGCGACTTCAACGACGTTCAGATCGATGACGTCATCGAAACCTACGAGATGGTCGAGAAGCCGAGGGTCTAGTGGCAGATGTAGCGAGGGCGAGAAGGCTCGGTGAGCGCATTAAGGTGCTCGCCGCGCAGGCTCTTGCCAAGGTTGTGAAGGACCCGGACCTCGGGTTCGTTACCTTTACCGACTGCCGGGTAACACCGGACCTCGCCCATGCCCGCCTCTTCTACACCGTTTACGGGACCGATGAGGAAGTTGATCGCAGCAGGGAGATTCTTGAAGAGAATCGAGGTCGACTTCGCGGAGAGATCGGTCGTCAGCTCGGCATTCGCATAACTCCAACTCTCGAGCTTGAAAAAGATGAGATTCCAGAGAATGCTGGCCAGCTCGCAGAGCTGCTAGCCGAGGCAAAGCGCAGAGACGAAGAGGTTGTTCAGCTCGCCAGCAAGGCTCAGCCTGCCGGAGATCCAGACCCCTATCGCAAGCCCCAGGAGGACTAGTGGTCTCGGGTATTGCCCTGATCGACAAGCAACAGGGTTTCACCTCACACGATGTAGTAGCCAAGCTCAGGAAACTGCTTGGGACCAAGAAAATCGGCCACGCTGGAACCTTGGACCCGATGGCCACAGGCCTCCTTCTGATGGGTGTTGGTCCCGGCACAAAACTGATGCAGTTCCTTTCCGGGCTCGATAAGACCTACCTAGCAACCATTCGACTCGGAGCCTCCAGCTCCACAGACGATGCGCAGGGGGAGCTGGGAGACATCCACGATGCCTCCCAAGTCTCACGCGAGCAGGTAGAGGCAGAGATTCTAAAGCTGACCGGCAACATCGAGCAGGTGCCCTCCTCGGTCAGTGCAATCAAGGTGGATGGGAAGAGGGCCTATGACCTTGTGCGCGCCGGCGAAGAGGTCGTCCTCAAGTCTCGAAAAGTGACCGTTTCGAGGTTCGAGATTGTTGGCGAGCCTCTAGCCGTTGAGAAGTACCTAGACATCAAAGTCGAGGTCGACTGCAGCTCTGGAACTTATATCAGGGCACTTGCCAGAGATCTGGGTGAAGCACTTGGGGTTGGCGGTCACCTGACTGCTCTGAGAAGGACCAGAATCGGGTCCTTTGAGGTTTCAAATGCCCGCGAGATTGCCCAAGAGCCGACTCTTGTAACAAACCTTGAGGTGTTGAAAACCCTCATGCCAGAGGTTGCAATCTCCCAGCAGCAAGAAATCGACCTAAGGCACGGCAAGCGCCTAGCTCTTGAGATCCCCGAGGCGAGCTGCGCCACAGCAAACGGCAGACTGGTGGCAGTTATTGAGCCGGTGGGTGCAGAGGCAAAGAGCTCCGTGGTTTTTCCCGAGGAGGCATAGATGCTTGAGCCGCTTTATTATTTGCTTCTTTTCTTGACCCTTGCTGTTGGCACCCTTCAGCTCTTGCTCGGCTTTTTTGGGAGAAAGCCCGGCCAGGTGGAGATAATGATGTCGCTGGCCGTGATCGCCGGTCTGGCGGTGCAGCTGCTGGTGTCAACAATCCTGGCGATCTCCGGGGAGCGGGCGGTAATAAGCACTCTCGAGTACTTCGGCTACCTACTGGTTGCGATCATTGTCCAAGTGGCCGCTGGGTTTTGGGCGCTTGCCGAGAAAACCAAGTGGTCAACCGTGATCCTCGGAGCTGCATCACTGACAGTTGCGGTGATGCTGGTGCGGATGCTGCAGATTTGGTCCGGGGTCAGCCCGTTCGCCTAAGCGGCAAAGAATAGAGTTATCGCGTGAATCGTTCCCTTGGAGTCGGAAGACTGCTGATTGCTATCTATGGCATCTTCGCCCTTTCGGCCTCCGCTAGGGCCCTATTTCAGATTGCCACCAAGTTCGATGAGGCTCCGCTTGCCTACTCACTCTCGGCACTTAGCGCACTGGTCTATGTTTTTGCCACCTTCGCTCTTGCCAGGCCTGGGGCGGTTTGGAGGAGGCGAGCAACTTTCGCGGTTTGGTTCGAGCTAATTGGGTTAATTAGCGTGGGCGGCCTGAGCATCTTTTTTCCTGAGCTGTTTGACCACCCCTCGGTCTGGTCAGGTTTTGGCGCGGGCTACGCGTTCATTCCGCTGTTGTTGCCGGTGCTTGGCCTAATCTGGCTGCGGAGGCAAAGTGCTTGAGATAACAGAGTTGCCTGAGGGTTTTTCCGATACCGCTCTTGCGATTGGAAAATTTGACGGTGTTCACTTAGGGCATCAGCAGCTGATACACGAGTTGGTTACCCAGGCCGAGGAGCATGCGCTCGCCCCTGTTGTGGTGACCTTTGATCGACACCCAAATCACGTGCTGAACCCAGACAATGTCCCGCTCCCCATCATTGGTCCACGCCAAAAGGCGAGACTGGTTGCCGAACTTGGTGTTGCGGCGATGCGCACCTTGATATTCGATGAAGAGTTTGCGCACCTGACTCCAGAGGAGTTTGTGGTGACGCACATCGTGCCCCTTCGGGCAAAGCTGGTGCTGGTCGGGGAGGGCTTCCGCTTTGGCCACAAAGGCTCGGGCTCGGTTGAGACCCTTAGCGAGCTAGGGGCTCGCTATGGATTCAAGGCCCAGCAGGTTAGCCACGTGATGCTCGATGACCAGAAGATCTCCTCGACTAAGACCAGGCAGTTGATAGGCGAGGGCAAAGTTTTTGCGGCAAGTGTGCTGCTGGGCCGCAATCACCAGACTGAGGGCGTTGTTGAGCATGGCCGAAAGCTTGGCCGCAAGCTTGGCTATCCCACCGCGAACCTATCCCGAGACAGCGAGGGTCTACTACCGGCCGATGGTGTTTACGCTGGCTACCTCTATGCCGATGGCGTTCGCTACGAGGCAGCCCACTCGGTCGGCACCAACGACTCGATCGAGGCTGTCCCGAGGCTTCTAGAGTCCCACGTCATTGGCCGAGACGACCTCGACCTCTATGGCAAGACTGTGATTTGCGAGTATGTGGATCAGGTGAGGCCGTGGGCAAAGTTTGAGTCGGTCGATGAGCTCACGGACCAGATCGCCAGGGATGTTGCTGGCGCGAAGAAAATTCTTGAGGGTTAGGCTCGGACAATGAGTTTTATCGGAGCCATCCAAAGCGGATTTAGAAACTATTTCAATTTCAAGGGCAAGGCATCAAGGCGCGAGTTTTGGTATTGGATTCTCTTCACGGTTCTGCTGGGGCTAGTTATCGGAACCATCGAATCAATCATCTGGCCAGCACCTGAGCAAACTGCTGACTGGATGCAGGAGATTCAAAACGTCGCCGCACAGCCAACACCGCTCAGTAACTTCCTCTCCTTTGCGCTCCTGGTGCCAAATCTTTCGATTCTTGCTAGGCGTCTTCACGACGCGGGATTCTCGGCAAAATGGATCTTTTTGCAGGCTGTGCCAATTGGCTACGGAATCTTCGCCGGAATCGGTGCGGTTACGGTTTTGAACAACGCAGTCCCTGGCGCGATGCTCACCTCCGAGGAGCTCATGAGCCTAATCTTTTTGATTTTGCCCATCTTTGCGCTGTTCCTGGCAATCATGGTCGTTTACATCATCATGGCGCTGAGGCCTTCGAAGAGCTTCTATGACGGCAACAAATATGTAGAGCCTGAGCCCCTTGACTCATCCAGCGAAGGCACTACCGCCTAGCATTTTCGCGCGTTTATCTCTAAGCTTTTGCTTCTGCCGTATATCGGCCGCGGATAAAGAGAGCTTCAGTCACAAGGACTTTGGCGCCGCGCTGCGGAAAGAAAGAGGACTAAGCAATGGCTCTAGATCCAAGCATCAAGAAGCAAATCATCGATGAGTATGCAACCGGCCCCGGTGACACCGGAAGCCCAGAGGTGCAGATTGCGGTCCTCTCACGCCGCATTCTCGACCTCACCGAGCACCTCAAGGAGCACCACCACGACCACCACTCGCGTCGTGGGCTTTTGCTCCTGGTCGGTCAGCGCAGGCGCCTACTTGATTACCTGAAGAAGGTAGACATCGCGCGCTACAGAAACCTGATCGAGCGCATCGGACTCCGTCGCTAGATTTGTGATCAATTACCCCCGGCAAACCGCCGGGGGTTTTTGCTTCTAGGCATTTTTGACCCTTGTTGTTACGCTTGTAGGACGGAGGAGCCCGAAGGCGGGTCCTCGGTGGAAGATTTTGGGTTACGGCCCCAGACTTTTTTACTGACGACCAGCACTTCCTCCCCCTAGCACGCATGCGAAAAGCCGATTTGGTTTTTTGCGTTTGTTGCGTGCGCGTAAGGATAAGGAGGGGCCATGGAAGGCCCAGAGATTAAATTCGCAGAAGCCGTGATCGATAACGGCAAATTCGGAAAGCGCACCATTCGCTTCGAGGCAGGACGTCTTGCCCAGCAGGCAGCAGGTGCTGCGGCCGTCTACATCGACGAGGAGACAATGCTCTTCTCAGCAACCAGCGCTTCTAAGCAGCCAAAGGAGCAGTTCGACTTCTTCCCGCTGACCATCGACGTTGAAGAGCGCATGTATGCAGCAGGAAAGATTCCGGGAAGCTTCTTCCGTCGTGAGGGACGCCCATCGACCGAGGCCATTCTGGCTGCCAGGTTGATCGACCGCCCACTGCGCCCATCGTTCGTGGATGGTCTGCGCAACGAGATTCAGGTTGTCGTGACAGTCATGTCTATTCACCCTGACGAGCTTTACGACGTGGTTGCCATCAACGCAGCCTCGATGTCCACACAGCTTGCAGGCCTGCCATTCTCAGGCCCAGTTGCCGGTGTTCGCGTGGCACTGATTGACGGCCAGTGGGTGGCATTCCCCAAGCACTCGCAGCTTGAGAACGCCGTGTTTGACATGGTGGTTGCCGGTCGAGTCATCTCGGACGGTGGCAAGGAAGACGTCGCCATCATGATGGTTGAGGCCGAGGCCACAGACAACAGCTGGGACCTAATTGGTTCCGGTGCCCTCTCACCAACCGAAGAGGTAGTCGCCCAGGGTCTTGAGGCTGCCAAGCCATTTATCAAGGCACTGGTTGAGGCTCAGAACAAGCTTGCCAAGCAGGCTGCCAAGGAGACCGCAGAGTACCCAGTATTCCTGCCCTACTCCGATGAGGTTTATGACGCAGTTGCCGCTGAGTGTGGCGACGAGCTTGCCAAGGTCTACCAGATCGCGGACAAGCAGGAGCGTCAGGCAAAGGATGACGAGCTCAAGGCCAAGGTTCGCGAGAGCCTAGAGTCGAAGCTCTCCGAGGAGCACATGACCCAGTTCTCAGCTGCCTACAAGGCGGTTTCGAAGAAGGTAATGCGCACCAGGGTCCTCAAGGAGGGCATCCGCATTGATGGTCGTGGCCTAAGCGACATTCGTGTTATTGATGCCGAGGTTGCAGTCATTCCTCGCACCCACGGCTCGGCCATCTTCCAGCGCGGTGAGACCCAGATTCTTGGTGTTACCACTTTGAACATGCTCAAGATGGAGCAGCAGCTAGACGCGCTGACCCCTGAGACCTCAAAGCGCTACATGCACCACTACAACTTCCCTCCCTACTCAACCGGTGAGACCGGCAGGGTCGGTTCCCCGAAGCGTCGTGAGATTGGTCACGGAGCCCTTGCAGAGAGGGCGCTGGTCCCAGTGCTTCCTTCGCGCGATGAGTTCCCATATGCCATCAGGCAGGTTTCCGAGGCCCTGAGCTCAAACGGTTCAACCTCGATGGGTAGCGTTTGCGCTTCGACTCTGAGCCTGCTAAACGCGGGTGTGCCGCTGCGCGCACCTGTTGCAGGTATCGCCATGGGTCTTATCTCTGACACCGTTGACGGAAAGACGCAGTACGCCGCGCTTACCGACATCCTCGGTGCCGAGGACGCCCTTGGCGACATGGACTTCAAGGTCGCCGGTACTCGCAACTTCGTAACTGCAATTCAGCTCGACACCAAGCTCGACGGCATTCCATCGGCCGAGCTTGCCAAGGCGCTTACCCAGGCCAAGGAGGCAAGGCTCTTCATTCTCGACATCATGAACGAGGCAATTGACGAGCCAGATGAGCTTTCGGTCTTTGCACCAAGAGTCATCGCGGTGAAGATTCCGGTTGACAAGATCGGTGAGGTCATTGGTCCAAAGGGCAAGATGATCAACCAGATCCAGGAAGACACCGGAGCCGACATCTCGATTGAGGACGACGGCACCGTCTACATCG
>Ga0222714_10007030_pt1 | contig 10389 bp, 6 predicted proteins | sample C33_3DmetaG_FD_165048 | JGI IMG/M metagenome (GOLD analysis project Ga0222714, IMG submission 165048) | Estuarine water microbial communities from San Francisco Bay, California, United States - C33_3D | ecosystem: Environmental > Aquatic > Marine > Unclassified | place: USA: California... | reverse complement strand
GTCCGCCATGGCGAAGTACTTTGCCAGTGAGGTCGCCGTTCGGGTGGCGAATGAAGGTGTCCAGGTCCATGGGGGCTATGGTTTTACGAAGGATTATCCCGCCGAAAAATTCTACCGCGACGTCAAGCTATGCACCATCGGAGAAGGTACCTCGGAAATCCAAAAACTCGTGATTTCCCGCGACATGCTGCGATCCTAAGGGCGCAATCTTTCGTTTAAACTCGCGTTTACTCATTTACCCTTGACTTTCCTCAAATGATGGGGTAAGGTGCGTAGGTCAAAGTGTTACATTTGACATTGGTATAAAACACGTATTGTGAAGCACGTTTTTCGAATTTTCGCTCTTCTTCTTTTTGCTCAGTCGGCCTATGCCTCTCATTACCTTGGTGGAGAGATTACCTGGCGCTGTTTTGACAGCGGTCCCAACGCCGGCAAGTACAAGTTTTACGTCATTCTTTACCGGGAATGTGGAACAGGGGCCTCTACCTACTTGCCCAACCCCGTCGTCTTGTCGACCAACGCCCCAGGAGGTTCCATCTCCTGTGCACAGGTAGGATCTGCGACGGATGTATCGCCCAACTGTTGGGATGGTACGCAAGAAATCAACTGCAACGGCGTCACGTCTGGCCAAGGAGCCGTCGAGGAGCGCCGCTATGAGTCGGGCTACGTCACACTCAATGGTGTTCCGCCTGCCGGAGGCTGGTACTTCACCTTTACGGATTGCTGCCGCCCCTCCATCACCAACCTGACCTCTTCATCGAGCTCGTACACGCTTCGAGCCTACATGTTCCCGTATTCAATCAATGGAGTGCCGCAGAACGCGAACCCCTGCTATGACTCGTCTCCCCGCTTTTTGGAGCCACCCAAGTCCGTGATTTGTTCGGGATACGAATACACCTATGCCCACAATGCGTTTGATGACGACCTGGATTCTGTGGTGTACGACTGGGCCTATCCTCAGACGACCAACAACGGCACCAACGCTTCGTTTACCACAGGTTATGCATACAACAACCCCTTCCCCAACGGAGGGAATACCGTGAGCTTCAACCAGCAGACGGGAGCCATGACCTTCAATCCTTCTGCGGGAGGTTCCTTCGCTTCCTGCGTGGAAGTCAGCGCCTACCGCTGCAACCAGAAAATTGCTTCGGTCTACCGAGACATTCCCGTGATCATTCGTACGGACTGTGGCTACAACACACCTCCCACGGTACAGATCAACAACATTCCTAACTTTCCCGCGCTGACCCCGGTGGTCGCCTCGGGCGATACGCTCTACTGGGAGACGACGGTCTATGCGGGTCAGCAGGTGAAGTTTGACCTGGTGTCCCAGGATGCGCAATTGTTGCCCAACTTCTTGCCGCAAACGATTGAATTCTCGCCTTCAGGTGGACAGTTGGGTGTGCCTTTGAACAACCCGAATTCAGGTTGTTTGAACCCTCCGTGCGCCACCGTCAACCCCAAATCTCCCCAAACGTCCTTTACCTCGACGCTGAATAACGAGATTTCTTTTGACTGGATGACGAATTGCAACCACATTTCCTACCAAAATAATTCCTGTGGTACTCCGACTAACCGCTATGTCTTTGCACTTCGAATGCAAGACAACTTCTGCGTCGCTCCGGCTATCCGCGTGGCGTCCGTGGTGATTAATGTGGTGTCCACCATTCCCGTCCCGCCCGACTTGAGCCAGGCCTGTGTATCCAAGGAACCGGGTGGGGGATTATCTATCTCATGGGGCACTCCGTTGGACACGGGAATGAATTTTGATGCCTATGTCGTCTTCCGAGGTTCGTCTCCAACCGTGCCCTTTATTGCGATAGATACGATCTACAACTACAGCACCCTTTCTTACACAGATCTCACCCCATTGTCTGGCGCGAACTACTATTATTTGCGCACCTTGGGTGGCTGTGGATACACGTCCCAAACGTCCGATACGGTTCGCTTGATGGAAATGTCCGTCACCCCCATTCCTCCCACAAATTCTTCTGTGGCGCAGCTGGATTGGAACGCCCCGTATGTCGGAGCGACTCCTACCTACGAAATTTGGCGCCGCCCTCAGGGAACCGGGGCTGCAGGCTGGAGCTTGGTATCTACCACGACGAATCAGACCTACAACGACACGGTCAATATTTGTGGTCAAGATTTGGAGTATCAAATCCGTATCAACGGAGCGTGCAATTCGACCATTGATGGCGGGTACTTCTCCGATCAAAACAATACGGACGTTCTGAAGATCGATTCAGTGTCCGTCAACGGAGGCACTGCTTTGATTTCATGGACTCCCGGAACCAATGGAGATATCGTGAACTACGACATCTTGGAATGGGTGCCCGGAACGGGATGGAATTCGATCGCGACAGTCCCCAATACCGTTTCCATGCCCTATCCATTGCCCGGTGCTGCTCCGGGCTCCATGGTCAAGCGTTACAAGGTGATGTCTACCGATAGTTGTGGCAACCAAAGCTCTGATTTGTTGGTGTCCGCGCACAACAACATGCTTTTAACCGAGAACATGGACCCCTGTGAGGGCATCATGCGCTTGCGCTGGAATCAGTACAATGGCTGGGCCGGTGGTGTAAAAGAATATCGGGTCCTTGCGGATGTAACGCCTCCAGGAGGCCCTACCCAAACGGGTGTGCTCTTGGCGACCAAAGCCCCGGGCGACACGGCGTTTAACACCCGTGATTTAATCGGTGGATGGTCCTATTGTTATTACATCCGTGCGGTAGATACCGCAGGACAACGCTTCAGCTCTTCCAATGAAGTATGCATCAACTCACTCGCTGTTCAGCGCTCGCGCTTGCTATACTTGGCCAAGACGTCGGTGCGCAACGACAACGCAGTCGAACTGGTCACCTTCATTGACAAAGACGCGGATATCATTCACTTTGATCTCCAGCGTGCGGACCGCGATGGCGCACCCTTCACCTCACTCGGCCTGATTCCCAAACCCGTATCCCCTCCCTGGGAGATTCGCTTCAAGGACTTCTCGGCGGACCCCGTGAATCATCGCTATTTATACCGCTTTGTGGCCACGGACAGTTGTGGAGGTATTGATACGGCCTCTAATATTGGCACGAACATCCTCTTGGAGGTGGAGCCTGCGGATAACTTAACCAACATTCTGACGTGGAATCCGTACCGCGACTTTATGGGCGGTGTCTTGAAATATGACATCTATCGTTCGATCGGCGAAGGGGCGGGTATGAACTTCGTAGGCACTACGACGGACACCATCTTCACGGACAACATACGTCCGACAGGAGACAATGTGGGCATATTCTGCTACAAAGTGGTGGCGACCGAGGGTCCGAGCCTGCTCAACTTCACGGACTATGACGGAAGTGTATTCACCTCTGTATCCAACGTGGCCTGTGCCGAGCATAAGCCGCGCATCTTCATCCCTAATTCCTTCAGTCCTAATTCGCCTGTGGCCGAGAATCGCACTTGGAGACCCAAGCAGGTTTATGTAGAGTCCGGCAGCTACAAATTAGAGATCCTGGACCGCTGGGGCAATGTGGTCTTCAGCACGTCCGATGAAAACGTGGGATGGGATGGGACTATCGATGGGGTGAAAGCCAGCGAAGGAAGCTATTTGTATCAATTAAACTTCCGCTCCAAGCAAGGTGAACCGATTGAAATGCTCGGTACCTTGTTGTTGATTTATTGATAATCCCCCAAGACGCCATGGAAAAGCCGCCCCAGTTAAGGGCGGCTTTTTCGTTATCTTTGCATGCAATTTAGACCGTAAATTGCGCCATGGAAACCAAGTTCACCAAAGTCATCGGAGAATACCTCACATATGATGACGTCCTTCTCGTCCCAGCTTATTCAGAAGTCCTTCCTCGAGACGTAAGTATTGAGTCTAAGTTCACGCGGAACATCATCTTAAAAACCCCAATCATCAGTTCTGCCATGGACACGGTGACCGAGGCGACGATGGCCATTGCGATGGCTCAAGATGGTGGGATGGGGGTTTTGCACAAAAACATGACGGCCGAAAAGCAGGCCATGGAAGTCCGTAAAGTGAAGCGTGCGGAAAGCGGCATGATCATGGACCCCGTCACTCTTACTGCGCAATCGCTCATAGGAGAAGCCAAGCGTTTAATGGCAGAATACCGAATTGGAGGCATCCCGGTGGTCAACGAATCCAAAGCCTTGGTGGGAATCATCACGAATCGAGACCTTCGTTTTGAAACAGATGACCAAAAGATGGTGAATGAAGTGATGACCGCTCAACCTTTGGTGACGGCGTCTGAAAACACCACCATGGAGGAAGCGGAAGTGATACTTCAAAAGAACAAAATTGAAAAGCTTCCAGTCGTGAAGGCCGATGGTTCCCTCCTGGGATTGATCACCTACCGGGATATTAGCAAAAAGCGCAACAAGCCCAACGCAAATAAGGACGACTTTGGACGTTTGCGTGTAGCGGCGGCCGTTGGAGTGACGCCTGATGTGCTGGAGCGCGTCAGCCTACTTGTAGCGGCCAATGTAGACGCGATTGTCATCGACACCGCTCATGGTCATACGCGGGGCGTAGTAGAAGCATTGAAAAAAGTGAAGAGCCAATTCCCAAATCTGGACGTCGTGGTCGGGAATATCGCGACAGCTGAAGCGGCCAAATTCCTCGTCGACGCCGGCGCGGATGCGGTGAAAGTGGGGATTGGACCGGGATCTATTTGCACCACGCGCGTGGTGGCGGGAGTCGGTGTGCCTCAGTTTTCTGCCGTGATGGTGGTCGCAGAGGCGATCAAAGGTTCGGGTGTGCCGGTCATTGCCGATGGCGGTATTCGCTACACGGGCGATATCGTCAAGGCCATAGCGGCCGGCGCGGACTCCGTCATGCTAGGGTCTCTGCTGGCAGGGACCAATGAAGCACCCGGTGAGTCCATCATATTGGATGGGCGCCGCTTTAAGTCCTATCGTGGTATGGGTTCTGTGGAGGCCATGGAAGCAGGATCCAAGGATCGCTACTTCCAAGACGTCGAAGACGATATCAAAAAGCTAGTGCCCGAAGGCATTGTAGGCCGCGTCCCGTACAAGGGTGAAGTCAAAGACGTCATGTACCAATTTATTGGTGGATTACGCGCTGGAATGGGCTATTGCGGTGCGGACAGCATTCAATCCTTGCAAGAAAAAGGGAAGTTCGTCCGCATCACCGCCTCCGGTATCGCGGAAAGCCATCCGCATGACGTGACTATTACGCGGGAAGCCCCCAATTACAGCCGGTAAACACTGATTTTATTGCGGAGCGTTCCGACGCTCTTGTTCCTGAATCGCTTGAAATTCCGCAAAGCAGCGCATGAGGCTTTGCAGCAGGTCATAGTCGGTAGCCGCATACACCGCGCTGTCGTTCCAGTGACAGAAGAGGAGGAACTCCTCAATTTGGTTCGGGGTGAGCCCCGTCAGTTCGAACAAGGCAGACCGGTTGGTGCTTTCTGAGAGTTTTTCCCGGAAGGACTCGCTTTCGAGTATTTCTTGGAGCTCCCGCAATTGTCTCGGTCGGTTGCCAAACTGGTCATACAGCAAATCAATGGGATTGGCCATCGTCGGCTTCACCCGGTTGGGCACTTGAATGTTGGCCCCTTCTGGCCGCCCTGGGGAAGCCATGGGCATTTCCTTGGGGAGGTTGCTCGTCAGCTTGTACGCGGTCACGGGTACTTCATCGAGCAGGTAATTCTGTGGGAGGAGCTCAATGACGACCTGTTCGGCTTCTCGCGCCCAGGCATAGCGATAGGCAAACCCCGCCTTGGAAAAGACGAGGGTATCGCCCGCTTGGGCATAGACATCAAACCGGCCACGCTCGTCGGACGTTAAAGCGGTCTCATTGCGGGCATTGACAATGATGACCCAGGGCACGGCTTCTTGGCTCTTCTCTTCGACAATCTGCCCGGCAAAATGAACCATCTCTTGACCCCATAGGCCCATAGGGAGGGTCAAAAATGAAAAAAGCAGTCGTCCGTTCATGAGATTCCTGAAAATTACAACAACCATGCCTGAGACAATGCCGATATTTGTGACTCAAAACCATCCCCATGTCGGACGATAAGAAAATCATCTTTTCCATGTCGGGAGTCTCTAAGATTCTCCCGAACAACAACAAAGCCATCCTCAAGGATATATACTTAAGCTTCTTCTACGGAGCGAAGATTGGTATTATTGGTCTCAACGGTTCAGGTAAATCGACCTTGATGAAAATCATCGCCGGGATCGAAAAGAACTTCCAAGGAGACGTGGTCTTTTCACCGGGCTATACGGTGGGATACTTGGAGCAAGAGCCCCAGTTGGATGAGACCAAAACGGTGATGGACATTGTCAAAGAAGGCATGGCCGAGACGGTTGCCCTGTTGGAAGAGTACAACCAAATCAACGACCAATTTGGCCTGCCGGAGGTCTATGAGAATCCAGACAAAATGGAGAAGCTCATGAACCGCCAGGCCGAATTGCAAGACCGCATCGATGCGAGCAACGCCTGGGAACTCGACACGGTTCTAGCCCGTGCCATGGACGCTTTGCAGTGTCCAGATGGGGATACGTCGATCTCCATCCTATCGGGAGGAGAGCGCCGTCGCGTGGCCCTCTGTCGCTTGCTTTTACAAAATCCGGACGTCCTGCTCTTGGACGAGCCTACGAACCACTTGGACGCGGAATCCATTCTTTGGTTAGAACATCACCTGCAGCAGTACCGGGGTACCATTATCGCGGTGACCCACGACCGCTACTTCCTGGACAACGTCGCCGGATGGATTTTGGAACTGGACCGCGGCGAAGGCATCCCCTGGAAAGGAAATTATTCCTCCTGGCTCGAGCAGAAGACCAAGCGCATGGAGCAGGAAGAGAAGCAAGTCACGAAGCGCCGAAAGACCTTGGAGCGAGAGCTTGAATGGGTGCGCATGAACCCCAAAGGCCGCCAAGCCAAGTCCAAAGCGCGTTTGTCGAGCTATGATAAGCTCATGAACGAGGAACAAAAGGAAAAGGAGCAGCGCCTGGAGATCTACATTCCCAACGGCCCTCGACTCGGAACGAATGTCATTGAGGCCGAGCACGTGAAGAAAGGTTTTGGGGATCGTTTGCTCTATGAAGACTTGAATTTTAATCTTCCGCCCGCAGGGATTGTGGGTATTGTCGGTCCTAACGGCGCGGGTAAAACGACCATCTTCCGCATGATTATGGACCAACTTCAGCCGGATGGGGGGGCGTTCAAAGTGGGAGAAACGGCGAAAATCTCCTACGTAGACCAGACGCACGCCAAATTAGATCCCGAGAAGTCCATTTACGAGATTATTGGTGACGGCCAGGAACAGTTTGAATTAGGGGGCCAAATCGTAAATGCGCGCGCCTATTTAGCCCGCTTCAATTTTAGTGGAGGCGACCAGTCCAAAAAGATTGGCATCCTTTCCGGTGGAGAACGCAACCGCTTGCACCTCGCCATGGCGCTCAAAGAGGGCGGCAACGTGCTTCTTTTGGACGAGCCCACCAACGATTTGGATATCAATACGTTACGGGCTTTGGAAGAGGGCTTGGATCATTTTGCCGGATGCGCCGTGATCATTTCGCACGATCGCTGGTTCTTGGACCGCGTTTGTACGCACATCCTGGCATTTGAAGGAGAATCTCAAGTGTATTACTTTGAAGGCTCGTTCTCGGATTACGAAGAGAACAAGAAGAAGCGCTTAGGTGGCACCTCCGCAGAGCCCAAGAAATTTAAATACAAGAAACTCGTCAAATAATGAAACCACGCGTAGCCAAGGGGACCCGAGATTTTTCGGCGGCAGAAGTCGCCAAGCGTCACTATGTGATGTCCATTCTCCGTGAGACCTTTGAGATCTTTGGCTACAGCCCCTTGGAAACACCCAGCTTTGAGAACATCGAAACGTTGATGGGGAAGTATGGGGAAGAGGGTGACCGCTTAATTTTTAAAATTTTACGTTCGGGTGATTTCTTGCGCCATGCGTCCGATCCGACGGAGCCCAAGGCCTCAGAAATTGCGGACAAGGCGTTGCGCTATGATTTGACGGTGCCTTTTGCGCGCTACGTGGTCCAGAACGCCGGACAATTGGCGCTGCCCTTTAAACGCTACCAAATGCAACCAGTCTGGCGTGCGGACAACCCGCAAAAAGGTCGCTTTCGCGAGTTTTATCAATGCGATGCGGACGTCGTAGGCTCCAAAAGTCTTTGGCAGGAGGTCGAGTTGGTTCATTTGTACCACCAAGCGTTTTCCACCCTGCGCCTTCCGGTGACCATTCGGCTCAATAACCGCAAGGTCTTAGCGGGGATTGCGGAGGTCAGTGGCGTGGGGGACCGCCTTGTGGACTTTACCGTGGCCCTCGATAAATTGGACAAGATTGGCCGGGAAGGCGTGGTGGCGGAATTGGAAACCAAAGGCTTTACCGCCGAGGAAATCCGTCACTTGGAACCCTCCATGCAATCTTTTGCCTCCTCTTCGGACTCCTTGGCCTTTCTGCGCAGCTGGTTGGCCCCTTCAGCCGTGGGCATGCAAGGCGTTGAGGAACTGGAATTCGTGCTGAGTCATGTAGGCGAAGTGTCCACGGTGGTAGACATCACGCTCGCGCGCGGTTTGAATTACTACACCGGCTGCATCATGGAGGTCACTGCCAATGAAGTGGCCATGGGAAGTGTAGGGGGTGGTGGACGCTACGACGACCTCACGGGGATCTTCGGCCTGCGCGATGTTTCGGGGGTGGGAATCAGCTTCGGGCTGGACCGCATCATTCTATGCTTGGAGGAGCTCAAGCGCTTGCCTGCGGCCTTAACAGCAGGTCCCCGTGCGCTCATGTTTCATCTCAGTGCGGAGGACGGCGCAGCGGCGTATCAGTTGACCTCCCAGTTGCGAAAGCAAGGGCTACGTATTGAGTTTTATCCCGAGCCGGCGAAGGTCAAAAAGCAGTTTGACTATGCCCTGAAGCGCGAAATCCCCTACGTGCTCTTCTATGGTGGCGCGGAACAAGCGGAGGGCCTTGTCCACATCAAGAACATCACGACCGGAGACCAAGAGTCTATTCCTGTCGACCAGGTCGCCGCACGAATCGCGACGCTTTAAATCGGTGTTCCGGCCCACTTCCGGCGGTACGAGCCGTCAGGGTCATACATGTCTGCTTGTTTGAGGGTATTGAATTGCCGAATAGGTCGGGGGTCATTCCCGCATTGGGCGAGGTAGGCCCAATTTCCCCAGTTGGCCGCGGGGTCGTAGTCCAAGAGTTGGGATTCAAAGTAGGCCGCACCGATTCGCCAGGGTTGCTGCAGGTTGTGAATCCAATAGGAGGCCAGGTTTTGTCGTGCCCGATTGGATGTGTACCCCGTGGCCCGAAGCTCCCGCATGCCTGCATCGACCAACGCATCACCGGTGCGTCCGGTTATCCAGAGGTCAAATGGGCGGGCATCCCCAGCCAACGGCGAGGGCCCGGATCCCTTGAGTCCTCTGGGTCGAAAGAGGCGCTTCCCTTCCGTGTAGGCTACCCACTGGAAGTACTCCCGCCACAGCAATTCAAATCGAATCCAGTACACTTCTTCGGACCCACCCAGTTGCTCTTCCAGCGCTAAGCAGGCGTTCCAGATGCGCCGAGGGGAGAGCAGTCCCAGCCCTAGGTAAAGGGAAAATTTGGTCGAATCATCCCAGCGGAGCATCCCGTTGCGTTGCGTTTTGTACTGGGTAGCGGGACCTTGGGGCCGAATATATTCGTGTAAACGGGCCCAAGCATCGGCCTCTGTAGGACAAGCTGGGAGGGGAAATTCTCCCGTTTTCGAGGCCCGTATCCCGGCCGGATTCGCGGGAGGAAGGTCAAAGGGCTTCGCACCGCGATGCGCTTCTACACGTTTGCGAAAGGGTGTGAAAGTGGGTTCAAGGGCCGCTTTTAAGGCTTCCTCTGGAGAGAACAGGGTGTATGTGTGGAATCCTTGGTGCGCTATGCCCGTAGCCATGAGGGCCTTCTCGGCTTGTTGCTCCTCCCAAGCATAGCCATAGGAGAAGACGACGAGGTCGATGTGGTGCCGGGCTAGATAGTCGAGGAGGGGGGCTTGCACCCATCGGTGGGACACGCCGGTTTGACGAACACGTTCCCCAAAGGACTCCCAGGCCTGTGCTTCCCAGGCTTGGCGAACGGACGACATCCTGGGCAGCGCGATGGGACTCTCCGAAATTCGGGCTTCTCCCGCGTTGAGCGGCTCCCGGAGTAGGGTTAAGGAGGACCCGGGCTGCGTGAGGCGTGCCTGAATGTCTTCCCACAATGCATTGTCAGCGAGGCGCAAATCACGCCGCGTCCACCACAAAATATTCATAATTCTTCCACATGTTCGTGAAGCCATGCCGCCCGCTCCAGCAAGGCGTGCTGACGCTCCGGTGTAAACTTGTCCCAGGTGCGGTCA
>Ga0222714_10007029_pt1 | contig 10390 bp, 10 predicted proteins | sample C33_3DmetaG_FD_165048 | JGI IMG/M metagenome (GOLD analysis project Ga0222714, IMG submission 165048) | Estuarine water microbial communities from San Francisco Bay, California, United States - C33_3D | ecosystem: Environmental > Aquatic > Marine > Unclassified | place: USA: California... | reverse complement strand
TGAAGAAGCAGCAAAAGCAGCCGCTGTTTCAGCAGTGGTATCATCATTAGCGTCTGATGTGTCATCAACATCAAGACAATCTGCAAATAAAGCTGAAGAAGAAGCAGCTGCTTTTACTTCTTCTTATTTTGTATTTCAAGATATTAATAATATTAATAATTATTATACAATTTTGAATAATAATTCATATAATATAATTAATAAAAAAGGTATTATTATATTTGATGATAATAAATTAACTAAAAATATATATAATTTAAATGATTATTTATTAAATGATGATAAAAATATTATATGGAATATTAAAAATAAATTATATATAATATATGATAGAGATAATAATAAAAAAATAGGAAATATAGCATATTTTCAAAAAAATGAAAAAAATATTTTTTTAATTCAAACTACTGAAGATATAATCAAAAATATTAATGAGAAAAAATTAGAAAAAGTAAAATATACTGATTATTTTAAAAAAAAAATATTAAATATTAATGAAAAAAAATTAGAAGTAGAAAAAGTAGAAAAATTAGAAAAAGTAAAATATACTGATTATTTTAAAAAAAATATATTAAAAAATATATATATTTTTTTTGGTATAGAAGAATTATTAGAAATATAAATTGAATATATTATTATCTTTTTATAATATAAATATGGGTATAATATTGATTAATATTGATAATATAACTCAATTTTATGTATTAAAAAATAGTATCAATACATTAGACACTTGTATTAATAATAATAATAATATAGCTGACAAAGTAAATAAGTTTATAAATAATGAGAAATTTTTAAAAATATATAAAAATAATAATAAAAATAATAATAGTTTAATTACAATAATTGATGAAGAAAATATTAATGATAAGGTTGTAATAGCAATTATAGCAAAATATAATGATAATTATATTATACAAATTAATAATAAATTTTATAAAGATAATAAGGATATTTTAGAAATAAAAATTATAGATAATCCAAATATAGTTGAAGAATTGAAAAAAATTTTAAATCAATAAAAATAAATATATTTTATTTTTATATTACATATTTTTAGATATATACAATTTAACATTTAATAATGTCTTCTGATCCTTATAAAACACATTTTTTATTAAAAAATAATAATGATTTTTATGAAATAATTTTTAATAATGATTTTCATGAAAACAATAATAATTATAAAGAATTAATTAATATTATTGAATCTCAAGAAAAAAATACATTGATAAAATTTTTAAAATTTGATACTAAAAATTTTGATAATGATAAATATTTGATAAAATATTTAAATGAGTATTTAAATGTTTTTTTATCTGATAAAAATTACATAAAAATATATAAAAATAATAATAATGTAAGATATATAATATATAAAAAAAATAATGAAAATAATAAAAATAATGAAGCAATATCATTATTAACTATTAATAAAATAAATAAAGATGATAAAATGTATTATATTGTAGAATTTGATAATAATGAGGATGAGGATGATATTAATATATTAGATAATTTATTTAAAATAAGTTATGATAAATTAGAAATATCTGATAAAGATTATTTATCAATATATAAATTATAATTAAATGACGTGATATTATAGAATATATGAAAGAAATAAAGCGGTTAGGTAATTATAAAATAGGTTTTAAGTATATTCAAGACGGTAAGAAAATCACGGATAAGAAGGAATTAGAGCGTATTAAGTCTCTTAAAATACCTCCTGCATATAATGATGTAACTATAGTATGTGGTAAAAAAATCATAGCATATGGATATGATACTAAGGGTAGAAAACAGGTAATATATTCACCTGAATTCATAAAACGCCAAACTAATAAAAAATATATTAATGTCCTAAAAGTATCTAAAATATTTCCTAAAATACAAAATATATTACGCAAAGATATATCAAGTACAAATGCCAAAAAGCGGGAAATTGCTATGATAGTATCGCTTATTTTAGAATGTGGATTCCGCATAGGTAACAAAAAATATGAGGACGAGAATAAATCATATGGATTAACCACTATAAAATTTCGTCACATATCTTTTAAAAACGGCAATATTAATATAAATTTTATAGGCAAAAAGGGAGTAGTGAATGATTCAACTTGTAAGAATGTTAAGATATATAATTATTTAAAAGATAAATGTAGCAAATTAGGCGCCAAATGTGCTAAATCTAATGTGTTCTCTTACTTAAATGAAGATAAAAAGAGGTGTCATATAACATCAATTGATGTAAATAAATATTTAAATAAAATTGATAAAGATATAACATCAAAAGTGCTAAGGACATTAAATGCTAATTACTTATTCTTAAAGTTTATAAAAGATCCTAAAGTAAAAGCTGATAAAAACCCTATTAAACGCGCTATTGAGATGGTAGCAACTGAACTACATAATACACCCGCAATTTGTAAAAAAAGTTATATTGATCCTAAAATGATAAAATATGCTGAGATGAAAAACAAAAATTGATTATTATATAATAATAAAATAACATAGTATTATAAAATGGAGATAGACACTGTAATTGATAACCTTAAAGAAATGTTAAAAGATCGCGGAGATAATATAGATATGTTTGAAGAGAATGAAAGTGTGATTAATCGCGATGAATTTTATAATGATAAAAATCCTATTGAATTCCAAACATCAAATACTACCATTATCTTTGCTTTGACTAAAAAACTTCGCCGATTTATATTAGATGAATTTAAGCTATTTGAGGAAAATTTTACTAATTTTATTGAAAAATATAATAATAAAAAAAATATAATCATAATTTTAAATAACGATACTATTTCAGTACCTATTTTATCACAAATAAACAAATTTGATAAGATCATCCAAAAATTAGGAGGAATGATACAGTATTTCCAGATTAAACACCTAATGTTTAATCCTACAAAACATGAGCTAGTTCCTAAACATACTAAATTAAATGCTACAGAAGTCGCTGAGATAATGTCTAAATATATGATTAAAAGTAAATTATCAATGCCTATAATTTTACACAATGATCCCATAGCTAAATGGCTAGGATTAAAACAAGGCGACATTGTAATGATAGATAGATACAATGAGAATAGCGGTATTTCATATTATTATAGATGCTGTATTTAGAGAATATTTAGTATTTAGAAAAGCTTTATAGCAACATTTTATTCTTTTTTTATAAAAATAATATAAATATATTTTATAGATAATCAATATAAGAATGGCTTCCTCTTTTTCTAATACTGATAACCTTAAAATCAAAGATTCATTAGAAGAGTATTATTCTGCTTTATTTAAAGAAAATGATAAAAGAGAATTGTCTTCAGCAAAAACACCATATTTTTTTGATACAATAAAAAATATTGCTCTTATTAATGATAATGATTTTGCATTTAATAATTTTATATCTCAATGTATAAATTATAATATTGGAAAAACTAATGCTGATAATAATGAAATGTTAAAAATATTATCAGATACATCTAAAATTAATGACATTCAGAAATTTATTAATACAGTAAGTGTAATTTTAGATATATTAGAAGCATATAAGAAATTCATTGATGAAAATGCCAACTATATGAGCTCTTTATCTAATTTAGCATCTATTAAATTATCAGCATCAACCGACGCATCAACCGACGCATCAAATACATTTTCTTTTAATACATCATATAAACAACTAAAATTAAAGATAGCATCTTTTAGCACAAGCAGTAATAATAATATATTTACTATTGACGACGACTCTAGTGTACCATTATCACAAACAGTTACTAAATCGTCACATCGTTATGAACCATTTAACAGTGATAAAACTGTTTTACAACAATCTAAAGATATAATTAATAATTTATTATATTTTTTAATGAATATATCTCCTCAAAATGCTAAAATAGAAGTATATTGTCTTTATTATTATTATAAACTTGTTAAATGCTATATGTTATTAACATGCTCTTCTACAAATATTGCTATTAATAATATTTCTAGTAGTGCTACTTTAAATAATATACGTTTAACAAATACTTCTTCTCCAGATAGTGAAATTAGTATATTTACTAGTTCTGAAACATTATTAGAAGATTATACTAGTACTTCTACACAAAAAAGATATGCTTCTGTATTAAAAAGTGAATATTCAGTAGTTTTATCATATGTTTTTAATGAATTAAGTCAGTTACAATCATCTTTTTTTACAAATCCAAATAGTAATTTAATTTCATTAGAAAATAAACTATATAATTTTACTATAAATAACACTGAAAATCTTGAAGATACTAAAGTAATAAAATTAAAATATACAGGTACAGATACAGATGAAAATTATATTAATAATATTGTAAACACTGATAATAAAATTAAAATATTAAAAAGAAGTTATTATATTTTCAAAGATAATAATTATTATAAAATTATTGATATAGATAAAACTGAAAATACGGTAATAATTAAAGCAAGATATAATTCAAATACGTCAGCTGACGCTGCTAATTTACCACCACTACCTAGTAGTATTAGATTTGATACCAATGGTGATCAAAATATGAATGAATGTACTTTTGTAGATTCTAACTTTCTAACATTGAAAAAAGATTACTATGATAATAAAGGAAAATTATATGATATTAATAATAATATTAAATCTAATACAATAAAACTTAATGGTGTAAAAAGAAATTATGATGATAATAAAACTATTGATGATACATTAAATACTCAAATAACAATTGTTCATGTTATCCTAGGTATAATTGGAGTGGTTTTTATTCTTCTTTTAATAAGTAATATCAATAACGGTATTAAAAAATTAGTATCAATGGCTTTTGTAGGAATAATATTATTATTAATAATTGTTTTATACTTAATGAATTCAACTTATAAAACGATAGAAGAAGGATTTGCTACAGGCGAAATTACAGAAGGCAATAAGATTCAATTTTTAAATGAAAAATATTCAACATTTAATGCTCAAGCTAAATTATATATTAATACAATGAAACTAAATATTAAAAATGTTGATTCTGCTGATATATACGATGATCTTTTAAATATAATGGAAAGAGAAAAATATGATAAACAAAATATCTCTAATCTTTTAGATCATAAAAGAATATTAGGAAAATCATATATAGATGTATATAAATATGATTATTATAACAAACAAATATATATCAATACTATATTAGTATCTGGATTATTTATAGTTTTATTATATTTAATATATATTATGAATCCTAAAATTGAGAAAAATTTATTAGTATTTGTAGGATTAATATTATTTATTATAATAGTAACATATTACCTAATAAATACAAATATCAAAGTTCATTCTAAATCATCTCAATATTATTGGGGTCCAATGGATTTATCAAGAGCATAAATCAAATAATCAAATAAGCAATTTAATATAAAACATATATAAATAAATAATATATATTATTCTATAATATGGTGTCAGATAGCACCGATAATACTGAACAAGAAAATATAATATTAAAAGATACTGATAAAACCCAAGTTATCCCTGTTATTGATTCATCTGTAGACCAGACAACAGATCCTTCAACAGACACGATAACAACAAGTGATTCAGATTTTATCATTGATGATAATGATATTAAAGAAACAAGTAGTGAAGAATTTGAAGACATTGATGAAGACATTGAATTAGATGAAAACGATATTATAAGTATTGAAGAAACAGATGACAATGGTAGTAAAAATGATAAATTACTTCTTGTATTAAAAAGATTAAACCAAATACCAAATAGATTTAATAAATCAACTAAAAGCATAATTAATAAAAAAGTGTATAAATTTACAAATAAATATAATAAAAAAGATATAGCATATTTCAATAGTTTATCGGATGGTGAAAAAAAAGAAATTGAAAAAACGGAAACAGAGCTAAGTCTTATTAATAATAATAGTGATATTCCTCTAAGATTTAAATTCCTTGGACTTAATATTTCTAATAGTACTAAGAATGTTATTTTATCTAAGATCAATATTCTAAGCGCTATGGAGTGTAATTCAGGTGAATATTTTAAACTTAATAATTGGCTTCATTCTCTAAATACAATACCATTTGGTATATATAATGATTTGCCTATTAAATATACTGACAATATTTTAGATATACAAGCATTCTTAAATAATTCTATTAAAAAAATGAATGATAATATTTTTGGTCACAAAGAAGCTAAAGAACAAATTATTAGAATTCTTGCTCAGTGGATATCATGTCCTACAGCACATGGACATATTATAGGTATTCAAGGTAGTGCTGGTGTAGGAAAAACAAAACTTATTACAGAAGGTATTTGCAATACTCTTAATTTCCCCCATGCCTTTATTTCACTAGGAGGAACATCTGATGCTTCTTTTTTAAAAGGACATTCTTTTACATATGAAGGCGCTGTTTATGGTAAAATTTGTGAATCACTTATTAAAACCCGTGTAATGAATCCAGTATTTTTATTTGACGAATTAGATAAAGTATCGGGATGTTATAAAGGCGATGAGATTATTAATACTTTAATTCATATTACAGATCCTGTACAAAATAGCAAATACACTGATAGATATTTTGAAGAAATTGATTTGGATCTTTCAAGAGCTACTATTATTTTCACATACAATGATGTAAATCTTATAAATCCTATTTTAAAAGACAGAATGATTACAATTAATGTACCTGGATATAATAGCAATGAAAAATTAATCCTAGCTAAAGATTATTTAATGCCTGAGATTCTAAAACAATATAATATTGAAAAAGAAGATATTATAATTGATGATACTGTTCTAAAATATATTATCGATGATATTGATAAAGAAGAAGGTGTTAGAAATCTTAAAAGGGCTATTAATAACATTATTTCTCATGTAAATATGATGAAATATATTATGATAGACGATATCATTGTAAAATATCCATTCAAAGTAAATATTAATTATTATAATAAATATTGTAAAAATAATAATACTAAAAACAATGCGATACATTCTATGTATTTGTAAATAATGTATTTCCCATATATTTGAGTTGTCTATAACAAGATGCTATATTATCAAATAAATTATTATAATATGTGTATTTAATACTTTTTTTATCACACCATTCTTTTGTTATTTTTTTCACTTTATGATAATGTACATGAGATATGCGTGGAAATAAATGATGTTCTATTTGATAATTTAAACCACCGTGAAAGTATCCTAGAATTCTTCCTCCTACTGTAGATGATGTTTCAATTTGTTGAATAGCCCAATCTCTATCAGTATCATTATTATGAGTATTTATATGTTCATCATTGGTTTCTTTGGGTATTATATATGAAACTCCTTCAAAATTATGAGAAATGATAAAATTTATTCCTAGATAAAATCCTCCTACGGCAAGTGTAATAAACATACACAATAAAGTATGAAAGTTATTATGATAATATAATGGTATCGCATAAAATCTTGCTATAAATAATCCTCTTAATATTAAAGCGATATTAGCTTCGTGTCGCGCCATTGAAGAAATTTTAAAGCCACTATGGTGCATATAAAGAAGATCAAATATCTCTTTGAAATGCCATGAAATAGGAAGCAGAGGTAAAAGGAACCATGTATATATTGCCTGAAATCTATGTCTCGGTGTCCATTTTGTCATTTTATGAAGTCTTATTAATGTCCCTGTTGTATCTGGATCATTACCTTCATTATTTGTATAAGCATGATGTAATAATACATGATGGTGTTTCCATAAAAGTGAGCTTCCTCCTATCCAATCTTGTGTAAATCCCCAAGCATAATTTACCCATGGTGTTTTTGAAACAGCGCCATGATTCGCATCATGTTGTATACATAACCCAATCATTGCCATTATAATACCATGTAAAATACTTTTAGGTATATTAAAACCATTTATAATATTATCATACTCAATGTAAATTTCTAGAACCATTATAGCAACTGCTTTAATGTACCATTCCATTGTAGCATAAGGGTATTTAATATCTTTTTTAATATAATCTTTAAGATCTCTATAAGTTTTGCTATTTATTTCATATTGATTACTTTTAATATCTTCAAATGATGCTTTTCTTAATTTATAAGGTTCCATAGCTTTTTCATGAAAAAAACGATGATTATGAAGCATATAATAATGAACAGTTACATCATTCCCTCCAAATATGTTTAGAGCCATATTGCCACCAGGATGAATTTTAGCAAATTCTTGTAAATCATAAACATTTCCTTCTATTATAATTTCATTATCGTTTATCATTATTTTTTATTATATATATTTAATAGCTTATATATAAATAACAAATAAATAATGTCAATTTCATATAATATTATTATTTATTCATTTATATTATTACTAATATTATTAATAATTGCATATATAGTATATTTAGCATATAATTCTTATAAAAAAAATCTAAATGAAAATAATATTTATTTTATGAATACTGAAGAAACAAAAATATTTTTATTAAAAGATGAAGATTACTATGTTAGAAATTTATCTAAATATGATATATATGCAAGACATGTCAAAACAAATAAAGAATATTTAGATAATATTTCAAAAGCAGCATCTAGTTTTACAAAAGAAGAAATTGCTAGATTAATAAAGTGTTCACATGATGCTGATATATTTTTTAAAAGTTTGTATATTAAAAAATATAAAGAGATAAAAGGAGGAGATATTGCAGCTATAAAATGGATTTATGCTATTACTGACAATAATATATATGAAGAAGGACTACCTCATACACGTGTAAATATTATATTCTTATCTAAAAATATACTTAAAAATACCGACAATGATCTTACAAATACGCTAATTCACGAGAAGATACATATATATCAAAGATATAATACTGATTTATTTAATAGAATTTTAGTATCAATGAATTATTCAATAGTTGATAAGAATTTAATAAAAAATAATCATTTAATTCGTTCTAATCCGGATGTTAATAAATATATATATATTGATAATAATACTAAAAAATTCTTTATTTGTCTCTATAGAAATGAGAAACCATCTGGTATAAATGATGTTATTATAAATAATTATTCAATAGAGCACCCATATGAAATGATAGCATATGATATAGCAAATTATCATAATGATATTAGTAAATATATAAATATATGAATTTACTAATATATAAATATATTTTTAGATATAAATATATAAATATTATATTATAGAATATATATATAATGGATCAAGTATTACAACAATCGCCGCAAAATATTGATAAAGCAACTATTGAAGCTATATTTATTAAAAATAATGAAAATGTTCTAGATACTTTATTTGAACTTTGGGAAATTGATGATAATAAGAATTCCGATACAGATATTTCAGATATAGTTTCTTCTTCTATTGAAATTGTTGATATTAAAAAAGATACTGATGAAAATAAGAAATGGAGTAACATAAGAGATATATGTGATTCATTTGATATAGAAATGCAAAAAGTTATGAAAAAATAATATAAATGATAATTAAAGAAAATGGCTAAATTACTTACAATACAAGATCTTAGAAATAATATTTTAAGTAATTATAAAATTAAAGGAGCATATAGTAAATGTGATTTTTCCAAATTTTACGATAAACCACAAGAAATAATAAACTATGATCCTACATGTTTTTTAAATGGTATGCCTGATTTTATGAGAAGTTTTAGACAATTTGACTATAGAAATAGTTTAGAAATATTGAATAAAGTTGCTAAAAAAAGATATGAAGAAAATAGCTCTGATCCTGGTATAGACTATTCGGATCCTAATAATTTTGTTTATTATGATAAAACAAAGAAGGTATTTGTTAGAAAATAAGGTATTTTTTAATTATATTTTAAATAATAAAGGGTAATATGATAATTATAATTGTAATTTTATTATTATTAATAACATATTATTATAGTATTAAAGATATAATTAAATTTATATATTATATAGACATATTATTTGAAATTGATAGAAGTTCTGAAAATTGTTCAAAAATTACAAACGATTATAATAATAGCTATAATAATATATATAAAAAAGATATTATATTAGATATTTTGTCAGTTTTAAAATATAAAAAAGATAATCAAACTACTGAAGAAGCAGCTTCTAGTAAAAATCCAAGTGTTAACACTGCTAGAATACAAATTATTTCAGATAAAACAGCTGAAAAAACAGATGAAGAAAAAGATGCAGAAAAAAAAGCTGCTCAAGAAAAAGAGGAAAAAGATAAGGCTGCAGCTTCTAATAAAAATAATAAAGAAAATATTAATTCAAATAACATAGCTAGAGATTTATATTATTTTTTAGATGAAAAGGGTAATATAAAAAATTATTATGATTC
>Ga0222714_10007028_pt1 | contig 10391 bp, 9 predicted proteins | sample C33_3DmetaG_FD_165048 | JGI IMG/M metagenome (GOLD analysis project Ga0222714, IMG submission 165048) | Estuarine water microbial communities from San Francisco Bay, California, United States - C33_3D | ecosystem: Environmental > Aquatic > Marine > Unclassified | place: USA: California... | reverse complement strand
TCAGAATGACGGTACATACTATGATCCTACTAAATCTCATGATTGGAATACAGAAATGCCATCATTGGGTTATAGACAATATGCTTCTTTATACGACACTAAGTTTGGTACAGGGGATATTGTAGAGTGGATCTTAGCAGATTCTGAAGATACAGTGGATTTTGGTAAGTCTCACTTACTACGTGTATCTACAATTTATTGGAAGTCTCAACGTAAGATCGGTCACTTGACTAAGATTACAGAAGAAGGAGAAATCATTCAAGATATTATTGGTGAAAGTTATAAAGTTACAGACAAACCTCTGTACAACACTTCTATATACAAGCAAAAGTCTAAAGATAACTTAATCTTTGGAGAACATATTGACTGGATTTGGATTAACGAAACTTGGGGTGGCGTTAAGATTGGACCTAACCGTCCTGCGTTCTGGGGTATGAATAACCCTGGAGGTATCAATCCTATTTATTTAGGTCTTAATGGTGGTAGACCAGGACGTATTCCATTCCAGTTTAAAGGAGATGCAACACTTTATGGATGTAAGCTTCCAGTGGAAGGTTCTGTATTTGGTGATAGAAACACCCGCAGTATTTCATTGGTAGACCTTATGAAGCCATACCAGATAGGTTATAATATTGTGAATAACCAGATAGCTGATATCCTTGTAGATGAGCTAGGTACAGTTATCATGTTGGACCAGAACTCTTTACCACGTCACTCTATGGGAGAAGACTGGGGTAAAAATAATCTGGCCAAAGCCTATGTGGCTATGAAGAACTTCCAGATGTTACCGTTAGATACGTCTATTACTAACACTGAGAATGCTCTTAACTTCCAACACTATCAAGTGTTGAACCTAGAACAAACTAATCGTTTACTATCTCGTGTAAACTTAGCTAGTTATTTCAAGAACCAAGCTTTTGAAACTATTGGTTTAAATCCTCAGCGTATGGGGCAGATGATTGGTCAAGAAACTGCTACTGGTGTAGAACAAGCTATGAATGCTTCTTATGCACAAACAGAGCAGTATTTTATCCAACACTCTGATAACTTAATGCCAAGAGTTCACCAGATGAGAACTGACTTAGCTCAATATTACCATTCTAAGAAACCTAGTGTACGTCTTCAGTATATAACTGGTAAAGATGAGAAGGTTAACTTTGAGATGAACGGTACTGAGTTGTTAATGAGAGATTTAAATATCTTCTGTACAACTAAAACTAACGCTAGAAACGTAATGGAGCAACTTAAACAACTTGCTCTTAATAATAATACTACTGGTGCATCTATCTATGATTTAGGTAATGTTATTAAATCTGAATCTATTGCTGAACTTACAGGTGTTCTTAAAGACGCAGAACAAAAAGTTCAATCAGCTAAACAGTCTGAGTTACAGCAGCAACAAGAAATGCAGCAGCAAATGATTGAGTCTCAAGAGCGTCAGAAGCAGATGGACTTACAATTTAGAGCTGAGCAAGCTGATCTTGATAGACAAACCCAGCTTACTGTAGCAGAAATTAGATCTGCAGGATATGGTGCTGGTGTAGATATTAATCAAAACCAGGTATCTGATTACCAAGATGCTTTAGAAGGCATTCGTCAAGAACAACGTTACCAAGATCAGATTAACTTGAAGCGTGAGTCTGAAATGACTAAGAAAGAACAAGGTGCTCAGAAACTTAATATTGAACGTGAAAAACTTCAAACTCAGAGAGAAATAGCTGATAAACAACTACAGGTTGCTAGAGAGAATAAGAACAAGTATGATGTTTCTAAACCTTCTGGGAAAAAGTAGAAATATTTATAGCTCTATTATCCACACCTTAGATAAAAAAATTACGGTAAAAGTAAATTTTTAAGATTTAAGTTGTATATTGATTATGTAGAGATACACATAAAAACCAAACAAAATGACTGATAATCAAAACAATGTACAGACATCTGTGCAGCAAGTAGATCTTGATATTGATAGTTGGTTAGGAGCACCCGGTGCAGATAGCATTGTAACTCCTACAACAGAAGATAAAAAAGATCCAAAACCAAACATCTTTAGTCAAGGAAAATTTGATACAAGTTTTCTAGATATTAATGATGATGACACGGATGATAAAGATTCAGACGGTGCAGAAGATAAAAAGGATAAAGATCCAGCTGCAGCTAAAGACTTTATTGACAACCTTGTGAATGTAGATGATGATGATCAAGATGATGATGATGATCAATCTGCTAAATCTAAAGGTGGAAGACCTAAGACAGAAAAGTCTGGCTTAGTAGAATTTCTTAAAAAACGTATAGAGTCAAAGGAAATGTTTGCCTTTGATGACTATGATGAAGGTAAGCAGTCTTTAGAAGATTACTTAGGTGGTCTTGGAGAGAAAGATGTTGAGGAGCTATGGCAAGCCAACATTGATAACTTAAAACAAGAAGTTGCTGCAAAGACTCCTCAAGAGTTTTTTGAGTCATTACCAGAAGAGTTGCAATATGCAGCTAAGTACGTAGCAGATGGAGGACAAGATTTAAAAGGTCTTTTCCAAGCTCTAGCTCAGGTTGAACAGGTTCGTCAATTAGATCCTACTAATGAGAACGACCAAGAAGGTATTGTAAAGTCTTATTTACAAGCTACTGGCTTTGGTACAGAAGAGGAGATTGAAGAAGAACTTACTACTTGGAAAGATCTAGGTGTACTAGAAAAGAAAGCCAAGCAGTTTAAACCAAAGTTGGATCAGATGCAAGAAGAGTTTGTGCAGTCTCAGATTGCAGAACAAGAAAGCAGAAAACAGCAACAAGAACAAGCAGCAGATGCATACATGAAAAATGTATTTGAAGCTTTAAGACCTGCTGAGATCAACGGACTTAAGTTGGATAAGAAAACTCAGGCTCAGTTGTATAGTGGTTTAGTACAACCTAACTATCCTTCTATTAGTGGACGACCAACTAACCAGTTAGGTCATCTTTTAGAGAAGTACCAGTTTGTTGAACCAAACTATCCATTAATTGCTGAAGCATTATGGTTATTATCTAATCCTGATGAATACCGTCAGAACTTGGTAAAACAAGGAAAGAACCAAGCGGTAGAACAAACAGTGAGACAGTTAAAGACAGAGCAAGCTCGTAAAAACGTCTCTACTTATCAGGATGAAGATGAAACTAGGACTAGAAAGATTGCTAGACCTACAAACATATTTAAACGCTAATTTACTTAAATTATTTATTAACCCTTAAATTTAAAAGCCTCATGGCAACTCCAGTTTTGAACAATGGTATATTTCTACGAGATACCAGCTATCAGACTAGCTCGCACGTAGACAGCTACCACCTTTCAAACTTGCTAAAGTCAGCAGAACCTACAGACTTAGGTCCTGTAGATTTATGGGCTATGGCTCAAAAGGTAGAAATGCCTTTGTACCAGATGTCTAGCTTTGGCGGTAAGAACGTTATCTCAGTAGATAATGCACGTGGTGAGTACAAATGGCAGATTCCAGTAACGCAGGATCTTCCATACATTACAGAAGATATTGAATCAGCTAATGCCACTAAAGGTATTGATGGTCAGTCCTTCAAAATTAAATTGAACAAGCGTTCTTTCGGTCATGGTGATATCATCACTTATGACAAGTACAACGGTGTTGAGATGTACATCACAGCTGACGATATTATCCCAGCAGGTGACGGTTTCATCTATACTGTTCAGTTGGTAAACAACGACAACGCTAAGTATTTGGATAACAAGTATTTAAAAGTTGGTACTAAGGTGTTCCGTAAAGGTTCTGCTCGTGGTGAATACGGTGAGCGTTTCTCTGATATCGGTAACATCAATGCAGGTTTCCGTGAATTCTACAACTATGTAGGTGGTGCTGAAGCTCATGTTCACTATTCTGTTAGCTCTCGTGCTGACTTAATGATGAAAGGTGGAATGAAAGCTGACGGTACAGTTCCTGTAATTGAAATGTGGAGAAACTTTGATAAGAATGTTGATCCTTCTGTATCTTCTTTAGAAACAATGGCTTCTAAAATGGGTAAAGATTATGTAAAGAAAGCTTACGAATCAGGACAGCTTACTCGTACATTCTTAACTTCTATGGAAGCAGCTCATTTGACTAAGATTGCTAACGACATTGAAACTTACTTAATGTGGGGACAAGGTGGTAAAGTTAAGCAAGATGGTCCAGATGATATTCGTTTATCTGTAGGTCTTTGGAAGCAGTTAGATAACTCTTACAAGCGTATTTACAACAAAGGTTCATTCAACTTAGACTTGTTTAAATCTGAGATCTTCAACTTCTTTAACGGTAAGGTTGAATTCCAAGGTCCAGATCCTAAGCGTGAGTTAGTTGTACAAACTGGCCTTGGTGGTATGAAGCTTGTTAACGAAGCTATCAAGCGTGAAGCTATCAACTCTGGCTTAGTAATTAATGCATCAGAGGTAGGAGCTATTACTGGAAAAGGTATGGACTTAAACTTTGGTTTTGCATACACTCAATACGTTATTCCTTTCTTGGCTAACGTTAAGTTTGTATTGAACCCAGCGTTTGATAACATCCACACTAATGATATTGAGAACCCAATCATTGATGGTTTCCCATTATCTTCTTACAATTTCATTATCTTTGATATCACTGAGAACACTAACGACAACATCTTCTTGTTAAAGTTATCTTGGGATAATCAATTGAAGTGGTTCTACCAAAACGGTACAATGGACTACATGGGTCGTACTCAAGGCTTCCAGTCTTCTGGACAGTTCAACGGTTACCGTGTATTCATGACACAAACAATGCCAGCAATCTGGGTTAAAGACCCAACTAAGGTGTTGAAGATTGTTATGAGAAACCCAGTTACTGGAGGATCATTCTAAAAATAGTATCTGAGGCAGGGGGTTAAAATCCCCTGCCAAAAGATATAAAAGTAACAGTACTCAGAAAGGATAGCGGACACCAGTCTAACTGGCTAAAACACCCTCACTAGTCTGAGTCATTTTACCACCCTGTGGATAGTATCCGCAGGTCACCTATTGTACGCGTACCATGACTGATCACATGGGAAGTTCGCAACTTCTAATAGGTTCTAAATATAAAAGGTCATATATTGTGACCAGTTATAGTAAAAACCAAACAAACCAAACATGAGCGGAGTAACAATCGTGGAAAAGTATCCACAAAACAAAAAGTCCACTATTGCCATTAGACCATTCTTTGATGCTAATGTAGACAATATGGGATTACAGAAATACGGATTAAGTCTTTTTGACGGAGCGTTCCACGAGGAACAATTAGCTTGTCTAGAGATTAATGGTATTGTAAGATACATTACTGGATTAAATGAGTTTTCTCCAGATGTTAAGGGACTACCTGCAGAAGAACAAGAAGCTAAGATTAAGCAGATTCGTGTAGTTGTAGCTCAGTTAGAAAAAGAATTAGCAGCAAATGTAGTAGAACCTACAGATGAGCAGTTCTGGAACAAGATTAAGTTGTTGAAACCTGATAATTCAGCTTTCTGGGATAAGATCAAAATTAGATGTGGTAACGAACCAAGTTACTTAGAGCCTGATAAAGATCCATATGACTTAATTAGATTGTATGCAATTGAAGCAGGTGGTTTTTGTATAGTAGCTAAGAGTTTAGAAGAAGCTCGTAGAATGCCAGTTCCTCCTAAGTTTTACTTAGATAAGTTAGAAGAAACTGCATCTGTGAATACTGAAGTTAAAAAGATGCGTAATAAAGCATTGGCTGAACTTGAAAAATTATTTAACAAGAATCAGAACAAGCTGTTATATGTAGCAAAAGTGTTAGATGCTAATAGTGCTCAGTATAAGAAATCTACACCAAATGATATTGTCTATGACAACATGGATAAGTATATTAATGGTGATCTTGTAGAAAAAGATAAGCGTAAAACAGCTCAAAGATTCTTAGATGTTGCTACTTTAGATATGGAAACGTTAAAGATTAGAGCTATTGTAAAAGACTGTACATATTACAAGTTTATTGCAACTAAGGCTGACGGATTCATCTACCACATGGAAACTACAACAATGTTAGGACGTACTCCTTCTGATTGTGTAGAATACTTAAAGAACCCTTTGAATGAGGAGATTTTGGTAGACTTAACTAAGAAAGTTGAGAAATACTGGAACCAGTAAAAAACAGTACCTGGGTTGCTTCCCGTGAGAACAGCACCCAGGTCTTTATAAAATATGAACAACAACCTGTTACAGATTAAAATCAAGCAGAGGCTTAATAAGCTTGGGTCTTTTGATTATGACAACATTGAGTGTTGGATGATCCAAGAGGCTTTTAATAAGGCTCAGATTGAGTGGGTACGTAGACGTTTACACGGATTAAATGCCCTTAAAGAATCTTCTGAACAGAGTGTTACAGTGGTTGATGATCTTCAGATACTACTTAGTGAAATAGAATTACGTGGTTTAGAAAAGCCAAAGTATTTTGAAACTAACCCTATTCCAGCTAACTACTTACACTTTGTAAGAATTAGTGCTAAGGCTAAAACAGATTGTTGTCCGGCAAGATCTTTTGTAAGTATTTATCAAGCTGAAGAAGCTAACGTAGATATTTTATTAGGAGATAATTTTAAACAACCTTCTTTTGAATGGGCAGAGACATTCTGTACTATACTTGGAGATAAGATTAGAATCTATACAGATGGTAAATTTACAGTAGAGGATTCTAAATTAGTATATTATAGAAAACCAAAAGATATTCAGATTTTAGGTTGTAGTAATATTGAGACAGGTCAAACATTTACAGCTAATGTAGAATGTGAATTAAAAGATGATATCTGTGAAATTATAGTTGACGAAGCTGCTGCTATCTTAGCTGGTGATATAGAGTCTATGAATCAGTATCAGAGAGAAGTACAAAACTCACAAAGAAATAGTTAAATAAAATGGCATTAACAAAGTTACAAAGACCAGGTACATATTCTACTGGAGGTGGTTCTCTAGAATCTAAAGTAGCAGCATGTGTATCTGAATTTATGAATGCTGGAACTAGCTTGCATAAGCTTCATCTTAAAGTGACTGGTATGGGTTCATTCTCTGCTCATAAAGCTTTAAATGAAATCTATGATGCTTTTCCTGGACATGCTGATGATTTAGCTGAAGGATTTCAAGGAGCTGCTGAGAAGCTTTTAGAATATGAAGATGTGGCTCCTAGAGTGCTAAATTCTGTACAAGAAGGTTTAGCGTATTTAAGAGATCTTACACAAATGGTTAATGGCTTACAAGCTATTCTACCATACTCAGAAATAATCAATGACTTAGATAATGCAAAGAGTTCTATTAACTCAGCAAAATATAAGTTGTTGTTTTTAAAATAGTATTTATTTTTTTTATTTATAAACCCTTAAATTAAAGCCCTATGTATTTTCCTAATGCATTCCGCAAGTCATTCTTGCCTGCTAGCACTACACTTGCTAGCTCTGGCGGTACTGATGCTTTAACTGCTGGTCAAATTGGCTTCTTTGATGCTAAGACGTACCAAGCTGTTACTGCTCAAGCTGCTCCTTTTATTTTGGCTCAAGGTTCTTACTTTGCTGCTGACAAAATTGGCCCTGTTCACGGTGGTTACAAAGAGTCAGTTAAGTCTAAAGTGATTAACCCTAAGTACATCAGCCGTTTGATCAAAGTAACATCTGATGTTGCTCAAAATCAAATCGTATCTGTAGATCCTTCTGCAGCTACAATTAACAGTGACACTACTTACCGTCTACGTTTAGATGTTAAAGGTTCACCTGCGTTGCGTTTCTTAAACCACCAGTTGTACAAGACATTAGACGCTCACACAGGTTGTGATGCTGTTGCAGGTACTACTAACACAGTAGACCAAAACGTGATCTTACTTAAGTGGAAAGATCAAATTAACGGAGCTCCATTGTTGAAAGACTTTGTAGTAGCTAAAGTATTTAACTTAACTACTGCTTCTGTAGCAATCAACCCAACAGCTGGTTCTGCAACTATCGTTGTAGCTAATGCTGATCGTACAGCTTTCCAAGCTGGTGAGAAAGTAGTTTTTGCTTCTTTAGCAGGTGGTTCTCAAGTAGTTTCTGTTGGTGCAGCTGATTCAGCTAGCTCTGGTTATGCAAACGTAGTTCTTTCTAAAGCAGCTGTATCTTCTACAGATGGTAATGCTAAGATCTATTCTGAAATTGCAACTGGTGCTTACTCTCCTGTAACTGCTGCTAATGATGTAGCTGCTGTAGATTCTCACTTAGAGATTACTGCTGCTTACGTTGAGACTAAGTTTGGTTCTTGTACTTTCACTCCAACTGATTTTTATGAATTAGAGCCATTATTTATCTACACATCATTTGTAGATGAGTCTGGTGATCCTTGTGCTGTAAACGGATTTGTATCTGCAGAGATCCAAGCTCCTAAGCAAGCATCTGGTTTAGGTGAGACTGTATTACGTGAGTTGATCTTAGATGGTCGTTACTTACAAAACGCATATCCTGATAGCTCTCGTGTAGATAGCTTACGTATGCGTGAGATCGAAGCTGATCCAGCTTTGGCAACTGTTAACAAGGCAGGTTTGTATGATCAAGTATTGATCTTACACAATGTACCTCGTTTCAACAACCCTTCTAGCACATTTGATAATGATCAGTATTTGATCGTAGTTCATGTACCTGCTGGTACTTCAACTAGCTCAATTACTAACTTCATTGCATCTAGTGCAAGTGCGGCTGGTAACGCAGTATCTTTAGAGACTGTATAAGGATATTAAGAATATCTAAACATCAAGGGAGAGGACAGATGTCCCTCCCTTTTTGTTTTTGGATAATTCCCAAAAATTTGGTATATTATTATTGAGGACCTTCGTCTTTAAATTTATATAAACTATTAAAGTTTACACTAATGGCAAGCAAACATCAGCTAAGTTTAGAGCTGCCTGATACTAATAATATTAAGGTTTTACGTATATTTGATACCAGCATTTATGCTGATGGAGTTGGACAAGACTGCGGTGTTCTAAGTATCACTTCTCCAGGATTTAATCTTCCTGTAAATATTGAGATGTTACCTGGATTTAACACAACACTAACAGCCTGTACTTTAGGATTACAAAAGACAGGATGTAGTGAAGCAGCACAACCACTTCCAGATGGTATTTATGTTATTAACTATTCTATATCACCAAATAGTATTGTTCAGGTAGAGTATAACCATCTTCGTGTTACACAAACTGTAAATAGATATTACAATCTTTTGTGTGAGTTGGAGATGAGTGCGTGTGAACCAGATGCTGATATAAAAGAAAAACTTATAGAATTAAGATTAATAAAAAGTTTCATAGATGCTGCTAAAGCTAAGGTTGAATATTGTCATAGTCCTGAAGCTGGTATGGAACTTTTACTATACGCAAAGAAAAGATTAGATAAAATCACTAATGGCCTTTGTGGAACAAACTGTTAAAGCTCACTAAAAACCAAACATAATGAGACAGTGTTCAAATTGCAATTCATCCATAACATGTGGATGTCAAGATAGGGTAGCTTCAGATGGTAAAAGAGTTTGTGCTAATTGTATCACATCTTATGAAGCTCAAATTAAATTAGAAGCTTTAATAGCTCAAACAAGTACTATACAGAATGAGAACTTATCTACAGAATAGAGAAAAATACAATAAGCAGTTTGCTGACGTAATGCATCGTTTATACAAACAGATGCGTTATGGTGTTGACTCTTGTAAGCCAGAACAAGACAACCAACTCATCTCTATGAGAAAAGAGTTAGTTGAATGGGAGGCTAATGAAGATGAAGGAGCTTTATCTGAAACTAAAGTTCAACTTAAAACTTGGCTTGGTGTAAAGTATGATGATGTACTATACTCTAAAGGAGGTACAGGCTTCTTTATGTCTGAAGATGGCAAAGGTCCATCTGTAGGTTTAGATTATATGGGTACACAACAGTCTGGTCAAAATATTATAGAGATTAATTCTGGTGGATGTATTACTAGAATTAACTTAAACCCAGCAATTACTATCAATCAAAATAGTTCTTTTGTATTTACACAACAAACACCTGCTACTATGTGGGATGTTGTTCATGGTATGAATCTAAGTCCTAATGTTAGAACAGAAGATTTAACTGGTACAGATATACAAGGAGTAATAGACTATATTGATAACAATAGACTTAAGATTTACTTTAATCAACCCGTAGCCGGTAGAGCATATTTATCATAATGGCAGTACAGAAAATATACGTAGACTACGACTTTAATAAGAATAGTATTCTTAATGCTAAGTTACAACCTGTAACCACTGCAGAAAGAAATGCTTTAGCGTCTGGGTATAATTCTAATGACTCTGGTATTATTGTTTATGACACCACTTTAAAAATGGTGTACTCATGGGATGGTAATCAATGGGATCAA
>Ga0222714_10007026_pt1 | contig 10392 bp, 8 predicted proteins | sample C33_3DmetaG_FD_165048 | JGI IMG/M metagenome (GOLD analysis project Ga0222714, IMG submission 165048) | Estuarine water microbial communities from San Francisco Bay, California, United States - C33_3D | ecosystem: Environmental > Aquatic > Marine > Unclassified | place: USA: California... | reverse complement strand
GCGCAGCTCTGCTTGACGCCGCTCTTCTAGTGGTGACCTTAGTTATTGGCTGGGTGATCTGGAGCTTATATACCTGGCAAACCGGACAAAGCCCTGCCAAGCGGATCTTGAAGCAAGTAGTTGTTGATGCAAGCACTGGAGAGCGTTTTACTTGGGCAAAAATGGCGCTACGTGAATTTGCTGTTAAAGGCCTTGCTGGTCAACTTTTATCAGGTGCAACTAATGGAATTACTTTTGTAATTGATAGCTTATTTATATTTCGTGCTGATCGAAGAACCGTTCACGACTTAATTGTTGGAAGCAAAGTAATCCAACTCTAGCTCTACTCGTTAAAGTCCCCACCACGGCCAGTAATCTTTGGACCACGCTTAGTTGGGTGATCAAATCTGAATATGACCACGCCAACTAAGAGTGTGAATAGCAAGAAGATTGCTACTGCTATCTCCATATTTAAGCCATTACCGCCCAAATAACTAGAGCGAAAATTGCTAGTCCCAGACCGATTACTGCAATTGCTGTTAGTGATAGGAAGTCTCTTGATCCAGCAATCTTCTTGGTTAGAGCAGATGGATCTTTAACTTTACCCATATCAAGAAGTAGGGCCTCTGCTTCGCGAATAGCTGCATACTGGGAGACGATTGCTAGAAATCCAGTTACTGCTGCTACTGCGATTACTAGATAGCCAGCTGCATCGCTAGCTGTTGCAAGGGTTCCTTGAGCTGCTAAAACAAATATTGCTATTAATACTAGAGCTGGAGCTACCTGAGCCATGATAATCTGCATTCGCTTCTCGTTCCAGAGCTTTAATAAGGTTTTCTCATCCATATTTTTCTTCTCTCTTTTTTTTCAGGCTAGTGCCTGCTACGAGGAGAGCCTAGAGTAAAGAGCCTTCATATGCAGAGAGGGAATTCAATAAAACCCGCTTTTTGGTAGGTATTCATCCCTTCTTAACCCCTGATTGAGCTAAGAGCTCCTTGATGTATAAAAGTTGCCAAGTATTAACGTACTAAGCCTCACCATCTTGAAATTTGTATAACTTCTAATTCTGCTTCAAATCAGTTATTACTAATTAAAACTCTTTCAGCAAAAATAATTCTAACCACCACTTGATTTGAAGGAATTGTGCTTGTAGTGCTGAAGGTAGTGGCAGCTGCCTGAAAGAGTTCGGGGAACTGCTGATCAAGAATTTGGCTTAGAGATAAAGCGCGTGCCACTGCTTCGCTCTGCAATTCCATGCGATCGTTATAAGAACCTACAATCTGCAGATAAACAACAACAGCGCTTGGTGAAATGCCTTCTTGAGACTTAAATCCTTCGATAAGCGCTGGAATATCTGGGATTTGCTGATCCTCAATCAAAAGGTTTAATGGCTTGTCAATTGTTTTCGAGTAGGAAAAAATGCTATCCCCTGAAGTTATCCCACTTCCACCCGTAGAATCTAAGTTTGGGACGAAAGTGATTGTTGCCAAAAAAACAACAACTAGAGCGAGAAGTAAATCGGTATACATCCAGCCAGAGAGACCAGTTAGATCATCTTCCTCTGTTGCTAAAACTGTGCTCTTAATCATTTCTTATCTTGCTGATTTTTACTTATTGCCTTAATAATGCTCTTTTGAAAGGTACGAGCTTGGCTAGAAATTGCACGAAATTCTTGATTCTCGGCATTTGCTCTCTCAACAATCTTCTCGAACTTCTTACCTGCAGCAGCAATCGACTCTGCCGCAGAAGATAGGTTTCGAATTGCCAGATTTAAGCTCTGCTCGGTGAATCCTTTGCTTACACTCTTTGGCGTAGATAGAAATCTTTGGATCCCAAAGGAGATAAGTTCTCTCTCGTTATCTAAGAGAATTTGTTCTTTAGCATCCCTAGCCCGTCCAATGTTAAGAATCGCAGTACTAGCTATGGTTGTTACGATTACTAAAATGATGATCCAAAAGTCAATCTCGGCAATAGTTCCAATTCTATATATTGGATCTAAGGTTCCATAGCCATTTTGCCAAAAATCCAAAAAGTTGACTGGAGCAGCTTGGTTGTTATTGATGAATTCAGAAAAAGAACTTGTCGCTTCCGCAATTGCTTTCCAGGTTATCGCAACCGGCAAGAAAACGAGGATATTTCTTGAAATTGCCAGATAGCGAGCAAGCCTGATGAGTTGCTCGCCAACTTTACTTAAGGGGCGAGGAAGTCGATCTTTGGGATCTAAATTTGCCCAAAATTCCAACGAATCATTATTCTCAATCGCTCGAGTAACTGAAACAAGATAGGGATCTTCTAATAGAGAATGTTTGATAGCCCACTGATTTAGCCTTGATATCAATAGATTTTTCTCGGCCTGACTATCTTTACCTACCTTCATTATTCTTTTATCATTTCAAGAAGGCCTTGGGTGGTGGCTAGTGAAACAGCCTCTTTAGGATCTGGATCGTATACTTCTATTTGATAAGCAATTCCTGGATATGCAACATAGATATTGGTTGGTACATTTTTATTAAAGTAAACAATAGAACCATCGCTATTTAGAAGAGATACTCCATCTGCAGTTGTGCCGGCAGACTCTGTGGTTGAGAAGGCATCTACTTCTTCATAGGTAGCAATAACTCTAAAGTTTGGACGCACATCGTCACATGACTCACCTTCGGGCACATATCTGATGAAGACTTGGCCAGGAGTACTTGAATTCAGAGTGTAGGTGGCATCTTTAATGGGGCCGGTCCAATAAGCCTTTATATTATTTTGGCTAACTATTGACCTAAGTTCTGATTCTGTTAGGCAAACCCCCCCACTAGTCTGAGCTGAGAGAGTTGTCCGATCTGAAAGAGTTGGAGAAATCTGCTGAGTTAGTCCTAGTACTAACAGCGCTGTAAAAACTGCAGTGACAATGACTGTAATGGGAAAGAAGTACTTGCCATGCTTTTCTTTCTTCTCTTTGTCATCTTGATTCATCTCAAGGTCTAAATCGCGACCTAAGAGAACTGGTGTATCTAAAAAGCTAGACCGAAGGGTTGTACTTATCTCCTCAACAGGGCTTTGAAAAGAGTCAAGGTCTAATTCTAAGGAACTCTTCTTTTTTGGACTCTTTGCTTTCTTTTCAGCCTTCTTTTTTACCATTACTTCCTCAACCCAAAGAGCACGATTGTTGTTCCCTTTCCATTTGAACACTCCCCAAAGGTCATTGTTCCATTAGAGGCAACACAAATCTTCATCGCCTCGAAACCAATTGAGTTGATTACGCTATCTGTTGGATTGGTTCCAGTTTTGAGGTTTCCACTCTTGCCCGAATTTCCTCCACCAGATCCAGAAGATTCTTGAATAATGATTGTTGTTGTTCCGGCAGGACCGGCAGGACCAGCAGGACCAGCAGGACCAGTTGCGCCGGCAGGACCAGTTGCGCCGGCAGGACCAGCAGGACCAGTTGCGCCGGCAGGACCAGCAGGACCAGTTGCGCCGGCAGGACCAGAAGGGCCAGCTGAACCAGTTGCGCCAGCAGGACCAGTTGCGCCAGCAGGACCGGCTGCTCCGTCTACTCCGTCTTTACCATCTTTACCATCTCTCCCATTAGAACCATCTCTTCCAGAATCCCCTTTAGGGCCAGCAGGTCCTTGAGGCCCCACAGGACCTTGTGCGCCAGCAGCACCTGCTGCTCCGGCAGGACCAGTTGCACCTGCTGGACCAGCTTCACCTGGATCTCCTTTGTCGCCTTTAGCGCCTGTTGCACCAATTGGACCTTGAGGTCCTTGAGGTCCAACTAAAGATTCAGAACTTGAACTTCCGCTTGTATTGCCATTTCCATTTCCGCCAGCATTATTGTCGCGAATAATTATTTGTCCAGGAGCCCCGGCAGGACCTGCTTCACCGCGTTCACCTTTTTCGCCTTTATCACCTTTTTCGCCTTTAGCTCCGGCATCACCTTTGTCGCCTTTTTGACCTGGCGCACCTGCATCACCTTTAGGTCCTTGTGGACCCATCGGACCTTGAGGTCCTGTTCCGCCGCCACCATTTCCACTGCTCTCGCGAATTATTTCTCGAATAATTGTTTCACGAAGAATTTCTTTTCCAGGGGGACCTTGCTCACCCTTCTCTCCTTTTTCTCCCTTTTCGCCTTTAGGTCCTTGAGGACCTACTGGACCTTGTAATCCGGAATTTGAAGTTGACGAAGAAGATGGACTTTGGATTGGAGTTGGAGTAAAAGGTTTTCCATTGTTTGCATTGTTGTTGTTATCTGCAGCTGGGTTGTCATTACAAACTACAGAGAGATTTCCACTTCCATCAGTCGTTAGTCCGGTAACTTTTTGATTATTTGGGCAGGTGGAGTTGGCAAGTGTGACGCTTCCTGATCCTCCTGGTCCTGGTGGTCCTTGAATTCCTTGAATTCCTTGCGGACCACGCTCTCCTTGCGGACCTTGAGGGCCCGTGTCTCCTGTATCGCCTTTATCGCCCTTTGATCCTGGAGCACCTGGCAAACCTTGAGCACCTTGTAAACCAGGTGAGCCTGTGTCGCCTTTTTCGCCTTTTTCGCCTTGTAATCCTTGTAAACCTTGTAAACCAGCTGGGCCCATTGGACCCGTTGGACCGGCAGGGCCTGCAGGGCCTCTTTCTCCTGATCCACCGCCACCGCCACCAGATGAACTATCTGAGCCCGGTGCGCCAACTTCTCCTCGCTCTCCTCGTGGAATTACAAAATTAAGAACCATTTCATTTGCTGATTGAGTCATTACAACACTTGCAGATTGTCCAGGAGCAGCAGTTACAACTTGCCCGATTCTGAAATTTGTTATTGCTGAACTTCCAGTACCTGCTGGGCCTGGAGGGCCTTGAATTCCTTGAGCACCTGTTTCGCCCTTCTCACCTTTTTCTCCCTGAACACCTTGTATGCCTTGGAGCCCTTGTAATCCCTGCGCTCCTTGTAATCCTTGTGGCCCTGTTGCTCCAGTTGGTCCAGTTGGTCCAGTTGGTCCTGCAAGAACTTCTCTAATAATTGTTGTAGTGCCGTTGCCAGATCCAGTGTTAGCAGAGGAAGAAGTTGTTGTTGCATTCTTGTTAGTAACAGTTGTTGGTGTAACAACAATTACATTTGTTGAAAGTTGAGAAGTGTTTGTCTTTTTGGAACTCTTTAGCGGACCAACTACACCTAATTTTGTTTTGGAATTTACCTTTGTTGAAGTAGTAGTTCCATTCTTTACACTTAGTGGACCATTTGTTCCAGTAGTTCCAGTGGAATCAACTGCCGATGCGCCACTTACAGAGATTACACATAGAGAGAGTGTGACTGTGAAAAACTTGAGAAGTAGGTTAGAACTGGGGCGTAAAGTGCCAAGACTCACAGCTACCCACCTCTCTCTAATAGACCTTGATCGGTCTCATTTGCCTAGTGAAAGGGTCCTTTAGGGGGAGAATATGGACAAACCCCTGGTTGGTTTAGCCAACCTTTTAAGCTTGTTTTCTTCCCAAAAGCTCTCTTTTTCTCTGCCAAAGGCTCTTTAATTCTTAACCAAAAGCTCTTTTTTTCTTGGCCAATGGCTCTTGACTATCCCCTTTAGGTGAGAGCCTTACCCCGTGAAAAACCTTCGAGTGCTCATAGTTGAAGATGATGCCTTTAGTCGTGTAGCGCTCTCTGATGCCTTAAGACATCAGAGCCTTTCAGTAGTAGGTGCGGTTGATAGCGCATACGAAGCACTCGAGCTACAGAAAAAATTTTCGCCACAAGTTGCAGTCTGCGATCTAGATCTTGGAGTTGGCCCAACTGGGCTTGATGTAGCTCACGCTCTTAGAAAAGAAAATCCCCAAATTGGAATAGTGATGTTAACCAGCTTTCGCGACCCACGGCTTGCAAATCCTGAGTTGCCACCACTACCAGTTGGTGCCATTCTTTTAAATAAGAGAGAGTTAAGAACTATGTCTACTATCGTGATGCAAATTGTTGCAGCTGCAACAAATCCAACTAAGAAAAGATCTGGTGACTGGTCAAAAAGGGGAAACTTCCAATCTCTATCAGATACACAGATAGAGATTATGTTGGCAGTTGCAGAAGGAATTACTACCTCCGAAATCGCTAAACAGAGAGATGTCTCAGAACAGGCAATTGAAAAAACAATTCAAAGGATATGCAAGAATTTAGATATTAAAACTGGGTCAGATAAGCATCAACGAGTACAGCTTGTCCGAGCTTATTTCTATGGTGCGGGGCGAGAGACCTAATGAAACCTGGTTTATTTCATTGGCGTTATTTCTTTTGGTTAATCCCAGTAAATGTCTTTACCGTTTTAGTTTTAATCGCCCCACCTCCACTAACGTTTCGCCAAGCCATATCTTGGACATTTCTAGCCCTAATTTCACATGCTTTGATGGCCATTCCCTTTGAAATATTTAGAAGAATTGATTGGATAATTGGAAAATTACGGTATGAGATTGGTGCCATGGCGATTGTTGGCGCCGTACGTGGATTTGCAATTTTGGATGTTGGACTTCTAATGGATCTACCTCAGCTAGAGCCATACCTGCTTCGACCCTTGAATTCTGCAGTAGTAGTGCCTACCTGGTTTCTAGTAATCCACTTCTTGATCGGATCAAGGCTCGAGTTTGCTGAAGACTATCGAGTGCTATATCTGAAGCTAGTTCGTGGAAATATCGAGAGAATTAATCTAGGTAAAGCTTCAGCAAATGTTAAGGAAATTGAACAGCGCCTTAATGCGGTGCTTGAACCACTAAGGGACAAGATAGAGCTGCTTCACGGAAACAAGATTTCAGCATCACGTTTGGCTGAAGAGTCAATGATTATTCAATCTTTTGTTGAGGAGAAGATTCGGCCGCTTAGCCACGAGCTTTGGCAGCGTAAGGAAATTCAGGTTCCTCGCCTTGGGTTCTTTGCACTTATTACTTTTACCTTATTTCGCACCAAATTACCGATTGCCTTAATGATTTTCCCCTACACAATTTTTTCACTAGTTGGTTTAGCATCAATAATTCCGCTCTCTGATGCATTCTGGTATCAGTCAAAAACAGCGGCGCTACTCATGCTTATTGCCTATATCTATAGATATTTTTATGAACGAATCAGCGAGAAAGCGGTTCTAAATACTTTGGCGATAATTTTGACGCTCTTTCTCCCATTAGTTACATCAAGACTTATGGATTCTCTGCTGGATTTTGAATCTGTGCCAGCTCTGGGCGAGCTTATTGGCTTAGTCTGGATCTTCTTCCTTTTACTCTCTTTTGGTGCCTCACTGGCAGTTTCTAGATATCACGAAGAAATCATGTCTGTTCTAAGGAATCAGCTCAAGGATGTGGTGATTGACTCTCAAGCTAAAGAGTCTGAAGAAGTTTCAGCGCGTTTTGCAAAGTATTTGCATGGCGAAGTGCAATCAGAGCTCCTCTCAGCAAGCATGATGCTAAGTCAGGCCGCTAAGGAGAAGAACTCAAGAATTGGAAGGAGAGGAATCGAGAAAACTGCAGAGATTTTGCGTCGTGATCATTCGCAATACGTAGTTGGAAGTGAACTAGTTCCAGAGGTGCGGATGCAGAAAATAATTGATGCTTGGGCCGGTATTGCAAAGATTGAAATTGAGTTGGTTGGAACCGGAGTTATCCAAGAAGATAGTTTGGCCTCCTTAAGCGATGTAGTTGAAGAGCTAGTCTCTAATTCAGTACGCCATGGAGGGGCAAGTGAAATTTCGGTAAAGGTCTCCCGCAAAGCAGGCTCACTATCCGTAATTTTCAAGGACAATGGAAATAAGCGAGGTAAAGGTAAGCCGGGCCTCGGTAGTTCTTTACTAAAGTCCTTAATAACTGAGGTAAAGAGGGTCGAGACTCAAGATGGAAGTGTTACTACCTTCCAATTGATCAACTAGAGCAATTATTTGCAGCTAATTTGAAGATCAGGGGTGCAACTCCCCGACTTTGCCATGTTGTATAGATCATTGGTTAATGAATTAAATTTTGGCCCATACATACTGTTCTTGTCATTGCTATATTTGTAGGAATTAACCGAAGAAACAGATCCAACGCTATTTCCGCTTGTGTAACCGTTATACCAAGGACCACCTGATGCGCCGCCTGTCATCGTGGAAGGTAGGCGCCAAGTTCTATTTCCTGTGTTTCGATCTGTGCTAACAGCTCCAGTTGAGTAGACCAACTCCTCACCATTAAATGGAGAAGCTGCGGGATAACCAAAAGCATCACCCTTATTTCCTGTGAAACTGTTGGCTAATGAAATTACAGGAAGTCCTAGTAAGTCTAAATCTGTAGTAGGTAACACAGCGAAGGCAAAGTCATTAAGAATTGCCGTAGTGTTAAAAGAGCCTTGATCAGTAAATGCTTTTGGGGCAAACAGATGTGATGCAGAATAAGATTTTCTATTCGAAGTTCCAACATCTTTATCGTAGTTGGGATAAAAGACCCAATTTGAAGCAAAGGAGCGCGTGGCGTCATCCCATAGACAATGCGCTGCTGTAATTACTACTGCAATATCTGGTTTTCCATCTGCAACAAGAGACCCCGAGCAAACATAATTTTGTCCACCCATGGTAAAGAAAACTTTTCCGGTAATTAATGCAACTAATTGATTTAGATTACTTGAATTCCAGTATGTAGTTCCACTCGTGGTTGTGCTACCGCCTCCTGATCCACCTTTTCTGGCTTGGGGAACTAACTTGCCTTCTGTGGCTCCAACTTCAAATTGAAATTCTCGGGGTATGGCGCTATTTCTGCGCTCCTCACTCCAGTATCCAGAGGCATTTGCATTAGGTACGCCTTTGCCCTTTGAAGCATTGGGATTTGCTGATGTAGGAGAAGTTAGATTAAGGCCAATTATTAAAGCCAGAACTGCAATTAGTGGCTTACGCATGGCCTAAGGGTAACGCACTCTTAGGATGGGGCTCAAGCTGTTGGAGCCTCTGCTAGATCTTCAGGAGAATCAGGAAGGGCTTCGCGGGCCACACCTTTGAAGGTCAATGTCTCTTTGCCTTCTTCTCCCTCAACATCGATAAGGATTATCTGGCCGCTCTTAATCTCACCAAAGAGGATTTTTTCAGAGAGCACATCTTCGATCTCTCTTTGAATTGTTCGACGAAGAGGACGCGCACCTAGCACTGGGTCATAACCGCGGTGGGCAAGAACTGCCTTTGCCTTTGAGGTTAACTCAATACCCATATCTTTTGCCTTGAGGCGAGTCTCAAGATTTGTAATCATCAAATCAACAATCTGAACAATTTCAATTTCAGATAGCTGGTGGAAGACGATTACATCATCGATGCGGTTTAGAAATTCAGGTCTAAAGTGATTCTTTAATTCATCCTGGACCTTGTTCTTCATCCGCTCATAATTTCCTAGAGCATCATTTACATTGGTAAATCCAAGAGCTAAGGACTTGGAGATATCACGAGTTCCAAGGTTGGTTGTCATGATGATTACAGTATTTTTGAAATCAACTTGACGTCCTTGAGCATCGGTTAAACGTCCTTCTTCTAGTACTTGTAGAAGTGAATTGAAGATATCTGGGTGAGCTTTTTCAATCTCATCAAAGAGAACTACCGAGAATGGACGGCGACGAACTTTCTCAGTTAATTGACCACCCTCGTCATATCCAACATATCCAGGAGGAGCTCCAAAGAGGCGAGAGGCGGTGTGCTTCTCGGAATACTCTGACATATCAAGTGCGATGAGTGCATCCTCATCCCCAAAGAGGAACTGTGCAAGAGTTCTTGAAAGTTCAGTCTTACCAACTCCAGAAGGACCGGCAAAAATAAATGATCCACCAGGGCGCTTAGGATCTTTTAGACCTGCGCGAGTACGACGAATAGCTTGAGAGAGCGCTTTAATTGCTTGCTCTTGGCCAATAACTCTCTTATGAAGCTCATCTTCCATACGAAGTAGGCGAGATGTTTCAGCTTCAGTTAACTTAAATACTGGAATTCCTGTTGCAGTTGAGAGAACTTCAGCAATTAACTCTTCATCAACTTCAGAGACAACATCAAGATCTCCTGCCTTCCAAGATTTTTCACGCTCTGATTTCTCAGCCATTAATTGCTTCTCTTTATCGCGAAGTGATGCAGCCTTTTCAAAATCTTGGCCATCAATTGCTGATTCTTTCTCTTTTCTAACATCAGCGATCTTGTCATCAAAGGCTCGCAGCTCTGGTGGAGCGGTCATGCGGCGGATGCGAAGACGAGATCCTGCCTCATCGAGAAGATCAATAGCTTTATCTGGCAAGAAACGATCTGCGATATAGCGATCTGCAAGTGTTGCAGCAGCGACAATTGCATCGTCATTTATTGAAACTTTATGGTGTGATTCATAGCGATCACGAAGGCCCTTTAGGATTTCAATGGTGTGAGTAAGTGATGGCTCAGCTACTTGAATTGGCTGGAAGCGACGCTCTAGCGCAGCATCTTTTTCCAA
>Ga0222714_10007021_pt1 | contig 10395 bp, 10 predicted proteins | sample C33_3DmetaG_FD_165048 | JGI IMG/M metagenome (GOLD analysis project Ga0222714, IMG submission 165048) | Estuarine water microbial communities from San Francisco Bay, California, United States - C33_3D | ecosystem: Environmental > Aquatic > Marine > Unclassified | place: USA: California... | reverse complement strand
TGACCTTCAACTCACCCGGCATGTACCGGGGGGCCAAAGGTGTCGAAGTCAGTTCGAAAACGGGAGTGCCCACCCGATATGTGGGGATCTACGGTTTGCAGGAATAAAGCTTACCCGCTTTCTCATTTTGGAAGATGGCCATTGAACTTTTAAGCAAGTTCTATCCGTTTTTGGCCTCAAATCATCCCTGCAGTTTAGATGTTGTTCTATTCGATTAACTTCAAAGGACACAAAATCAAGGAAAAATGAGAAAACTACTTGGAATCGTAATGCTAAGTGGGCTACTAATTGGCTGTACGGCCCCTGCACCAATCCTTCAAACCTTCGAGCGTATTGAACCGGAATTTACCACGGTTGATCGCCTCATGGAGCTCAAAAAGGGCATGACCAAAGAGGAAGTTTTTAGCTCGTTAGGGGTTTACCCGTATGAGGTTCTCTACAATCAAGAGAACAATTGCGAAATCCATGTAGTCAAGTACGCCAAAACCCAGCGAAGCTACGAGTCCAAAACGCCTGAACGTGGAACTTCGGAACAGCTTGATTTTGGCGATGCATTTTATTCAGACATCCAAAACATGGCGATCTATTACCGGGATGGTGGGCTTGAAGCGATCGTATCCGAGTCCGTTGAACGAGAAGGATACGAACTTCTGAACTACAGTACATTCCTAGTTGATCAGTGTAATCCATCCCTTCCCGTTCTGCCTCCACCCCCACCCGTTGTCATCGACCCCATTAAAGGTTGTATGGATGCGACTTCCCTCACTTTTAATCCACTGGCCACGGTGGATGACGGCAGTTGTGAATACTGTGAGTGTGGGTTTATTCGAGCGACCTACACTACAACCGCAGAAAAAGAAACCTGCCCTCCATGCTTACCCAGTCAAGAACTTTGGGATTATTGGATCATGGATGAGCGCTGTGATTTAATCAAGTTTTGGGTGGAAAAGTATCCTCCTTTGATTCGAAAAGTTCCGGCTGGGTTCATCATGAACTGCAAACCAAAACCCGTTCAAGTGGAAGAAGAGGACTGTACTTGGTGCAAGCTTTTGGAAGAATCCAATGTGTCCCTCGAGCTATCTGAGATTGAGTTAAATGTTAATGTGAAGGAAAAATGAAAAAGTATTTAGCCGGCATTGCCTTGATTTCAGCCGCTGCAAGCTGCACACTCCCTGCTCCCGTTGTTCAAGCGAATCAAATCGCCCTGACAGTGGAGGATAATTATATCCGTCTTCAAGATGCTTTCTACTTGAGACCAGGTATGGAATACAGTGAAGTGAAGTCCATTTTGAAGCAAAATCCCTATGAACTCTATCAGAACATAGAGGACAATTGTATCGTGATCTCGTACTTCGCCAAACGGAACATGAGGGTCCACTCTTCGACCCAAAACCCTGTACCTCTGGCTTTTTATGAGAGCGAAAACCCTTCGAATTTAACCTATGAAGGGAGCATCCCATTTTACGTCATATTGGATGGTGAGACCAAAGTGGTACGCGCTTTCTTCACCGAAACTGATAAGGAAAAAATTGAGTCCTATTCACGAATGCTTCGGCGTGCTAAAAAAGTATGTGCGAATCCAGATTTAGTGGATGATTACCTCAATGAATGGTTTGATGAAAACCCTGGTAGCTCGCAATCGGATAAGATTTTGCGCATGCCAAAAATTGGTTTACTCAACGGCTAAAAGATGTTTTTAGCCATCGCGCTGAGCTCGACCCTCATCAGCTCGGATTCCCTCGTTACTCCCTTAGCAACGGGGGGTCTATCCTACGAACGCATGTACACCACCTGGGAAGAGGTGGTTGTTCATCGGAAGAAAGCGAATTTAGCGGGATTTGGAAGTGTAGCTACATTCAAAAATGATGGGGGTTTCACTTTGGAGTTCAGGATTTATGGGGACTCTAGCGCTCAGCACAGTCAATGGATGCGTTTAGAAAAACTATTGAAAGAATCTTTGGAATGGATTGATCGTACCGCATCGTCTCATCTTGACACCATGACAGGGACTTCAGACGAAGTTTTTCAGTTGGCAGCGATGGATACAAGTTGGAACGAAATCCAACGCATCGCCCAGCAAGACAGCCTTGAGGCGCAGCGGCATATTTCCATTTCCGATACGTATCAACAAGTCGATGTGACACCATCCATCGCAACCTCCAAGAATGACCTCCAGGTTGATCAGGCCGGGAATCCTCAAATGGTCAAAACACCTGCCAATAACACAGGGATTATCTCCCAAGATTTACCCCATTCAGAGACCACTTTCACCGAGGGGATGGAACCTCCGGTAAACCATACGCCCACGTCAAATCCAGCGCCTATATCCAAAAAGGAGCCCGTCAATACGGTTACACCCATAACCCCCGCTCAAAAAATCCCTGCAAAACCCTCTGTCGAAACGAAGCCCGATACAAAAAACATGGTGGCAAAATCCGAAAGTCACCCTTTTGGCGAGCAAGCCAACTTTGCGATCATTTTTGCTAGCTTCTCAGAAGAAGAAAACGCGCAGCGTTATTTGCAGAGAGTTCAATCAACGCATCCCAAGGCGAAGGTTTGGTTTATCCGCGGAATGTACCGAATTGGCCAAGGGGCAACGACTTTCCCCGGCTCGGAACTTCGCGGAATTCAGAGTACCTATCCAAAAGCTTGGGTAGTCCCTTTGAGATAATTCAATACGGATCCACATCCATCACCACCTTGACCGACTTAAAGTCCGGATGAAAGGCCAATTGGTCCACCGTTTGGCGGAGGCGTTTTTTGGTGGTCGGCAAACCTCGGTCCACAGGAAGTTTGAGCCATAGGTGCTGGAGGTAAACATTCTTGACCCGAGCCACTGCGGGCGCGTCGGGCCCCAATACCCCTCCCCCCAAGGTTTGATTGAGTTGATCCGCGAGGTAATGCGCTGCCTGGCTGGCTACATACTCACGTCGATGCCGAATCTCGAGGCGTATCATGCGTACAAATGGAGGATAATGGTGTGCCTGGCGATCCCGTAGAAGTTGGTCGGCCATCGCTTCATAATCTCCAGCCTGCACAGCGAGCAAAACCGGATGTTCCGGGGTCGCTGTTTGGATGTAAACGTGCCCTGGGGAATCCCGACGTCCTGTGCGGCCAGCGACTTGAGTAAACAGTTGAAACGCGCGTTCATGCGCCCGGAAATCGGGCAGCTGCAAAGCGTTGTCCGCTTGGAGGATGACCGCCACATCCAGGCCCTGAATATCGAGGCCCTTGCCCACCATTTGGGTCCCCACCACGATATCGACCTCCCCCTTTTCGAGCCAGTCGACAAACTGAGTCATGGCGGCTTTTTTCCGGGTGCTATCCGAATCAATGCGGAGCACACGGGCTTGCGGGAAGAGCTCTTCGACCGTTTCCTGTACCCGCTCGGTCCCGAGCCCCCGCCATTGCCAGGCTGACTTTTGGCACGCTGGGCATTGGGCACTGGGCGTACGCGACTGGCCACAATAATGGCAACGCAGCGATTTTGATTCCTTGTGGTAGGTCACAGCCACATCGCAGTCGGTACAGGGTTCGGTCCACCCACAGGCCATGCAGGTGAGAAAGGGCGAATATCCGCGGCGATTCTGAAAAACAAGGGCCTGCTTTCCCTGTTCAAGGGACTGGGCCATCGCCTCGACGGCCGGCCGCGTAAAGGGGCCTTCCATGTGCTGGAGGGCCTGGTATTTCACCAGCGACAGCATCTCCACCTGGGGAGGCACCGAGGTCCCAAATCGCTCATCCAAGCGCACATACTGGTATTTTCCTGTCTTGGCATGCTGGTAGCTTTCGAGGCTCGGCGTAGCTGATCCGAGGAGCAAACCGGCCTCCAAATGCCGAGCGAGCCAAACGGCTACATCCCGTCCTTGATAACGTGGGGCGGGATCGTGCTGTTTGTAGCTGGTTTCATGCTCTTCGTCGACAATCAGGCAACCCAAGCGTTCCAGGGGCAAGAAAAGTCCTGAGCGCGCTGCTAAAATGAGACGGGGTGCGGAATCCGGTCGGACGAGTGCTTCCCAAATATCCCGACGTTGGCTATCCGAAACTTGGCTGTGGTAGACCGCCAAGCGACCCGGTCCGACCGCTTTTTCAAGCCGGCGGTAGAGTTGAGCGGTCAGGGCGATTTCAGGCACAAGCATCAACGTGTGCTGGCCCAATGCCATGGCTTGCGCCGCCAAATGGACATAGATTTCCGTTTTACCGCTACCCGTTATTCCGCGAAGCAAGACGGGTTTTCCCTCTGCCCAGGCGTCTTGGACCTCTTCCAGGGCGGCCTGCTGGGCCGGGGACAAATCTGCCAGTGCCGCATCGACATCCGGAAGATGCTCCTCAGATTCCCAGCGCATGCTTTTCTCCAAGATGCCCTTTTCCTGGAGCGCACGAAGATGGGCGGTATCTACCCCATTAGCCTGCAGCGCTGTTTGGGGGATCCAAGGGTAAAAATCATCGGCCCGCTCCGGCCATGTGAGGGCACATTGGAAGTATTGAAGCAAGGCTTCGGATTGCTTGACGGCCCGGCCCAATTGGCCGAATACATGGGCAATTTGCCCTTCGTCACTTCGGCGCCCAACCCATCGCCAATGGGCCAAGGAGCCATCTGAAATCGTGAATGGACCCTCCTCCCCTTCGTCTACCTTAAAAAACGCGGGCAACGCAGCTTGCATGACCTCGCCGATGGCACAATTGTAGTAATGCGCCATCCAATCCCATAGGGCTAACTGCTGGGTTTGAATTCGCGGGTGGGTATCAATGGCGCGAAGGATGGGTTTGGCCTGCATGGCAGGTGCTTCATGGAGGACAGAGCGCACCACCCCCATCAGACATCGCTGCCGGCCAAAGGCAACATGCACGCGCACTCCAGGAACGGGCGGATGGGCAGCATCCCATACATACGTAAAGGTGCTGTAGACCGGAACGGGGAGAATCACCTCAACCCACATCGGCGCTTAGGAAAGGGCGTCTACCAATTCAAGCAAATAGGGCGAAATGCTCGCGTGGTGTTTGATGGCTTGCTCCAAAGGAACATAGGCAATTTGGTTTCCTTGCACACCCACCATCTCACGGCTGCGGCCGGAATGCAATGCCAGCACCGCGGCATGGCCCATTCGGCTCGCCAAAATGCGGTCAAAGGCATTGGGTTTGCCCCCACGTTGCGTGTGACCGAGAACAGTGACCTTCGTTTCCCAATCAGGAAACTGAGCCTGGACTTTCTGGGCGACATCGTAGGCCCCACCTCCATCGTCCCCTTCGGCGACGATGATGATCCCGCTTCGGCGTTTTTTCTGAAAGTCCGTCTGGAGGTAGGCCACCAATCGATTCAAATCGGTCGGCGTTTCGGGAATTAATACGCCTTCTGCTCCCGCAGCGATGCCCGTGCGGAGCGCAATAAATCCAGCATCTCGGCCCATCACTTCCACAAAAAACAAGCGGTTGTGGGAGGCGGCGGTATCGCGAATCTTATCTACCGCTTCAACGGCCGTGTCCACAGCGGTTTGGTAGCCAATCGTGTAATCGGTACCAAAAAGGTCGTTGTCGATGGTGCCTGGACAGCCCATGACTGCGATACCATGTTCCTCGGAGAGGATTTTGGCTCCCGTGAAGGATCCATCTCCACCAATCACCACCAAGCCATCGATTCCCCGTTGGCGGAGGTGAGCGGCAGCCTTGGCTCGGCCTTCGGGCGTGCGGAATTCTGCAGAACGTGCCGTTTGCAGGAACGTTCCCCCGCGGTGAATAATGTTGCGCACGTCGTAGCGCGTCAAGGCTACACCATCGTCTTCCATCAAACCTTCATAGCCCCGGTAAAAACCCGTGACTTCCATGCCGTTGAGGGTTGCCGTGCGCACCACGGCACGGACACAGGCATTCATACCGGGGGAATCTCCGCCCGAAGTGAGCACTCCAATATGTTTCATGATGCGTAAATATCAAACTGTTGCCACATGCAATCCAAATCTCCATTCTGGAAGGGAATACGCTGCGTCGCCTTCATTTGAATCGCTTTGTTCGCCGCCGCGCTCGGAATGACGACCCACGCCGTCCATCCGGCGTAGTGGGCTCGCAGGTGCGCTCCGATGCGGCTAAAAGTCTCCTCTACATCGGTTTCCAGACGACGTCCGTATGGCGGGTTGATGACCAACATGCCCCGTTCCGCCGGAGGCCGGGTGTTTTCAAAGGCCTCCACCGACCACGTGATGCGCTCATCGACCAGGGCAGCCACGGCATTGGTCTCGGCCACATCCAAGGCACGTCGATCGATATCCGACGCAAAAATGGGCATGGAAGATTCCGAAATTCGCTTCAAAGCGGCCGCTTCAATGGTGGCATGCAATTCCTTGTCGTAGTCCAACCAGTGCATGAATCCAAACGATTTGCGGTAGATCCCCGCCGGCAGGCGGTCGGCAATGATGGCGGCTTCAATGGCCAAGGTGCCTGAACCGCACATCGGATCATAGAGTGCACGATCGCCTCGGTAGCCGGTAAGACGAAGGAGTCCATTGGCCAACACCTCGCTCATGGGAGCCATAGTCATCTCTTGGCGATAACCGCGTTTGTGCAGGGATTCCCCGGAAGCGTCCAAACTCACGGTGCAATGGCGTTTATTCAGGTGCAGTTCAATACGGATGTCGGCAAACTCTCGGTCGACGGAGGGGCGCTTGCCCGTTTTGATGCGGAAGCGGTCCACAATGCCATCCTTGACGACCAAGGCCGCATACCCCGTATGAGAGAACGCAGGGTGGCTCCCCGAGGCATACACGGCAAAGGTTTTATCCGGATGGAACCATTTCTCCCATGGGATTTTCTGAACTCCCATCAGCAGTTCTTCCGGGGTGGTCACTTCAATGTATTTGATGGGGCGCAGAATTCGCGCCGCGGTGCCCAAGCATAGGTTGGCCTTGTAAAGAAATCCCAAATCACCCTTGAATTTGACCGCGCGGGTCATGGGCGTGAGGTCGCGTGCCCCGAGCTTCAACAATTCATCCCGGAGGACATCTTCGAGACCCATAAGGGTTTTGGCGATGAAAACCTCATCGGGGGGGTGGTTATTCGCCATCAGGAGAAAAAGGTTGCACCGATGTAGAAAAGGCCGCAGGCCCAAGGCTCACGGGCATGTCTACAAAGACATATTCGCCTTGGAGACTATCTCCTGCAGCTAGGTATTCCACCAGGGTGTCCACCGACGTGGAAGACTTGGCAAACAACTGAATGCGGTAGGCCACCGAGGTGTCCGTATCCCCTCCAATTAAGGTATACCGCAGCGTGTAAAGCCGCTCTTCGCCGAGTTCGATGGTATCCAGCCAAGCCGCATACTCATACGGCAACGGATGGGATGCATTCGGGGTCTCAGATTCGGACACTGGGCTGCACGCCCAAATAAATCCGGCAAAAGAAAGAGTAAGAAACGCTTTGTTCATGGTCAAAATGGAATGATTCAAAGGTACAACCCTCCCCTATCTTTGGGGGGCATGAGCTGGGAAATGGATCTCCTTTTTTTTCTAGGCGGTTGCCTCGCCGGCATCGTCAACACGTTGGCGGGAAACGGCTCGGCGATTACTGTTAGTCTCCTGCTCTTTGGGGGGCTTGATGGGGCGGTGGCCAATGCCACGAACCGCGTCGGCGTCATTCTGCAAACCCTTACGAGCATCACCAGCGTTCGGCCCAGCGCACGAAAGCGCTACCTCTTGCACCGTGGAAAAGGGCTCATCCTTCCCACACTGTTGGGATCCTTTGCAGGCGGATGGCTCGGCTCGCAGGTGAGCGCCGACGGCATGGAATGGTCTTTAGCCATTGTCATGGTCGGTATGCTGGTGACCCTTTTCTGGAAGCCTGAGGCATGGGGCGGTCCTTCCGAAGTTTTGCGGCGACTGCGCCCCTGGCAAAGTGCCCTGTTATTTTTCGCCATTGGCTTTTATGGCGGGTACATTCAAATGGGCATCGGGATCCTCATGCTCTCCGTGTTGGTGTTGGCCGACCGATGGAGCTTGCGCGATGCCAATGTGATCAAGCTACTCATGGCCTTGGTATTGGCCCTTCCCGCAGGAATCCTCTACATCCAAAGCGGCCTGGTCGAATGGCGGCCTGGTTTAATTCTCGCCCTAGGTTCTATGCTGGGGGCCTGGATTGGAGGACGCTACATCGTTCGCATCCCCAAAGCGCAACCCTATGTGCGGTGGATTCTGGTGGCTGTGGTGGTATTTGGTGCAGCACAGTCCATCTACAAGGCGATGACCTAACTTTGCCGGCATGTCCACCACTGTCCTTGCCCTGCTCATTCTTATGGCGCCTATTTTTTTAGGTGCCCTGGCGGGTTTCCGTTCCATTCCGAGTGCTTGGTTAGCGAAAAGCAATGCCTTTTCAGGCGCCTTTCTTTTCGCTGTCACGGTGTTTCTCTGGATTCCGGAATTGGCCCATGTCGAGCCAGACCGGGCACTACCCTGGGGACTTTGGATTGTATTGGGTTATTTCCTTCAGTTTGCCTTGGACAGCCGGTCCAAAGGGTTGGAGCATGGCCACATCCACCACCACGATCCCAATCCTTGGCCAGCCTACATCGGACTGCTGATTCACTCCGTCGTGGAGGGCATACCCATGCTGCGTTTGCCCGAATCCGAGCAACTCGCCTTTGCGCTGTCCTTGGGCGTGCACAACCTGCCGATCGCCGCATTATTGGCCTTTTGGCTGCGGCAATGCGGGATTCCTTTCGGGCAAGTCCTCGCAGCGCTCGTCGGTATGAGTTTAGCCGCCCCACTGGGCGCTTTGGTTGGCACCCTTTTGCCCTTGGATGTCCCCGGCATGGAAGGATTCATCGGCGGTTTGGTCGTGGGCATATTCCTGCACGTGTCCAGCACGATTCTCTTTGAGCTACAAAAAGACCACCGATTGCCCACGGTTCTTTGGGTTATTGTCATCATTGGCTTGCTTTCCGGCTTCAGCCTCTCCCAATTCATTCATTAATTTTTCTCATCCATGGCGAACATCACACTTGGCGGAAACCCGTGCACCACGGTGGGCGAATTGCCCGCTGTGGGCAGCACTGCGCCCGCATTTACCTTGACGGCTCAAGATTTGAGCGCGGCCTCCTTGTCCGACTACTCAGGCAAAAAGGTTGTTTTGAACATCTTCCCTTCGATTGATACCGGTGTTTGCCAGAAGAGTGTTCGCGCTTTCACCGAAAAGCTCAATGCCATGGACGGTGTGCAAGTTCTGAACATCAGTATGGACCTCCCCTTTGCAGGTGCGCGTTTCTGCGCGGCAGAAGGGATGGAAAATGTAGCCTTCCTCTCTGCCTTCAAGACGCCTTCATTTGGTTCCGACTATGGTGTAACCTTTGCCGACAGCAAATTCGCCGGTTTATTTAGCCGCGCCGTGGTGGTCGTAGACGCTTCAGGCCAAATCACTCACACCGAGCAAGTCCCCGAAACGGGGCAAGAGCCCAATTACGAGGCCGTTTTGGCCGCTTTGTAAAGCACGTCACTTGGAATGTCCAAAGCCCGCTTCGGCGGGCTTTTTTTTAGGGCACCCAGTCCCCTTTGCCCGCTAGCCAGGCCAATGCATCGGGGAAACGCTGACGCCAGGCCACTTCGCTGTGTTCGGCCTTTTTGTCGCGCACCCACTTGAGGTGGTCCACAGGGTAGTTGCTTTGCTCGAGTTCTTTCAAGAGTAGGTCAATGCCCGGCTGAAGCTGAGCCTCAAGCCCTACGCCTCCATTGTCCACGTAGAGGTAACCCGAGGGTGCCGGGCGTCCATTCTTCTTCCAAGGTCCAATAGCATCGACGACCAAGCCATTGCCCGTTTCCACGTACACCGCTGGAGAAAAAGCCAAAGCACCATCGAACACATCGGGGTACTCTGTCAGCAAGCGAAAGGCTAAAACGCCGCCCATGCTGGAGCCCGCAAAGTAGACGTGGCTTTCCGAGGATAGGATCGGGTTTTCCAATGCTTGCGCCAAGACCGTGTGAACGAGATAGTCGGTAAATGCCTCCCCTAATTCGCCTGGACCATACTCGAGGCGGCGGCGGTCACCACCTTCCGTGGCGCATTGCAAGGCAACCACGATAGTCGGCCTGATTCGGCCCGCCTCCATGAGGGCGAGAATGGCTTCGTCCACCGCCCAATCCACGCCAAAAGTGCTCGTGGCGGGGTCTATACAATTTTGGCCGTCGGACATTAGTAGCAGATCCACGGGCCCAGTCCCATCTATTTGCTTCAGATCGTAGGGTGTCCAAACCCACATTTTGCGCGAAGGAATGATGCCCTTGGGATCCATAGGGGCATCCATCACCGTTAGATACCCGCTGACTTGGCCATCATTCACCCGCTCAGCCATCCCAAAGGACTGTGCATACAAGGTGGTGTCCATTGTCCTCCAGCCACCCAAATCCCTGAATGCCATGC
>Ga0222714_10007018_pt1 | contig 10399 bp, 6 predicted proteins | sample C33_3DmetaG_FD_165048 | JGI IMG/M metagenome (GOLD analysis project Ga0222714, IMG submission 165048) | Estuarine water microbial communities from San Francisco Bay, California, United States - C33_3D | ecosystem: Environmental > Aquatic > Marine > Unclassified | place: USA: California... | reverse complement strand
ACCCCAACAAAGCTCCTTTGAACGCCGGCGAACGCGAACTGGAAAAGGTTCTGCGCCCCGCAGACTTCAGCGACTTCACGGGCCAAGATCACATATTGGCGAACCTCAAGGTCTTCGTTCAAGCCGCCAAACAACGCGGCGAAGCCTTGGACCACATCTTGCTTCACGGCCCTCCGGGCTTGGGCAAAACAACCTTAAGCCACATTGTGGCCAATGAGATGGGGTCTTCGATGAAAATCACCAGCGGCCCCGTATTGGAAAAGCCGGGTGATTTGGCCGGCCTTTTAACCAACCTGAGCGAGGGTGATGTGTTGTTCATCGACGAAATTCACCGCCTGAGCCCAGTCGTAGAAGAATACTTGTATTCGGCCATGGAAGATTACCGCATCGACATCATGATCGATACTGGGCCAAATGCGCGCAGTGTGCAAATCACCCTAGCCCCCTTCACCTTGGTGGGTGCTACGACCCGAAGCGGCCTATTGACGGCCCCATTGAGGGCTCGATTCGGTATCAATTGCCGATTGGAATACTACAAAGCCGATACCCTACAGGGCATCATTTCACGAAGCGCTGGAATCTTGCAAGCGCCCATTGACGAAAATGCGGCCTTCGAAATTGCCCGCCGAAGCCGAGGCACGCCGCGTATCGCCAATGCCTTGTTGCGGCGCGTTCGCGACTTTGCCCAAATCAAAGGCGATGGCCGTATCACCTTGGACATAGCCCAGTTTGGCCTCAAAGCATTGAATGTCGACGCAAATGGATTGGACGAAATGGACAATCGCATTTTGTTGACCATCATTGAGAAATTCAAAGGAGGTCCCGTAGGATTGAACACCATTGCCACGGCTGTAGGTGAAGATGCGGGCACCATTGAAGAAGTCTACGAACCCTTTTTGATTCAAGAAGGATACATTCAGCGCACAGCCCGTGGCCGTGAAGCAACTCAGGCGGCCTTCAACCATTTGGGCAAGATGTCTCACAAGCCCCAAGGCGGCTTATTTTAATCGCCCATGACGCCTGAAGCGCTTGCCAAGGCCATCAAAGCAAAAGCCCTTGAGCTGGGTTTTTTGGATTGCCGCTTTTCTCAAGCCCGAGCCCTGAGTGAGGAAACGGAACACTTTCAAGCCTATCTCGAAGCTGATTACCACGGCAGCATGAGTTACCTGGAACGAAACGTTGAAAAACGACTGGATCCACGAGAATTGGTTCCCGATTGCCAAACCGTCATCAGCTTGGCATACAACTATTTCCCATCTACTGAACAAACCCAAGGCAGCCCCAAAATTGCCAAGTACGCCTATGGGGAAGATTACCACCGCGTAGTCAAAGACCAAGCCCATCTCCTGTTTGAATTCATTCGGCAGTGCGACCCCCAGAGCCAAGGCCGGGTGTTTGTCGACAGCGCACCGGTCATGGAACGGCAGTGGGCCGCCCTATCTGGCTTGGGTTGGATTGGAAAAAACAGTTTGCTGCTGAGAAAAGGCGAAGGCTCCTACTTCTTCTTGGCCGAAATACTATGTAGCACCGTTTTAGCCGCTGATGCTCCGACTACCGACCACTGCGGCACTTGCACGGCCTGTATCGACGCCTGTCCAACCCAAGCCATTGTGCAGCCTGGTGTCATCGACAGCCGTTCCTGCATCAGTTACCTGAGCATTGAACAAAAAGAGGATTTAAGTCCCGAGCAAGAGCAAATGCTCAATGGATGGGCCTTTGGCTGTGATGTCTGCCAAGATGTGTGTCCCTGGAACCGCTTTGCTTCGCCGCATCAAGAGCCTCGTTTTGAACCCGTCGGTCATTGGGAGAAATGGACCAAAGAAGACTGGAATGAATTGAGTCCAAATTCATGGCACGAACACTTCGGCCATAGCCCCATAACACGAACAGGTTTTGACAAATTTCGACTACAGGTTCAGGCTTCGCTCTCGGTCGATTCAGACTCTAAGAGCACAGGCAAAGACACATAGAAAATCGTACCCTGACCCAGTTCAGATCGGAACCAAATTTCTCCGCCAAACTGCTCAATCATCTTCTTGGACATGGCCAAACCTAAGCCCATGCCGCTATTTTTTGTGCTGAAATTCGGTGAGAAAATCTTGCTTCTCAATTCTTCAGCGATGCCCTTTCCGTTGTCGGTAATGCGAACTTGAACCCTAGCTTCTTCGGCCTGCAGTTCTACCCGAATGTGGCCCATCCGATCTTCAGGAATCGACTGTATCGCATTTTTAATCAAGTTGTTAAACACTCGACCCAGTTGCTGCTGATCCACCCAAACCCAACATGGAATGCGAGGCGGATTCCACTCAAGCGGCGAGGCATGCTCCTTGCCCATCAGGGCCACCGCACTCGAGAGAACCTCGACCAAATCATGGCGTGCCATCACCGGGTCAGGCATTTTTGCGAATGAGGAAAATTCTTCAGCCATATTGCTCAGAGCATCAATCTGTTGGATCAACAACTCAGAAGTTCGCTGAAACTTCTCAACCAAATTCTCATCGCCTCTGCGAATGGCTTGTTGCAAGTGTTGCAAAGACAATCGCATCGGTGTCAGTGGGTTCTTAATTTCATGGGCCACCTGCTTGGCCATTTCTCTCCAAGCTCCTTGACGCTCGCTTTCGGCCAACTGATTCAAACTGGCCTCTAATTTCTCCACCATGGTATTATAGGCGGCTACCAATAGCCCAATCTCGTCTTTATTTTCCCAGCTCAATCGCTGAAGACTGCTACCCAAATGCAGGGCTCCCATTTGATTGCGAATCCAATTCAAGGGATGAGAAATGCGAAGAGCCAAGGCATTGGCAACAAAAGCGGCTAAGGCGAATACCAAAGCAAACAAATTGATTAGGGTTGAGCCGTATTCGCTCAATTCGCGGTACAAATCACTTCGGTTTGAGAAGTATGGCAAATTCAAATAGCCCACTGTATTTAAATCATTATCCAGCAAGGCTGTATAAGCTGAGATGTATTCCAATTCACCCAAATACTCCGTCTTGATGCAAGCCGAAATGCGATCTTTTTGAAATTCCCGGTATGCCTCTGGGTTCATCAAACGACCGCGGTGGTAATCGCGAAATAGGCTTTCATTGCTGGAAACCAGGAGGCGGCCCTTAGTGTCATATAAGTTGATATCGGTTTTGTAATACTCGCTCAACTCTTCGAGTACTCCTGTTTCATAGCGCCCAAACAAGGCATTCAAATTGGCTTGGCGCTGCAGCGTGTTGGAAATCTCAGCGGCTTGTTCAGATAGAAACTCACGCTGACGCCTTTCGTAATTCGTACTGGAGAAGTTGATGGTAATGAACAAAACCACCATAAAGATCCCAAAAACCAGCCAGGTCACGGATATTCTCAAGCGACTGGACAAGAAAAATTCTCGCTCCTCCTCTCCAGATTCCTGCTCCCATAATTCGCTGGTCAGCCAACGGGTGTATCGGGGCTTCCAAAAGCGTGTCCAGGCTTCAATGGCATATTTCCCAATCAATACCAAAAACCCAAACAAGGCGATCAGGGTAAAGCTGGTCAAGTTTTCAATACTCCGATCTTGAGGCTTGCTCAAAACCGTCGCATTACCGTTTTCATCGAGCCAAACCAGATGGCGGTACCCTGGCATTTCCTTCCAAAATCCAGACCGCTCTTTTTGTGAAATTCGGTACTCGCCAGCATGGCCTATTTTCGACGAGTCCAACAAAACCAATGGCTGCTTTGAGCCCGAGAACAAGGCTATAGGGTAGCGAAAACTGCCTTCTTGGTAGCTCAGCCTTCCCTGCACGTATCGAGCTGAACTATATCCATAATCGGCAATTTGCTGCTTTAGAACACTGGGCCTCAGGGCTTCTGTCAATCGCCCACTCGAACTGGACGTTTGAGGTGACAAAAGGAGATATACAGTACCCAAATTTTCTGGACCATCCCGAACCTCAAATCGGCCCAAATACGACCCGTACAAACTTTTGGTTTCCAGTCGCTTGAACTTCTCTCCAATGGTTTTCGATTCGGGTGAATGAAAAAACGTTCTCAAGGTAGCCTCGTCAAAGACCGAAACCCCCTGCCTGTCGGCGCCATTGGTATCAAAATCATAAATGCTCAGTTGAAATTTTTGCTCGGTACCGGGCAAATAAATCTGGCGAATGCGCTGTTCAAATTCACTTTTAGAACCTGTGTTGTAGCGGAAGTAATTCAACAATCCGGGATCGCTTGGAAAGGATCGTTGAACATTTAAAAGCTCCAGCACTGGAACATCGTGCTCGGCCAAACTCATTTCGCAGATCAGTTCATACTGCACGCTCTCTTCTTTGAGTTTGTTCTCCAAATTCAAGTGCAAACCAATCACCAAGCAGGGCACTACAATGCGCAAGGCGGCAAATCCATTTTCACGCTGACCCGACCAAGCCAACTCCAATACACCCCAACCGAGCACCAAGAGTTCGCCTAAGGCATACAAGCGCCAAGATGTTCCCGTGAGGAGCACGAATACAGCCGGCAAGATCACAGTGAAAACCGCTGCCAAAATGGCTTCCTTCCGATGGGCTATCAAGGAAACCAAGAGGCGAAGTATCCACTGCAGCGCCATGAATAGAACAGCCAAAGCAAGGAGAGCCGCCAAGGAAAGAGGCTCCAGCAAATGCAGCTTTTTCAGATCAAGTGAGAATAGACCCCGTTGAACCAAAGTAGAAGCCATGCTCAAAACATAGGCTGTCGAAAACAAAACCAGCCCTAGCAGAATAAAGGCCAATACACGGCGAATGCCCGCGCGACCCCAGCTTCGAACTTGGCCAGTTAAAATTCTCAGGGTATCGATCAGAAGTAGCCCTTCTAAGGCATGAACGAAAAGCAACCCCAAACTGGCATCGAAACGATTGGCTTTGAAAAACTCAAAGGCGAACAAAGCCGAATGATTCAGGTTGGGAAGAATGGTACCATTTCGAAACGAATATTCAACTGTGGCAAACAAGAATAAGGCCAACAACCTACCGGCCATGCCTCCTCGCCAACCTTGAAACAAGTTGAAGGTTCCAAATCCCAATAAAGCTAGCCCTAGAATGAAAATCAAATCCCAATAAATTGGCGCACGGAATTCCACAATTTTCAAATAGAAAAAGGGCACCCCAGCCACAGAAATGGGCAGGCTTCCTTGCTCAGGGTTGGCCACTATGTCATAGCGTTCCGCATTCCGACCTTTGCTTTGCAAACTGTCGGCCTCCTGAGATGATCGAATCAAGGGCAAGGCGAAGACCTTTGTTTGACGCTGGCTCACCTTCTGCCAACACAACACATACAGGTCACCGTGTTTTTGCAGTTCCACAAGATCTGACCCTTGAGCGTTGATACTCACCGAATATTCGTGTGTCGTCCAGTACCTTGGTCCCGACTGATCAAAAACGAACATGTCCAATCCTAGATCTTCCAGACCTTTCGATTGTATGTCTGATTCGGAGTTGGCCCCATCAAAAGAAAGAGGGATATCGATCAAGGAATCGAGCTTGCTTTGAACCTCCTCAATGGAAAGCAGCATTTGCTCAGCCTTAGCCTGCAAGGCTTCTTCAGCGCCCAAGTTGTGCTGTCTGAGCAACACAAAGTTGGAAACAGCCATGAGCACGAGCCCAAAGAGCACGTTCAACCACGCCGATGAAGAATACCTCAACCGCATTCCAATGTTTTGTTCGCCATCAAATATTGTTGCACATAGCGTGCCACATCATCTTCAAGCGTCGAAAACGCCTGGATATAACCCGCCTTTACCAACCTCTGGGTATCGGCTTGAGTAAAGTATTGGTAATTGCCTCGAATGTCTTCGGGCATGTCTACAAATCGAATATCGGCATCACGCCCCATGGCCTGAAACACGGCTATTGAGAGATCATAAAAGCTACGAGCCTGGCCGGTACCCAAATTGTAGATGCCTGAATTGCGGCGATTTTCCATGGCCTGCACCAAGACCTTGAGCACGTCAAAAATGCTGACAAAGTCTCGCTCTTGCTGACCATCGGCGCATCCTTCTTTGTAGCTTTTGAACAGGCTGATGTAACCCTGACTAAGCACCTGATTGAATCCGTGAAACACAACGCTCGCCATGCGGCCTTTGTGGTATTCTCCAGGACCAAAAACGTTGAAAAACTTGAATCCGGCCCAATAAGGCGGGCACTGTTCAGCCTTGACCTGATCCTGTACCCAGAGATCAAACTTCTGCTTGCTCCTGCCATAGGGATTCATAGGCTGCAAAGCAGGCAGCCGTTCAGGCTCATCTCCAAACCCTTGACTTCCATCTCCGTAGGTCGCTGCCGAAGATGCATAGACCAAAGGAATGGAATGCTCCACACACAAATTCCAAACCGATTGGCTGAAGCCCCAATTCAGAGACTCCAACACGGCTTCATCAAATTCGTTTGTTTTTGTGCGGGCACCCAGATGAAATACAAATTGAACATCTCGACCATTCTTGGCCAGCCAGAAGACGAACTCAGAACGTTCAACTTGCTGTTTCAAGGGCAAATGCTCCCAATTGCGGCGTTTTTCAACCGAAGAAAAATCGTCAACCGCGACCAGTTCACCGTAACCCAAACGGGACAATTCGGCCAGCAAGGCCGAACCAATAAAACCAGCAGCACCTGTAACGACAATCATGCCTAGCAAACTTACTCCATTTTGGGGGTTATTATTGCAGAAGCATGAACTTAGACGCCCTTCAAAATGCCCCTCAAAGCTTGATGGATGCCGTCCAATTTCAAATTGAAAAAGACCTGTCCCTGATTGGATTTGAGTTTCAAAAAGCCCAATATCCGCATTTGGCCGCCATGTTACCCGAGCTCGTTTTGGCGATTGAAAAAGCCCAACAAGAGCGTCCTGGCCTGCTGTTGAAAGCGGTTGTTCGAGTTGACTTGAGTCAATCACAATGGCAGAAAGCCCGAAACATGAAGGGAGAGCTCGCAGAAAATCAAGCCAAAGCCATTTTGCTTCGCTGCTTTCAAAAGGTGTACAGTCGCAAATCTCGAGGGGCGCAGTAGACCACAGGGAACACGCATCTACTGTAAACCTTGCATCGCCCCCCAGAGAGCTAGTCATTTTCGAAAAACCTCCATCCCTTAAACGTATCCCACTTGGAGTAGAAACCCAAGGCGATAGCCCCCCTTTTCCACCTTCGGTTTTGCCCTTGTACAGTTCAGTACTTTAGGCGAATTTTGCCGACATGGAAATGAAAGACGTAGTTGCCGTAACCGGCATCCCTGGCTTGCACAAAATCATTGGTCAAAATAAAACCGGCTTGGTGTTGGAATCACTGGCAGACGGAAAGAAGTTCGCCTCCACCATTCGCCAACGAGTGAGCATTTTGGCTGATATCGCCATCTACACAGAAGAAGGCGAAGCCAAGTTGGCACAAGTCTTTCAAAGCATTGAAGCCTTAGAGGCAGAGGGTAAAACAGCCCCTGATCACAAAGCCGACAACGATGCATTTCGCGCTTATATGGCCTTGGCTCTCCCCGACTACGATCACGAGCGAGTTTACCCCAGCGACATGAAGAAATTATTCGTGTGGTATCACCTGTTGAAAGGCAAAATGGATTTTGCGGCTAGCAGCGAAAGTGCAGAAGGAACAGAAGAAGATGCTGCCTCTGCTCTGGCTAAGAAAACCAAGCAGAACGTTGTTAAAACAAGCAACACGGCGAAAAAATCTACCACCAAAACATCCAGCAAAGCCGCGGGCAAGAGCCAAACCAACGTTCCCCGCAAAATGAGCTAATCGTTCGCATGAACACTTGGCTTCCCAACCCTTGGAACATCGAAAGCAAAGACGATGTTCTTCCGTTTTTTCAAGATTTATTGGACCGCGAAATCAATAGCGCGGCTGAATACCAATCCTTGCTGGCCGACGCTTCCGATTTGGAAAGTGCGCTGTCTGAAGACATGGCTTGGCGCTACATACGCATGACCTGCGACACGCAGAATGCCGAAATCGAAAAGCGCTACTTGGATTTTGTTCAGAATATCCAGCCTCATTTGGCGGCTTACGAAGACCGTTTGAATCGCAAAATCGCTGAATCTTCTTGGGCGGAGTCCTTGACCGACTCGGCGCATCAAATCTATTTGCGCGGCATCAAAGGGGCTATTGAAATCTACCGAGAAGAGAACGTCGAGATACAAAGCCAATTGGCGACTCTGGCCCAAGAATACAGCAGCATTCAAGGGGCTATGAGTGTAGAGTTGGACGGCGAAACCCTCACCCTGCAGCAAGCCGGAAATTGGCTCATGCGCACCGACCGCGAGCAGCGCCAAAAAGCCTGGGAAGCCATGAGCAAGCGCCGCTTGGAAGATAGCGACAAACTCAACGCCATCTTTGACAAGATGGTCGCTCTACGCCATGAAATGGCCCAAAACGCCGGCTTCGCCAACTACCGCGACTACATGTTCAAAGCCCTTGGGCGTTACGATTACAGCCCAAGCGATTGTTTTGATTTCCATCAATCGGTCGAAGAGCATGTCGTTCCCCTGCACCGGGCCTTGATGCAAAAGCGCCAATCGCTCATGGGCCTGGACTCCCTCAAACCCTGGGATACGGCCGTTGATCCTGAGGGCAAGCAACCCTTGAAACCCTTTAGCGGCGGCGATGAATTGCTGGCTAAAAGTTTGGAGATTTTGGGTCGTCTGAGTCCGTATTTCCGAGCCTGTTTGGAAACCATGGAGCGCGAGAATTTGTTGGATTTGGATAGCCGCATTGGCAAAGCTCCCGGCGGATACAACTACCCCTTGGCTCGCACCAATATGCCCTTCATTTTTATGAATGCCAGCGGCAATTTGCGAGATGTAGAAACCTTGCTGCACGAAGCAGGCCATGCCATTCACAGCTTCAAAATGGCTCCTTTGGCGTTGAATGGATTCAAAAACACGCCTTCAGAAGTAGCCGAGTTGGCTTCCATGAGCATGGAACTCATCTCGATGGGTGAATGGAATGCTTTTTTCTCCAGCGCAGATGAACTCAATCGAGCTCAGTTGGAACAAATCGAAGGGGTCATCGGCACCTTGCCTTGGATCGCCACGGTTGACTGTTTTCAGCACTGGATTTACGAGAATCCTGGGCACAGCGCGGCCGAGCGAAGCGACGCCTGGCTCCGTATCCAAAAACGGTTTGGAACGGGACTTGTTGATTACACCGGCTATGACGAAGCCCTTACCCATGCTTGGCACAAGCAATTGCACATATTTGAAGTTCCCTTCTATTACATCGAGTATGGCTTTGCACAACTAGGTGCCATCGGGGTTTGGAAGAACCACTGTGAAGATGCAGCCAAGGCCATTCAGGAGTACCAATCTTTCCTAGAATTGGGCTATACCCGTTCGATTTCCGAAATTTACCACAGCGCGGGTGTTTCATTTGATTTTAGCTCTCAGAACATTCGACGCTTGATGGAATTCACACAAGCCCAATGGGATTTGAGGCAAAGCAAATAACACGATATTCTCTGGCCATACTATCCTTTGTTCTTGGGCTAGTCGGCACACATTTCTTGGCCATTCACAGCCACTGCTGGGAGGGCTTGAACCCTTACTGCTTGATTCGCTGGGATTCAGGCCTGTATTTGGACATCGCCAAAAATGGCCACACGCTGGTTCCCTGCCCTGACCTACCCAATAAATGGTGCGGAAATGCCGGCTGGGCACCCCTTTACCCCTATTTAGTTCGATGGTTTTCTTATCTGATTCCCGGCCATTCTTTGGAATGGAGTTCAGTCATCGTCGCTTGGTCGGGTCTGTTGGCGAGCTTCTTATTGGTGGCCCACATGCTCAAAGGCAAGAGCGTCCAATCCCTATTGTGGCATCTTGCCATTCTGCTCTTAGCACCTGGATCCATCTACTTCTATGCCGCATTCCCCCTTTCATGGACCCTCTTTTTCACCCTCGGTCTTTACCACGGGCTATCAAAATTTAGCAGGACTTGGGTATGGATCTCGGCGATGGCCCTGATGTGGATCTATAGCATCGGATTCGTCTTTCTCGGCCTTCTGTTCATATTGTGTGCCTATTCCCACAGCATTGACGACCCAAGCCCCTTAAAAAGATTGAGCGGGCAAGCCTTCATTGCCGCAGCGATTTCATTTCTTGCACTGCTGGGTTACGAATTCGGGAGTACCGGTCATTGGAATGCCACATTTATGGTGCAGGCCAAATACGGCCACACCCTGAATCAGCCACTTAAATTCATGGGCATTCACGCCGAGCGCCTACTAAATAGTTGGGGTGGAATTCAGCGATTCATCGAATTGCAGCATTTCGGAATTTGGGCCTTCCTCCTATTGATAGCCACACAAAAGCCTATATTTCAATCGCATAACTTGATAAAATTCTCAGCTTTGGCTTTGCTATTGCTCTGGGCCTTGCCCTATGGCGCTAGCCCCGATGTAGCCCT
>Ga0222714_10007017_pt1 | contig 10399 bp, 1 predicted proteins | sample C33_3DmetaG_FD_165048 | JGI IMG/M metagenome (GOLD analysis project Ga0222714, IMG submission 165048) | Estuarine water microbial communities from San Francisco Bay, California, United States - C33_3D | ecosystem: Environmental > Aquatic > Marine > Unclassified | place: USA: California... | reverse complement strand
TTCTTCAGGAACAAGTGGTACTTCAGGTTCTTCAGGAACAAGTGGTACTTCAGGTTCTTCAGGAACAAGTGGTACTTCAGGTTCTTCAGGAACAAGTGGAACTGCGGGCTCATCTGGTACATCAGGTTCTTCAGGAACTAGTGGAACTGCGGGCTCATCTGGTACATCAGGTTCTTCAGGAACTAGTGGAACAGCCGGCTCATCGGGTACATCAGGTTCATCAGGAACTAGCGGAACATCAGGTTCTTCAGGTACAAGTGGAACATCAGGCTCAAGTGGTACTAGCGGAACTTCAGGTTCTAGTGGGACATCAGGTTCTTCAGGAACTAGTGGAACATCGGGTTCTTCAGGAACTAGTGGTACTGCTGGCTCATCGGGTACATCAGGTTCAAGTGGTACTAGCGGAACTTCAGGTTCTTCAGGAACATCAGGTTCTTCAGGAACTAGCGGAACATCAGGTTCTTCAGGTACAAGTGGAACATCAGGCTCAAGTGGTACTAGCGGAACTTCAGGCTCAAGTGGTACTAGCGGAACTTCAGGTTCTTCAGGAACAAGTGGAACCTCAGGTTCGTCAGGAACTAGCGGTTCATCAGGTACATCAGGTTCATCTGGAACAAGTGGAACATCAGGCTCAAGTGGTACTAGCGGAACTTCGGGTTCATCTGGAACAAGTGGAACATCAGGCTCAAGTGGTACTAGCGGAACTTCGGGTTCTTCAGGAACTTCAGGTACATCAGGTTCATCTGGAACAAGTGGTACTTCAGGTTCTTCAGGTACATCAGGTTCATCTGGAACAAGCGGTTCATCAGGTACATCAGGTTCATCTGGAACAAGCGGTTCATCAGGTTCTTCAGGAACTAGTGGTTCTTCGGGTACTTCAGGCTCAAGCGGAAGTTCAGGAACATCGGGTTCTTCAGGAACAAGTGGAAGTTCAGGTGTTAGCGGGGCTGATGGTACCTCGGGAAGTTCAGGTTCATCAGGAACAAGTGGTACAGGAGGAACATCAGGTTCAAGTGGTTCTTCGGGAACGTCAGGTTCAAGCGGTACAAGTGGTTCATCAGGAACTAGCGGAACTTCAGGTTCATCAGGAACATCAGGTTCGTCAGGAACATCAGGTTCAAGCGGTACAAGTGGTTCATCAGGAACTAGCGGAACATCAGGTTCAAGCGGTACAAGTGGTTCATCAGGAACTAGCGGAACATCAGGTTCATCAGGAACAAGTGGTTCTTCAGGTTCAAGTGGTACAAGTGGTTCTTCAGGAACTAGCGGAACTTCAGGTTCAAGTGGTACAAGTGGTTCAAGCGGTACAAGTGGTTCATCAGGAACTAGCGGAACATCAGGTTCATCAGGAACATCAGGTTCAAGCGGTACAAGTGGTTCATCAGGAACTAGCGGAACTTCAGGTTCATCAGGAACATCAGGTTCGTCAGGAACTTCAGGTTCAAGCGGTACAAGTGGTTCATCAGGAACTAGCGGAACATCAGGTTCAAGTGGTACAAGTGGTTCTTCAGGAACTAGCGGAACATCGGGCTCAAGTGGAACAAGTGGTTCTTCAGGTTCAAGTGGTACAAGTGGTTCTTCAGGAACTAGCGGAACTTCAGGTTCAAGTGGTACAAGTGGTTCAAGCGGTACATCTGGTACAAGTGGAAGTTCAGGAACATCAGGTTCTTCAGGAACTAGTGGAACGTCAGGTTCATCTGGGACAAGCGGTTCAAGTGGCTCTTCGGGAACATCTGGTTCATCAGGAACTAGCGGAACATCGGGCTCAAGCGGAAGTTCAGGAACATCGGGCTCAAGTGGAACAAGTGGTTCATCAGGAACTAGCGGAACTTCAGGTTCATCAGGAACATCAGGTTCAAGTGGTACAAGTGGTTCTTCAGGAACTAGCGGAACTTCAGGTTCAAGTGGTACAAGTGGAAGTTCAGGAACATCAGGTTCTTCAGGCTCATCGGGAACTTCAGGAACAAGTGGTTCTTCAGGAACAAGTGGTTCTTCAGGTTCATCGGGAACAAGTGGTTCAAGTGGAAGTTCAGGTACAAGTGGTTCTTCAGGGTCATCAGGCACAAGTGGTTCTTCAGGGTCATCAGGCACAAGTGGTACAGGATTCACGGCAGTAACTAATCCAAGTTTAACAAGAGTTCTTACATCAGATGGAACTGCAAACGGAGCAATCGCTGAATCAGGATTTACTTACGATAGAAATTATGTAACGATATATGGTGGTGAAAGAATCGAATCCGACTCAGCTTCAGCATTAGGTTTAGGAACAAATCTTGTTACAACAGTTCCAACTTCAACAGGAAATAGTTGTCACTTTGAATACTATGTTGTTAATGGTACAGGTGCTGCGAGAACAGGGGTCGTTATGGCAGTTTGGAATGGTAGTTCTGCAGCATTCACAGACACTTCAACGACTGACCTCAACGGAACGACAGAAGGAATTGCTTTCACAGTCACAGTCTCAGGAGGAAATGTTCGACTCAACGCAGTGGTCACCACAGGGGTTTGGACAGTCAAGGTCGGAACACGAATAATATTCTAATATAATATGATAACCCCCACCCAAAAAGTGGGGGTTATTTTTTTACTTATTTTTTAAATAGGACCACCCTGTTTCGTTACGGGGTGGTATTTATTGTTTGATAAACTATAAAGAATTTTTTCTTTTGGAAAGTGAAAAAAGAAAACAATAATGGCAAACGAATTTTTAGCGCGTAAAGGTTTTATATCTTTGGGAGGTATAACCTTTCCTTATGTCGAAGTTACAACAACATATGCTGTAACTGATAATGACTATTTAGTGGATGCCACATCAGGTACATTTGTGGTGACATTGCCCTCTGCTGTCGGAATTGGGGGTAAAATTTACCAAATAAAAAATAGTGGTGGAGGAACAATTACTGTTGACGGAAATGGACAACTCATTGACGGACAGGCAAATGTTACGTTAGGCCAATATGACAGTATACAAGTAATAAGTAACGGAACCGATTGGGTTGTTGCTGGTGCTGATGGAACCTCAGGTTCATCTGGAAGTAGTGGTACTTCAGGTAGTTCTGGGTCAAGTGGAACCTCGGGTTCAAGTGGAACTAGTGGTAGTTCAGGTTCATCGGGAACAAGTGGCTCTTCAGGTTCATCAGGAACAAGTGGAAGTTCAGGTTCTTCAGGAACAAGTGGAAGTTCAGGTTCTTCAGGTACTAGTGGAACTTCAGGTAGCTCAGGAACAAGTGGTTCTTCAGGTTCATCAGGTTCATCAGGAACAAGTGGAAGTTCAGGTTCTAGTGGAACTTCAGGTAGCTCAGGTTCATCGGGAACTAGCGGAAGCTCAGGAACAAGTGGTTCATCTGGAACTTCAGGTTCAAGTGGCTCTTCAGGAACAAGCGGTACTTCAGGAAGTTCAGGTTCATCAGGGACAAGCGGTTCTTCAGGTAGTAGTGGTACATCAGGCTCATCAGGAACATCTGGTTCAAGTGGAACTTCAGGTTCAAGTGGTTCATCTGGTACTTCAGGAAGTTCTGGCTCATCAGGAACATCGGGTTCAAGTGGAACTTCAGGTTCTTCAGGTTCATCAGGTAGTTCAGGTTCATCAGGAACATCTGGTTCAAGTGGAACTTCAGGTTCTTCAGGTTCATCAGGGACATCTGGCTCAAGCGGTTCTTCAGGTAGTTCAGGAAGTTCAGGTACATCAGGAACAAGTGGAAGTTCAGGTTCTTCAGGAACATCAGGTTCAAGCGGTTCTTCAGGTAGTTCAGGTTCAAGCGGTTCTTCAGGTAGTTCAGGAAGTTCAGGTACATCAGGAACAAGCGGAAGTTCAGGTTCAAGTGGTACTAGTGGAAGTTCAGGTTCAAGTGGTACTAGTGGAAGTTCAGGTTCAAGTGGTACTAGTGGAAGTTCAGGTTCATCAGGAACAAGTGGAAGTTCAGGTTCAAGTGGTACTAGTGGAAGTTCAGGTTCAAGTGGTACTAGTGGAAGTTCAGGTTCTTCAGGTACTAGTGGAACTTCAGGTAGCTCAGGTTCATCAGGAACGTCAGGTTCTTCAGGTTCGAGTGGAACATCAGGAAGTTCAGGAACATCAGGTTCTTCAGGAACTAGCGGTTCTTCAGGTTCATCTGGTACATCAGGCTCAAGTGGTTCATCAGGAACTAGCGGTTCATCAGGCTCAAGTGGTTCATCAGGAACGTCTGGCTCTTCAGGAAGTTCAGGTTCATCAGGTTCATCAGGAACGTCTGGCTCTTCAGGAAGTTCAGGTTCAAGTGGAACGAGCGGTAGCTCAGGTTCATCAGGAACATCAGGTTCAAGCGGTTCATCAGGTTCAAGTGGTACTAGTGGAAGTTCAGGTTCATCAGGAACATCAGGTTCTTCGGGTTCATCTGGTACTTCAGGAACAAGCGGTTCATCAGGTTCAAGTGGTACAAGTGGAAGTTCAGGTTCTTCAGGAACATCTGGTTCGAGTGGTTCATCAGGAACATCTGGGTCTTCAGGTTCAAGTGGAACAAGCGGAAGTTCAGGAACATCTGGGTCAAGTGGAACGAGCGGTTCGTCAGGTTCTTCAGGAACATCTGGTTCAAGTGGTTCATCAGGAACTAGCGGTTCGTCAGGTACTTCGGGTAGTTCAGGAACATCTGGGTCAAGTGGTTCTTCAGGAACTAGTGGTTCATCTGGTTCAAGTGGAACTAGTGGTTCATCTGGTTCAAGTGGAACTAGCGGTTCATCAGGTTCGTCAGGAACTAGTGGTACTTCAGGTTCCTCAGGTAGTTCAGGAACAAGTGGTTCTTCAGGTAGTTCAGGAACAAGTGGTTCTTCAGGCTCATCAGGTTCTTCAGGAACAAGTGGCTCAAGCGGTTCATCAGGTTCGAGTGGTACAAGTGGTAGCTCAGGTTCATCAGGAACGTCTGGCTCTTCGGGTTCATCAGGAACTAGCGGTTCTTCAGGTTCGTCAGGAACAAGTGGAAGTTCAGGTACTTCAGGTTCCTCAGGTAGTTCAGGAACAAGTGGTTCTTCAGGTAGTTCAGGAACAAGTGGTTCTTCAGGTTCATCTGGTACTTCGGGAACTAGCGGTTCATCAGGAACATCGGGTTCGAGCGGTTCATCAGGAACTAGTGGAAGTTCAGGTTCGAGTGGAACAAGTGGTTCGTCAGGTACTTCAGGTAGTTCAGGAACAAGTGGCTCATCAGGTTCATCTGGTTCGAGTGGTTCTTCGGGTACTTCAGGAAGTTCGGGTAGTAGTGGAACATCAGGTTCAAGTGGGTCATCAGGTTCGAGTGGTACAAGTGGAAGTTCAGGTTCATCAGGAACATCTGGGTCTTCAGGTTCAAGTGGAACAAGTGGTTCGTCAGGTACTTCAGGTAGTTCTGGAACATCAGGTTCAAGTGGTTCATCAGGAACAAGTGGCTCATCAGGTTCTAGCGGAACAAGTGGAAGTTCAGGTTCATCAGGTTCAAGTGGTTCTTCAGGAACTAGCGGCTCATCAGGTTCGAGTGGTACAAGTGGAAGTTCAGGCTCATCAGGAACAAGCGGTTCTTCAGGAACTAGCGGTTCATCAGGTTCAAGTGGTACAAGTGGAAGTTCAGGTTCATCTGGTACAAGTGGTAGCAGCGGAACATCAGGCTCAAGTGGAACTAGCGGTTCTTCGGGTTCATCAGGAACTAGTGGAAGTTCAGGTTCATCAGGAACTAGTGGAAGTTCAGGTTCATCAGGAACTAGTGGAAGTTCAGGTTCATCAGGAACATCAGGTTCAAGTGGAACAAGTGGTTCATCAGGAACTAGTGGAAGTTCAGGTTCGTCTGGAACAAGTGGTTCATCTGGTTCATCAGGTACTTCAGGTAGCTCAGGAACGTCAGGTTCTTCGGGTACTTCAGGAAGTTCAGGTTCAAGTGGTACTAGCGGTTCATCAGGTTCAAGTGGAACATCTGGTTCATCAGGAACATCAGGTTCTAGTGGGAGTTCAGGTTCTTCAGGAACAAGTGGTTCATCTGGTTCATCAGGTACTTCAGGTAGTTCAGGAACGTCAGGTTCAAGTGGAACTAGCGGTTCTTCGGGTTCATCAGGAACATCTGGCTCAAGTGGGTCATCGGGAACTAGCGGTTCATCAGGTACTTCAGGTAGTTCAGGGACATCAGGTTCAAGTGGTTCATCAGGGACTAGTGGGTCATCAGGTTCTTCAGGAACTAGTGGGTCATCAGGTTCAAGTGGGTCATCAGGTTCATCAGGTACTTCAGGTAGTTCGGGAACCTCAGGTTCGAGTGGAACAAGCGGTTCTTCGGGTTCTTCAGGAACATCTGGCTCGAGTGGTTCATCTGGTACTTCAGGTTCAAGTGGTTCTTCAGGAACTAGTGGAAGTTCAGGTACATCAGGTTCATCAGGAACAAGTGGCTCTTCAGGTTCAAGTGGAACATCTGGTTCTTCAGGTTCTTCAGGAACTAGTGGTTCATCAGGTTCAAGTGGTTCGTCAGGTTCATCAGGTACAAGCGGAAGTTCTGGAACATCAGGTTCGAGTGGAACTAGTGGTTCTTCAGGTTCATCAGGAACATCTGGTTCAAGCGGTTCTTCAGGAACTAGTGGAAGTTCAGGTTCATCAGGTACAAGCGGAAGTTCTGGGACATCAGGTTCGAGTGGAACTAGTGGTTCTTCAGGTTCATCAGGAACATCTGGTTCAAGCGGTTCTTCAGGAACTAGTGGAAGTTCAGGTTCATCAGGAACTAGTGGAAGTTCAGGAACATCAGGTTCAAGTGGAACTAGCGGTTCTTCGGGTTCTTCAGGTTCAAGTGGTTCATCTGGAACTAGTGGAAGTTCAGGTTCATCAGGTACTTCAGGAAGTTCAGGTTCAAGTGGTACTAGTGGAAGTTCAGGTTCATCAGGAACTAGTGGAAGTTCAGGTTCGTCAGGAACATCAGGTTCAAGTGGTTCATCTGGAACTAGTGGGTCATCAGGCACATCTGGGTCAAGTGGAACTAGCGGAAGTTCGGGTTCATCAGGAACTTCGGGTTCAAGCGGTTCTTCAGGAACTAGCGGAAGTTCGGGTTCATCTGGAACATCAGGTTCAAGTGGTTCGTCAGGAACTAGCGGAAGTTCAGGTTCTTCAGGTTCATCTGGAACATCAGGTTCAAGTGGTTCGTCAGGAACATCTGGCTCAAGTGGTTCATCGGGAACAAGTGGTTCTTCAGGTTCATCAGGAACTAGTGGAAGTTCAGGTACTTCAGGTTCTTCGGGAACTAGTGGAAGTTCAGGTTCATCTGGAACATCAGGTTCAAGTGGTTCATCAGGAACCAGCGGTTCATCAGGTTCAAGTGGTACATCTGGTTCATCAGGTACTTCAGGTTCTTCAGGAACTAGTGGAAGTTCAGGTTCTAGCGGAACAAGTGGAAGTTCAGGTTCATCAGGAACATCTGGTTCTTCAGGCACTAGTGGTTCATCAGGAACATCAGGTTCAAGTGGTTCTTCGGGTTCTTCGGGTTCAAGTGGAACAAGCGGAAGTTCAGGAACATCAGGTTCTTCAGGCTCATCAGGTACTAGCGGTTCGTCAGGTTCATCAGGAACTAGTGGAAGTTCAGGAACATCAGGCTCATCAGGTACTAGCGGTTCGTCAGGTTCATCAGGAACAAGTGGCTCTTCAGGAAGCTCAGGTACAAGTGGTTCATCAGGTACTTCAGGTAGTTCTGGAACATCAGGTTCATCAGGTTCATCGGGAACTAGTGGTTCATCAGGTTCTTCAGGAACTAGTGGAAGTTCCGGTTCAAGTGGAACTAGCGGAAGTTCAGGTACTTCAGGTAGTTCAGGAACAAGTGGCTCTTCAGGTTCTTCGGGTACAAGTGGCTCTTCAGGTTCTTCGGGTACAAGTGGCTCTTCAGGTTCTTCGGGTACTAGTGGTTCGTCAGGTTCATCAGGAACTAGTGGAAGTTCAGGAACATCAGGCTCATCAGGTACTAGCGGTTCATCAGGTTCATCTGGAACAAGTGGTTCTTCAGGTTCATCAGGAACATCTGGTTCAAGTGGTACATCAGGTTCTTCGGGTACTAGTGGAAGTTCGGGTTCATCTGGAACAAGTGGCTCTTCAGGTTCAAGTGGAACTAGCGGAAGTTCAGGAACCTCTGGTTCTTCAGGAACAAGTGGTTCTTCAGGCTCATCAGGTACTAGCGGTTCATCAGGTTCGTCTGGTACATCAGGTTCAAGTGGTTCATCAGGGACTAGTGGAAGTTCGGGAACATCAGGTTCATCAGGAACAAGTGGCTCTTCAGGTTCATCAGGAACAAGTGGCTCTTCAGGTTCATCAGGAACAAGTGGCTCTTCAGGTTCATCAGGAACATCTGGTTCATCTGGTACTAGTGGTTCATCAGGAACATCAGGCTCAAGTGGTTCATCAGGAACTAGTGGTTCTTCAGGTTCAAGCGGAACATCAGGAAGTTCAGGTTCATCAGGCTCAAGTGGTTCTTCAGGAACTAGTGGAAGTTCAGGCACTTCGGGTAGTTCAGGAACAAGTGGTTCATCAGGTTCGTCTGGAACATCAGGTTCAAGTGGTTCATCAGGAACTAGTGGAAGTTCAGGAACATCAGGTTCTTCAGGAACATCTGGTTCAAGTGGTTCTTCAGGAACATCTGGTTCAAGTGGTTCTTCAGGAACTAGCGGTTCGTCAGGTTCAAGTGGTACTTCAGGTTCAAGCGGAACGTCAGGAAGTTCGGGTTCATCTGGAACAAGTGGTTCTTCAGGAAGTTCAGGAACAAGTGGTTCTTCAGGAAGTTCAGGAACAAGTGGTTCTTCAGGAAGTTCAGGAACATCTGGTTCATCAGGTACTTCAGGTAGTTCTGGAACAAGTGGTTCTTCAGGTTCTTCAGGAACAAGTGGTAGTTCAGGTTCTTCAGGAACAAGTGGTAGTTCAGGTTCTTCAGGAACTTCAGGTTCAAGCGGAACATCTGGCTCAAGTGGTACTTCAGGTTCTTCAGGAACTAGCGGTTCGTCAGGTTCATCTGGAACAAGCGGTTCGTCAGGTTCATCTGGAACAAGCGGTTCTTCAGGTACTTCGGGTAGTTCAGGAACTAGCGGTTCGTCAGGTTCATCTGGAACAAGCGGTTCTTCAGGTTCTTCAGGAACATCAGGTTCAAGTGGTTCATCTGGAACAAGCGGTTCTTCAGGTTCTTCAGGAACTTCAGGTTCAAGCGGAACAAGTGGTTCATCAGGAACTAGTGGAAGTTCAGGTTCATCTGGAACAAGTGGTAGTTCAGGTTCTTCAGGAACTTCAGGTTCAAGCGGAACAAGTGGTTCATCAGGAACTAGTGGAAGTTCAGGTTCATCTGGAACAAGCGGTTCTTCAGGTTCTTCAGGAACAAGTGGTAGTTCAGGTTCTTCAGGAACTTCAGGTTCAAGCGGAACAAGTGGTTCATCAGGAACTAGTGGAAGTTCAGGTTCTTCAGGAACAAGTGGTTCATCAGGTTCAAGTGGTACATCTGGTTCAAGCGGTACTTCAGGTTCAAGTGGAACAAGTGGTTCTTCAGGAAGTTCAGGAACAAGTGGTTCATCAGGTTCAAGTGGTACATCTGGTTCATCAGGTACTTCAGGTTCTTCAGGAACAAGCGGTTCGTCAGGTTCATCAGGAACAAGTGGTTCGTCAGGTTCATCAGGAACAAGTGGTTCTTCGGGTTCATCAGGAACAAGTGGTTCTTCGGGTTCTTCGGGTACAAGCGGAAGTTCAGGAACATCAGGTTCTTCAGGAACAAGCGGTTCGTCAGGTTCATCAGGAACAAGTGGTTCGTCAGGTTCATCAGGAACAAGTGGTTCTTCGGGTTCTTCGGGTTCATCTGGAACTAGCGGTTCGTCAGGTTCATCAGGAACAAGTGGTTCGTCAGGTTCATCAGGAACAAGTGGTTCTTCGGGTTCTTCGGGTACAAGCGGAAGTTCAGGAACATCAGGTTCATCAGGAACTAGTGGAAGTTCAGGTTCTTCAGGAACAAGTGGTTCTTCAGGTTCAAGCGGAACATCAGGAAGTTCTGGTTCATCAGGAACAAGTGGTTCTTCAGGTTCGAGTGGAACTAGCGGAAGTTCAGGAACATCAGGTTCAAGCGGAACATCAGGAAGTTCCGGTTCATCAGGAACAAGTGGCTCTTCAGGTTCAAGTGGAACAAGCGGAAGTTCAGGAACATCTGGCTCAAGTGGTTCATCTGGAACAAGTGGTTCTTCAGGTTCAAGTGGAACTAGCGGAAGTTCAGGAACATCAGGTTCTTCAGGAACAAGTGGTTCTTCAGGCTCATCAGGTACTAGCGGTTCATCAGGTTCGTCTGGTACATCAGGTTCAAGTGGTTCATCAGGGACTAGTGGAAGTTCAGGAACATCAGGTTCTTCGGGCACAAGTGGTTCGTCAGGTTCTTCAGGAACATCAGGCTCAAGTGGTTCATCGGGAACTAGCGGTTCG
>Ga0222714_10007016_pt1 | contig 10399 bp, 5 predicted proteins | sample C33_3DmetaG_FD_165048 | JGI IMG/M metagenome (GOLD analysis project Ga0222714, IMG submission 165048) | Estuarine water microbial communities from San Francisco Bay, California, United States - C33_3D | ecosystem: Environmental > Aquatic > Marine > Unclassified | place: USA: California... | reverse complement strand
GTGTGCCGCCGAAGCGCACTCGGTCCGAAGCGCTAACAATCTGAGCATGCTCGATTCGCCAGCGGCTGCCCTGTGGCGCAAACTGCTGGTAGAGGTCCAGCATAAAGTGGTTGGCCGAATCTCCGATGGCATGGGTATTCATCTGCCAGCCCATGGCGGCCACCTCTTGGGCGGCGCTCTGCATGTAGGCATAGCTGCGAATCTGCAGGCCAAAGTGGTCGTGCCGGTCGTGGTAAGGCTGGCGCAGCAAGGCGCCTCGGCTCCCCAGCGCACCGTCGGAATAAAACTTAAAGCTGTGCACCTCCAAGCGATCCGTTTTTAAGGTTCCGCGGGCCTTCCATTCGGCCAGGGCCTCAGGGCTTTCTGACACCATGACATAGAGTGGAATGGTGAGTTGGTCCGCTTGCTGGAGGCGGTGGATGAGGTCAATGTCTTCCGTGGGTAGGCCGGCGTCGTGGACCGAGGTGAGCCCCAAGCTGTAGCAGCGGGCTTGTGCGGCGAGGAGGGCTTCGATGCGCTCTTCCTCGCTGGGCTGGGCGATTTGAAGGAGGCTTTCGGCGTTGTCGATCAGGACCCCGGTGGGCTGTCCTTGGGCGTCGAGGAGCACTTCGCCGCCCTCGATACGGCTTTCGCCGGTGATGCCTGAAAGGGCCAAAGCCACGCGGTTGGCCACCACGGCATGGCCATCAATGCGGCTGAGGACGATGGGTTTATCGGTGAGGCCATCGAGCTCCTCCGCCGTAGGGTAGGCAGCGCCGGGCCAATCGTTTTGGTCCCAGCCACGGCCGCGAATAACCTCGGCATCGGGGTGTTCGGCGATGAAGGTTTGGACGCGTTGGACACATTCGCCCCAGGAGGTAGCGCCCCAGAGATTGACCGCATTCATCGCCAAGCCCTGGCCCAAAAAATGGGCATGCGCATCGACGAATCCGGGGTAGAGATAGGCCCCTTGAAGATCCACGGTGTCGAGCGCGCTGGGAACGTCATTCTGGCCTTCCACCAAGGGGGTTACACTCAGAATTTTTCCGTCGCGAACCGCCACATGACCATACACGTAGTAGAGGCTATCCCCTTCAAACTGGGCGATCTGGGCGTTCATCAAGGTGGTATCTGCCAAAAAGGCCGGGCCGCAGCCTGCGATACTCACAATCAGCAGTGCAAAAAAGGCGTACAAATGTGCTTTCATTCCCGAAAGGTAGGTAGGGAGGGTCGTACCTTTGCGACAAAGAATTGCACATGGACTCCGCTGCCCTTCCTACGGTTGAAACCGCCAAAGAATTAGGCCTCCTTCCCGAGGAATTTGACAAGATTTGTGAGGTTTTAGGCCGAACGCCCAACTTCACGGAACTATCCGTCTATTCGGTCATGTGGTCGGAGCACTGTTCCTACAAGAACTCCATCGTCTGGCTCAAGACCCTTCCCAAAGAAGGTCCGCATATGCTGGCCAAAGCGGGCGAAGAAAACGCCGGCTTAGTGGATATTGGTGAAGGTCTGGCCTGTGCATTCAAAATTGAATCCCACAACCACCCCTCGGCCGTGGAACCCTACCAAGGGGCCGCCACCGGTGTGGGCGGTATCAACCGCGACATCTTCACGATGGGTGCTCGCCCCATTGCCCAGCTGAACAGTTTGCGCTTTGGCGATCCTACTACGGCCCGCACCAAGTGGCTCGTCAAGGGCGTGGTCAAAGGCATCGGCAACTACGGCAATTCCTTTGGCATCCCCACGGTGGGCGGCGAAGTCTACTTTGACAAGTGCTACGAGCAAAACCCCTTGGTCAATGCTTTCTCCGCGGGCATTGTCGAGGTGGGCAAGCAAATTTCTGCCAAGGCGCAAGGCGTGGGCAATGCTGTTTACATCGTGGGCTCCTCCACGGGTCGCGACGGCATTCACGGAGCCGCGTTTGCCTCCAAGGATTTGAGTGAAGATTCGGCCAACGACATCCCCTCTGTACAGGTGGGCGATCCCTTCCAAGAGAAATTGCTTTTGGAAGCCACGATGGAGCTCGCCAAGACGGGTGCCGTCATGGGCATGCAGGACATGGGTGCCGCAGGCATTACCTGTTCTACGAGTGAAATGTCTGCAGGTGGCGGCGTAGGCATGGATATCGATTTGGACAAAGTTCCTACACGTCAGGACGGCATGGAGCCTTGGGAGATTCTTTTGTCTGAATCTCAGGAGCGCATGCTGGTCGTGGTAGACAAAGGCCGCGAAGCCGATGTGGAAGCCATTTTCGAAAAATGGGACATCCACTGTGAGCCCATCGGTATTGTGACTGAAGGTCCTTACGTGCGCTACTTCTGGCACGGGGAAAAACTGGCCGAAATCCCTGCCGAGTCCCTCGTGCTCGGCGGCGGAGCGCCGATCTACCACCGCGAAACGCGCGAACCCGCCTACTACGCCGAATACCAGAACTTCGACATGGACATGGTGCCATGCCCCGAAGATCTTCAGAGCGTCGCCATGGAGCTGGCCGGCCTGCCCAACATCGCCTCCAAGCGCTGGGTCTACGAACAGTACGACTCCATGGTGGGCACCAAGAACCGCTCCACCAATGAAGCGAGCGATGCCGCCATTGTCAACGTGAAAGGCTCCAAGCGTGCCATCGCCATGACCGTGGATTGCAACAGCCGCTACGTCCATGCCGACCCCGAGGTGGGCACCATGATTGCGGTCGCAGAAAATGCCCGAAACATCGTCTGTTCCGGCGGCGTTCCTTCTGCCATCACGAACTGTTTGAACTTTGGCAATCCCTACAATCCTGAAGTGTACTGGCAGTTTGTCGGCGCCATCAAGGGCATGGGCAAAGCCTGTGAGAAGTTTGCGACCCCGGTGACCGGTGGCAACGTGAGCTTCTACAACCAAACCCAAATCGGCAACCGCATTGAGCCTGTCTTCCCCACCCCGACCATCGCGATGATTGGCTTGGTGGAAGACATCAAGCACGTGACCACGATCCCATTCAAAGCCAAGGGCGACTTGATCTACATGCTGGGTACGTCTCGCGACGACATTTCGTCCAGCCAGTACTTGGTGCACCACCACGGCATGGAGGCGTCTCCCGTTCCCTTCTTCTCGTTGGAGGAAGAATACGCCACGCTGGAGCAACTCAAGGAGCTCATCCGCAAGGGAGTCATTGCTTCGGCGCACGATGTGTCCGAGGGCGGTCTCTTCATTGCATTGCTGGAATCAGCCATGCAGGGCGGTCTGGGCTTCGATATCACCACGGATGTGGAAATTCGCCCCGATGCCTACCTCTTTGGTGAGAGCCAGAGCCGCATTGTGGTTTCTGTTACCCCCGAGAACGAAGAGTCCTTCATCGACCTCATGATGCTCAACGGCGTGGAGTTTGACCTCCTGGGCCATGTTACCAAAGGAGCCATCCGCGTAGACGACGAGGATTGGGGCGTGGTGAGCGATTATGCTAAGCCCTACCAGAACGCGCTGGGCGAGGTGCTCGAAGGCTAGGGAGGTTAACGGGTAGAAAAGTTGAAGGGTTGAAGCGTGCATACGCCTTCTGTCTTCGCCAAATGCTTCTCCTTAAACCTGTCTTTTTCCAGTCTTAGCGCAGGGTAGCACCGACGCCGTCTTCGGCGGCTTTCAAGAGTTTGGCCATGGCCCCGTCCACCTGTGCATCTTGGAGGGTCTTGTTCGGATCCAAGAAGGTGAAGCGCATGCCGTAGGACAGCTTGCCGTCAGGCAGATTTTTCCCTTGGTACACATCGAAGAGTTCAATGCGTTGAAGGGTCTTCTCTTTGACTTGGCGGAGGCAGCTGTAAAGTTCTCCATAGCTGAGATGGGCATCCACAATGAGGGCCAAATCGCGGGTGACTCTGGGGAATTTGGACGGTTCACGGTAGGCAATTTTCACGCGGGAGGCCGCCTTGACAAAACGGTCCCAATCGATGCGTGCCGCCAAAACGGGCTGCTTGAGATCCGCTTGGCTAAGTGCCCAATCGTCTACCCAGCCCAGGGAGGCCAGGGGCTGTCCCCCCACGGTGAGGAGAATGCCGCCGGCAAACTCGCCGCCTTCGGCGTCCATGCCTTGCTCTTCGACGTTCAAGCCAAAGCGCTGGCAAAGTCCAAGGACTAATCCTTTGAGGGCAAAGAAGTTGATTTTTGCTTCGCCGGTCATCCAGTGGGGGCCGGGGTAGCTGCCGGCGAGCCAAAGGCCAAGGGCGTTGCGCTCGGATAGACCTTCCGCTGATTTGTGGTAGGTTCGGCCGAATTCAAACAGCGCCACGTCGGCGTTTTGGCGTTTGGCGTTGTAGCTCACGGCATCCAGGCCTCCGAGCATCAAGCTAGGGCGCATGACGCCCAGGTCCTGGCTCAAGGGGTTCAAAATGGGAACGACGCTATCGGCTGTGATGCTCGGATGCTTTTCGTAGGCTTGGGCGCGCGTCAGGGAGTTGTTCATGATTTCAAACAATCCTTGGGCGACCAGATAGTCTGCGGCTTTGCGGCGAAGCATTTCGGGGCTGATACGGTCCTCGTAGGCCACATACGAGCGCATGGCAGGGGGGAAGGAGATGGCATTGAAGCCGTAAATGCGCAAAATTTCTTCGGCGATGTCTGCTTCACGCGTGACATCCCAGCGATACGCAGGGACAGAAAGCGTCCAGGCACTACCCGTTTCGGCGGTGATAAAGATGTCCAGGGACAAAAGAATGCTGCGCATACGGTCCACAGGAATGGCTTCGCCAATGCTGGCTTGGATGCGCTGCGTGTCAATGTGGACGACGCGGTCGTCAAAGGGGGCGTCCGCGGACTCAAAGGCATCGTAGCCCGTGACTTTGGCGTCCGGGAAGATGCTCTGGAGGAGGGTCCAGGCGAGCTCCAGGGCTTCGGTACCAAGACTGGGATCCACGCCACGCTCGTAGCGGAAGGAGGCGTCAGTGTTGAGGCCGTGGCGCTTGGCACCCTTTCGGATCACGACGGGGTCAAACCAGGCAGATTCCAAAACAATGGAGGTCGTATCGGCTTGAACGCCCGACTTCAAACCCCCAAAAACACCGGCCATCGCCATGGCGTCGGAGGCATTCGCAATGACTAGGTCGTCCGAGTGGAGGGTGCGCGCTACGCCGTCCAACGTGGTGAAGGTTTCGCCCGATGTGGCGCGGCGCACGACTAGGGCCTTGCCCTGAATGGCACGGCTGTCAAAGGCGTGCAGGGGATGGCCCACGCTGTGTAGGACGTAGTTCGTGATGTCCACCAACGCGTTGATGGGCTTAGCGCCGATGGTCTTGAGACGACGTTGAAGCCACTCTGGAGAGGGGACGGCAGAGACGCCTTCCACCTTCAGGGCGAAGTAGCGGGGACAGGCGCTTGGGTCTTGGATGTCCAGGGTTAGGCCGGAGCCCACGGTGGGCCATTCGCTGAGCATGGGAGGGCTCCACAGGACCTCTTCGTCGTGACGCAGTAAGGCGGCGCGCAGGTCGCGGGCCACCCCCATGTGGCTCATGGCGTCCATGCGGTTGGGGGTGAGTCCAATTTCCAGGGCGGTGTCGCTCTCCAACCCGAGGTGCTCGCTCAAGGGCTGGCCGACGACGGCAGCCGGGTCAAGGATCAGGATGCCGTCGTGAGAGGTGCCCAGGCCGAGTTCGTCTTCGGCGCAGATCATGCCTTCTGACACTTGGCCGCGGATTTTGCCCTTTTTGATGGTCAAGCCTTCTTCAGAGCCCGTGGGGTAGAGCGTGCAGCCCATGGTGGCGACAGGCACTTTTTGGCCGACGGCGACGTTGGGAGCGCCGCAGACGATTTCAAGGGGCTGCTCGCCGCCGATGGAGACGGTGGTGCAGCGGAGGCGGTCGGCATCCGGATGCTTGATGACCGTAAGCACTTCGCCCACGACCACGCCGCGAAGGCCGCCGGGAACGGCGTCTACTTCGTGAACTTTTTCAACTTCCAAACCGGTGGCGGTAAGGAGTTCGGACAAGCGCGCCGTGGAAATATCAACGGGCAAATAATCGTGAAGCCAATCCTTAGAAATCTGCATATCGACAAAAATACGGCCTTCCCGCATTCTGACCTATGGTCGCTTGAGGCGGAAAAAAGCCCCGAGCAAGACCTACACCATGCCGAAAATGAACAGTGCGTACAAGAAGAATCGCATGAAGCGAACAGCAGCCACCCAGAGGAACCAGCGGAAGCGGAAATTGACTACACCGGCGACGGTGCAAACCGGTGGAAAGGGCAGGGGAGTCAACGCGGCCAGGAAGATGAGTAGGCCTCCAAATCGGCGGATTTGGATAAAATGCTTCGCAAAGCGCACATCGACGAGTTCCTTGATTTTGGGCACATGATGGAGGCGTTGCCCCACCAAATAGCTGATGATACCACCCAAATAAGAAACGGTCGCCAACAAGCCAATCATGGCCCATGGATACGAAAAGGCATGGGCCCAGAGGATAAAGAAGTCGGGAGGGAGGATACCCAGGACGATTTCGGACAAGCCCAGAATCACCACCACAAGGGACCAATGCAGCTGATCTGTCACCACTTCAGCCACCCACTCTAAATCGACCAGATACGCATTGATCGCCCAAATCACCGCGCCAAAGGCCAGGAGGCCTAATCCCAGCTTTCGAAAGCCTTCCATCAAAAAACGATAGCCGCCGGAAATGCGGTAGAAGCGATGGGTCACATGGACCGAGCGCCAGAATGGGCGGATCGTTGGGGGGCGGAGTTTCATGGCAAAGGGTTGGGCGAAAAGCGTGCCAAATTAGGCGATATGGCCCCAGGCCATTTTATTTCGGGCATAGTCGGTAAAACGCATTCGAAGCCCACTGTGTTCGGGTGCGTGCATGCTGGGGTCTCGCTGCACGAGGTCTTGGGCTTTTTCCCGCGCCCATTCGATCAACTTCTGGTCTTGCCCCAGGTTAGCCACCTTATATTCCAGCATACCGCTCTGGCGCGTTCCCATGACATCCCCGGGGCCCCGCAGTTGGAGATCGACATCGGCGATCTCAAATCCGTCGTTGGTACGACACATGGTTTCTACACGGACCTGACTATCCTCGCTTAAGGCATCGCCCGTCATGAGGATGCAATAGGATTGATCGGCCCCTCGGCCCACCCGTCCGCGGAGCTGGTGGAGCTGACTAAGTCCAAAACGTTCCGCATTTTCAATGACCATGACGCTCGCATTGGGAACGTTGACCCCCACTTCAATCACCGTGGTCGCGACCATAATGTGGGTTTCTCCGCGAACAAAGCGCCCCATTTCCCACTCTTTGTCTGCGGATTTCATGCGGCCGTGGACGATGCTGATTTCATACTGAGGGCGAGGAAAGTCGCGGCAGATGCTCTCATAGCCATCCATGAGATCTTTATAATCCATTTTTTGGCTCTCTTCAATCAATGGGTAGACAATGTATACTTGCCTCCCTAGAGCGATTTGATCTCTGAGAAAGCCCCAAACTTTGAGGCGGTTGTGGTCGGTTCGATGGACCGTTTGGACTGGTTGACGTCCCGGGGGTAGTTCATCTATCACGCTGAGGTCCAAATCCCCATAAAGACTCATGGCCAGCGTCCGGGGGATCGGGGTGGCGGTCATGACCAAAATATGGGGTGCCGGGTCGTTTTTGGCGCGAAGTTTGGCCCGTTGAGCGACGCCAAAGCGATGCTGCTCGTCAACAATCGCCATGCCCAAGCGGTGAAAAACCACCGGGTCTTCCAAAACGGCATGCGTTCCAACCAATAAATGCATTTGGCCTGTCGCGAGGTCGTTCAGTAGGACTTTCCGTGCGGCTGTCTTCACCGAGCCTGTCAGCAGTCCGATGCGAATACCCAGTGATTCCGCATAGCCGAGCAATCCCTGGTAGTGTTGCTGGGCCAAAATTTCTGTGGGGGCCATCAAGCAACCTTGATACCCATTGTCCATCGCAATCAAAAGGGCCATAAAGGCTACCATGGTTTTGCCCGAGCCTACATCCCCTTGGACCAAACGGTTCATATGTAAACCACTCGCCGTGTCCTTTCGAATCTCTTTCAGGACCCGCTTTTGGGCCCCTGTCAATTCAAAGGGTAAATGCTGGGCGTAGAAATGATGGAAATAGGATCCGACAGCCTGAAAAACCAACCCGCCGAGTTGGGTAGCATGACTTCTTCGCTTGTAGGCGAAAACAAGCTGATCCAAAAAAATCTCTTCAAATGCTAAGCGTTCCCGCGCTGCGGCGAGGCGCGTGGCAGATTGAGGAAAGTGCATTTCTCGGAGGGCATCTAAATGTGGGGGCCATCCGGCGGGACGCCAAATTCCCTCGGGCAACCAATCCTGACCTGCGGCAGGAAGGTCCGCCAAAAGAGACTGAACTAGCTTACTCAATCCCCGAGAGTGAAGGCCCATGCTGCTTAATTTTTCCGTGGTCGAATACACCGGAAAAAGTCCGTGCGAAAGACTTTGCTCAAAGGAAGCCCACGTTTCCAACTCGGGATGGGCCATGCTCTTTCTGCCCGAAAATTCAGTCAAACGGCCAAAGGCGACATACTCACTCCCAGCCAACAGGCTTTTCTCTACCCATCGAAGCCCCTTAAACCAAACGAGTTCAATGCTTCCACCTGGGCTGACGAGCTGTGCCGTTAGACGTTTTTTGGCACCACCACCTTGGGTTTGAATTTGGTTTAAAACCCCCCGAATCTGAATTTCTGCGGGCCCTGGCAACGCTTCGCCCGGCCCGTAAATCACAGAACGATCGATATAGCGAAATGGATAGTGCTGAAGCAGATCTCCATAGGTGCGAATTCCCAGCTCGGCAGCAAGGGCTTGTGCGCGCTGAGGTCCTACCCCTTTCAGGTAGGTCATGGAGGTATCCGGGGTCCACGATGCCATGCTCAAATTTAGGGTTAACTTCAAGCCCTCATGGACGCAAATCGCACAAGTCCCTCCGAAGCCGGTCTTTTGCTCGGCGATGGCCTGCTTTTGGCCGCCTCCTTCTTGGGCTGGGCGAGCGTTCGCTTTGGCGATTTGCGGGCCGAAAACCCCCTCTATTTCGACCAGTACGTGACGCTTTTCACCCTGGTGATGCTGCTTTGGTTGGCGCTCGCGCTGGGACTTGGGGTGCACCGGCTGCCGGCGGGGGTAGAAATTCGGCGCGTCCTATCCCGTTTTTACCGCCTTTTCCTCGTGCATGCGGCGCTTCTAGCCGTTTGGGTTGTCTCCCTCAAGACATCCACTTTTTACTCGCGCGCCTTTTTGCTGCTCTTTTTGGGGACCTATGCCGTCTTGGGAACGGGGTTTCGCATGTTTTGGGTCCGAATGCTTCGCGCCCGTTTCCGCTCCGGCGTGGGCTTGCGCCGAATGGCCACCGTCGGCCTTCACGGCCCCTGGGACCGTGTCCATGCCGAGCTTGAACGCCACCCCGAGTACGGCTACCGCCTCGTTCAGCACGCTTCGCACCTTTCTGAACTTTCACCCGAGTCCCTGGACGAGCTCTGGGTCGCCCCCGAATTAGCCGTGGAAGCCCTGGAATGGACCGATGCCCATGGTCTCCGACTCCGCCTAGTTCCCGATTTAGGTCTCCTCGGCGCCCAGCGTACCCGCATTTTGCCGCTGGGCGATCTGCCCATCTTGGAGCTGCGCCCCGAACCGCTCAGTCAAGGCCTCCGCGCCTGGCTCAAACGCGCCCTCGACCTCCTGGGCGCATTGCTGGGGTGTTTGCTCTTGCTCTCGTGGATGACGCCACTCCTTGCCCTCTTTTTAGCGCCACGCGGGGGACTCTTTTACCGCCAAACGCGCTACGGCTGGGGAGGCAAACCCTTTGAAATTTGGAAATTCCGGACCATGGTACCCGAGGCCGACGGCTCCCGCCAGGCTACAGCCGGTGACGACCGCATTACCCCCTTGGGGCGTTGGCTACGCGCATCCCACTTGGACGAGCTTCCCCAACTCTGGAATGTCCTCCTAGGCCATATGAGCCTGGTGGGCCCGCGCCCGCACATGACCTCGGACCACGAAGCCTACGGGCAGGCCATCCGCGCCTACGGGATCCGGCACTGGGTCAAACCGGGGATGACCGGCCTCGCACAAGCCCGTGGCCTCATCGGTGAAAAGGATGCCTCCTCCATGCAGGAGCGCCTCCAAGCGGACCTCTATTACGTAGAAAACTGGTCCTTCCTCCTCGATCTAAAAATCATTGCCGCTACCCTGCTGGGCTTGAAGCGGTGGGTGTAAAAGCTAGGGAGCTCGGGCGTTGCCCTCGCGCTATAGAGCTAGGTAGCTAGAGGGCTCGCGCTTCGCGCTGTAGCCTTTTCGCTTAAACGTTTCATCTCTTTTATCCTTAAACTGTGTGGTGGACCTTCGCCGCGCGCTGGCACTTTCCGTTGCTTTGCCAAGCTCTAGCCCTCTAGCCCTCTAGCCCTCTAGCCCTCTAGCCCTCTAGCCCTCTAGCCCTCTAGCCCTCTA
>Ga0222714_10007009_pt1 | contig 10404 bp, 14 predicted proteins | sample C33_3DmetaG_FD_165048 | JGI IMG/M metagenome (GOLD analysis project Ga0222714, IMG submission 165048) | Estuarine water microbial communities from San Francisco Bay, California, United States - C33_3D | ecosystem: Environmental > Aquatic > Marine > Unclassified | place: USA: California... | reverse complement strand
ATGACTTAGCAAAAAAATGCAAAAAAATGCTAAGTCATTGAAAAATAACGGGTTTTTTTGGTAAAAAAAGGTAGACCATTTGGGAGTTTTCTCTTATACTGTATATAACAGTTAGGAAACAGGAGCGAAACAAGATGTCAAACACTTACAAAATTTTCCAGATCAACCTTACAGACGCAGAAATTGATGCCATCAACGCCGCTGGCGATCATGGTGCTGTTCCTAAGAACGTACTGCGTATGAAGATTGATATGTCGTTTGGTAAGCCTGTAGGACACCTGGTTAAGGAAGCCTTTGAGAAAGGCTACTACGAGCATGTTAGCAACATCACTGCTGACAGCCTTAATGGTGTGTTCCATGTTGGTAATATGGGTCCAGAAGAGAACATCGAGCGTTTTGCTCCCATGCACAGCCTGAGCGTTGGTGACGTGATCATGGATGAGGACGGCATGTACCACACGGTTGCAAGTTTTGGTTTTGATGCGGTGGACGAACTTAATTTAGAAATCGCATAAAAAACGGTTGACATTTTGGTTAGATGTGCTATACTATGTGTATAGTTAGAAATAAGGAGCAAGAGATGAGCAAAGAAGTTTCCGTAGCAGAGATCTTAGACATGGATGACATGGTGGTTAGCACCAAAGGTTTCACCCGCGGCGAACTCTCAAAGGCTTTTGACAAGCTAACTGAGAACCTGGACAACTGGAAGATGCCCATTCACACTAACATCCATATTGGTGAGTGGAACCTAATGATTGAGGCTTGTGCATTTTTCACTGGTAGCAAGCTCTGGCAGGTTAAGGATTTGGGTCTTGGCATGATGGAAGTCAAGGCTGATGGCTACTACAAGACAATTGGAGCCTAAAATTAAAAGGTTGACAGCAACGTCTATATCGCATATAATATAGACATACTTAGAAGAAAGGCCCGTGACAATGACTACTTCAACTGAATCAAGAACTATTACACCAGCAGAAGCAAAAACTCGTGTGCTTCGTGCTTTTAATAAGAAACGCCCTGTGTTCCTTTGGGGACCTCCGGGTGTTGGTAAATCTGAACTAATCGCCGACCTTACTGATGAGCTTGGCGGTTATATGATTGATCTACGTTTGGGTCAAATGGATCCTACAGACATCCGTGGTATTCCTTATTATAACAAGGACAATGGTGTTATGGATTGGGCACCTCCTATCGAGATGCCTGATGAAGAACTGGCTAGCCAGTATCCTATCATTACACTGTTCCTTGACGAAATGAACAGTGCCGCTCCTGCCGTACAGGCGGCAGGCTATCAGCTGATCCTCAACCGTCGAATTGGCAAATACAAGTTGCCCAACAATGTTGTGATTGTTGCCGCTGGTAACCGCGAGTCAGACAAGGGTGTTACGTATCGTATGCCTAGCCCACTTGCTAACAGGTTTGTACATCTTGAGATTCGTCCAGATTTTGAATCTTGGTTAACCTGGGCAATCAACCACAATATCCACGAAGATGTTGTTGGTTACCTAACTTTTGCAAAGGCAGACTTGTTTGACTTTGACCCACGTAGCTCAGGCCGTTCGTTTGCTACTCCTCGTACTTGGACATTCGTTAGCGAGTTCCTTGACGATGAAGTTACAGATGCAGAACTTACAGATTTGATTGCTGGTACTGTAGGCGAAGGTTTGGCTGTTAAGTTTATGGCTCACCGTAAGGTAAGCAAGGATATGCCTCTTCCAGAAGATATCCTTTCCGGTAAGGTCAAGACTCTTGTACCTACCGAGATCAGTGCTATGTATAGCTTGGTCACTGGTATGTGCTACGAGTTACGTGATTCTTTTGCTAAGAATGGTAAAGACCCGTCTTGGCACAAACAGGCCGACAACTTCTTGCGCTATATGATGGATAACTTCACCACTGAATTGGTAGTTATGGGTGCTAAGGTTGCATTAGTAACCTATGAGATTCCACTTATTCCTAGCAAGCTCAAGAACTTTGATGAGTTTCACAGCCGATTTGGCAAGTATATTACTGCCGCTTCGGCTAACTAATTCGCTGTCACGGGCGGATAGGGGGCTGGTTTTGACCGTAAGTCCCCCACTTTTTTGCTCATTTTTTGGTTGACAACGAACTATATATGTCATATAATATATATAAAGTTAAGGAGCAAGATATGACAGACACAACACTCGCAGAAAAATCTAAAGAACGTGTAATAACAGATCCTGTTAAGGATGCCAATGCACGTGAATTACTAGTTACTTCTCGTGTGCGTCTGTTGCTACAATCACCGTTTTTTGGTAACTTGGCCACACGCCTCACACTTGTCAACGCAGACAGCTGGTGCCCTACCGCGGCCACAGACGGTCGTCGCTTTTACTACAACTCAGAATTCATTCTCACTCTAAGCCTACGCCAATGTGAGTTCCTGTTTGGTCACGAAGTTCTTCACGCGGTATACGATCACATGGGACGCCGTGTAGACCGCGATCCTAAGATTTGGAACATTGCCGCTGACTATTGCGTAAACAGCGACTTGCTGGATCAGAAAATTGGCGAACGTATTACAGTTGTTCCTATCCTTTACAGCCCTCGCTACAAGGCATGGACTGCTGAAGCTGTATATGACGATCTCATTGAGAACTCCACTGAGGAGCAACTCAGCCAACTGCTTCAACAGGTCCTAGATGAGCATATGGATGGTGATGGTGACGGCAGCGAAGGTAAAGATGGCGGCAAAGGCAAACGTCCTACACTAAGTGAAGAAGAGCGCAGGCAGATCCGAGACGAGCTCAAAGAGGCTGTACTCAACGCCGCACAAGGCGAGAAGGCAGGTAACATTCCTGCTGGTGTACGCAGAATGATTAATGACATAACCAAACCTGTCATTAACTGGCGTGACCTTATTGAGCAACAGATCCAGAGTGTTATTCGTAACGACTTTTCGTTTACACGTATTAGCCGTAAGGGCTGGCACAACGATGCTATTATGCCTGGCATGTTGCCCGGACAGCAAATTGATGTGTGCATTGCTATTGATATGAGTGGCTCTATTGGTAACGAAGATGCGAGTGCCTTTCTTAGCGAGGTACAGGGTATTATGGAACAGTATGACGAATACAACATTCGTATCTGGAGTTTTGATACCAAAGTTTACAATGAAGAAACGTTTACTAGCGATAACATTCGCGACATTACCGAGTACGAACCACAAGGTGGCGGCGGTACTGACTTTGATGTTAACTGGGCCTACATGAAGGAAAACGGAATCGAACCCAAGAAGTTCATCATGTTTACAGATGGCTATCCTTGGGATTCGTGGGGTGATCCTAACTACTGTGATACAGTGTTTGTTATCAAGGGTAATACCCAAGCTGAGCCGCCCTTTGGTATTTGGGCTATTTACGAAACCGAAGCAGAACGAAAAACTGCATAATAGGAGTTAAACAGATGAACCTTTTTAAGTCTTTACTAATTGCAGGAACAATTTCGCTGTCATTGACAGCCTGTCAAACAACAGGATCAACTGTACTACCAAACGGCAAGACAGTTGAAACTAATTATAGCTATCCTGATATTGAATACAAGATACAAAAAACTGATCGTATCTACAATGTAGTAAATGGCGTATTTGTTCCTCCTAATCCTAACGGTGCTGGAATTGCCGTACTTAGTTCATGCACAGGCATCCGAATGTTCAACGAAACTGATATTAAAGAACTAGCTCAGTTTTTTCTTGATCATGGTTATACTGTAGCAGTGCCAAATTACAATACTTTTCCAAGACCATCTAAACGTCCTTGGAATTGTGGTAGAGACAAAAATCTAAGTGATATGCGATTGGTCAAAGATGTATACGATGCCACAGAAGCTCTTGCTTTTGCAGGTGTGGATACTAACCGTATATTCACAGTAGGACAAAGTCTAGGTGCTCAAATTGGTGCTCATGCTATCAAACCAAGCAATGCCAACCTAGCTACTAAAAAAGGATGGGGACCGGTACCCCGTGCAGTTATTGGTTTATATGGCGGGTGTGGATACTCAAGTAGAACATATCTAGACAGTGATGCAGTTCGCCCAGTGTTGTGGATTGAAGGTAAAGAAGATACCATACACATCAACTATGGTTGTAGCTCATGGACAAAATCAAGTATTATGAAGAAGCAACCTAACAGTAAGTTTGTCGTCTACGAAAATGCAACTCATTGCTTTGATTGTAAACAACTCAATGGCTTTGTTAATAACCGAGAAAATCAAACCTACTTGTATAATGAAGACGTTACAAATCAAAGCAGAAAGTTGATGCTTGAATTCTTGGAGAAGTTTAAATGACACAGTTGGATCCAGAAGCACTAGTTGGTCCTCAATACAACAACTTGCCAGCTACATTCGAAGAAGCAATAGAGCGCATCCGTAAAACTGAAACGGTGTTAGATGACCTAGTTTCTAGTGTTGAAGTTGCACTGATTATGAATCAGCCTCAACTAACTGAACAGTTTATGAACAATGCTCGTGATCTTCTTAAAAATAAGATCACAGAAATACACAATGACGAAGACAAGGCTCCTATCAAAATCGTACGTGTAGTTGACGACCTCAAGGAAAACGATGATGCTAAAGTTTGAAGAAGCAAACTATCTAAGTGTTTGTAATAAACGTAGACTTTTTGAGAACTGTCCTCCTCATTTTGAGTGTATAGATTTTAATCTATATACTAGCGAAAAGAAAGTATCTGACTGGATTTTTGAAAACACCGAAGGACGGTTTTGGCTCGGACAACACGTAACCGCAAATTTAAAAAACGATTCTAATAGAATCAACTACCGGGCTGGATTTGAAATTTCATCAGAAGCCAGCTATTTTGCACTAATGATGGACCAATTTAATTACGACGGAATTAAATTGGCATTTTAATTCCGCTTCTGCTCCATTCTAATCAAAATAATATTTTTGACTACGGCTATATGCCCGTTAAATATAGAAGTAGTTTACTCTTAAAGGAGAATTCAATGAGTGAAGATAACGAAACCGTAGAAGCACCAACAGAAGTTAACCCTACACCAGACTCAGCACCAGCACCGAGTACCGCTGGATTAGGTGTTCAGGACTTGCTTTTGATGTTGCAAACAATTCAAGTTGTTGCTCGTCGTGGCGCATTTCGTGCTGATGAGATGACAAATGTAGGAGGTCTACACGATAGACTTTTAACTTTTCTAGAGGCTAGCGGAGCAATTACCCGCTCAGATACTCCACCTGCCACTGACAATGCGCCAGCAGAGGCACAGTCAGCTGACGAAAGTATTGGTACTCCAGCTTCGGATGAAACCACAGGAGAATAAAATGGCATTTATGAAACACGTAGCAATCCACAATCAACGAAAAGCGATTGTATGTTTTAGAGAGATCCCAGGTGAAGAACATATGTGTCTTGTTGCCTATTCAGATCGCTTGCCTGAAGCAGTACATCACGAACTAATGAAATGCGTGGAAAGCGAACTAGGACAATCAACACCAGACCTAGCTGATGTTATGCACCGACATACAATGTCAGATGGGCGTCTATTGCTTGATGTTCTTCATCGCGAAGGACGCATGCAAAAGGTTCCATGTAATCAGGTTATTCTAACACCTAATACTCAGACTAGACAACGCCTCGACGAAGTTAATCAAATCCTTAAAGATTTAGCCACAGGAAGTGCCGCCGCAGAAAAAGCTCGCAAACTTGACGAAAATAAAGGATTTCAAATGCCAGAATCTCGTGGACGAGATCTTGGTGAGCCTAAGCAAGCGGCTAACTTGCAAGCACCCACAGATGGTGCTTTAAGTGATGGAGATATTGCCGCAAACTTAAATAAACAAGCTTCAGACTTAGAAGCATCAGCAAATTCAATGCTGGCAGAGGCAAAACGCCTTTACGAAGAGGCAAAGGGGCTAACAGGTGATGTCGCAGAAAAACCAAAATCAAAAAGGGGCCGCCCGAAAAAGCAGACGGCTTAGAATAACCAAAAAAGCTAAGTGGGAAAAAATACTACGAGACGTTGACAAAACACAGGTTCCGATTACCTGTTTAGAAGCAATTGAGGTTAATTTAGTTGACGGTACTATTGTTAAGATTGACGTAACTGAATTAATTGAAGAACATAACTATGACGCAGACCTTGTCGAAGAAATGATTAATTCAAGGCTTGAGAAACTAGATTATATTATACGAGATGTAGATTTTTTTATTAACTTAGACAACGTAGCTGACTCAGTACAACCCTTAACCGATGAACTACTAAAAAACTTAAAATGATAAGTGCATTATTAGCAACAGACCAACGAGGAGGTATGGGTTTTAAAGGGACACTACCTTGGTACGAACCCGAAGATCTAAGACATTTTCAAAACCTAACTATGAATCAAATAGTAGTTATGGGAAGACGTACCTGGAATGATCCTAAGTTTCCTAAACCACTCAAAGGTCGAACTTGTTATGTTGTTACACACCATCCATCTACACTAGAAGATTGTGCTTATGCACTTGACGGAAATAACATCAGACAATCAGTTCTTGATTTAGAATCCAAAACATTAAAAGATATATTTGTTATTGGTGGCCCAGCAGTTATTCTAGAGTGCCAGGATGTGTTGGATTATGTTCATATGACACATGTCTCAGGTAACTATAATACAGACGTTAAAATCAATATAAAAAAACTACTGTTGGGTTTTAGACCTGTTAGTAGTTCTCACGGTCCAGGATCAAAGGTTACATTTATTAAGTATGAAAACATATTTAAACGCCCTGCAGGAAGTGCTTGAACGCGGAGAGGTCCGTGAGGACCGCACTAGCGTAGGCACTATTAGCATATTTGGTATGCAACAACGTTACGATTTACGTAACGGTTTTCCTGCGATGACCACAAAGAAACTTGCATGGCGCAGTGTCGTTAGTGAGCTACTATGGTTTATTGAAGGCAGTGGCGATGAGCGTAGACTTGCAGAAATCTTACACGGTACACGCGACGAAACTAAACGTACTATTTGGTCTCCTAATAGAGATGCAGACTATTGGAAACCCCAAGCACAATACGAAGGCGACTTAGGTCGTGTATACGGTGTACAGTGGCGATACTGGAATAAATGGCGTCAGACACCAGAAAGTGAATTGCATTGGGACGTTGACACATTTAGCATAGATCAAATTGAAGAATTGATTGAAGGTATTAAAAACGATCCATTTTCACGTAGACATATTCTAAGTGCATGGAACGTAGGTGAGCTAGATCAAATGGCATTACCTCCCTGTCACGTTATGAGCCAGTTTTATGTTAGCAAGACAGGAGAACTCAGTTGCCAAATGTATCAGCGTTCCTGTGATATGTTTTTAGGCGTGCCCTTTAACATTGCTAGCTATTCGTTATTAACACATATGATTGCACAGGTGTGCGGACTACAAGTAGGCGAGTTCGTTCACACCTTGGGCGATGCACACATCTACCTCAACCATGTTGACCAAGTCAAGGAACAACTTGCGAGAGAACCATTACCATTGCCTACACTATGGCTTAATCCTGAGAAGAAACACATAGACCATTTCACAATGGATGACATACGACTCGACGGATATGAAAGCCATGGAACTATCAAAGCGGAGATGGCAGTATGAAAGCATTAGTAACTGGCGGTATGGGGTTGATTGGACATAATGTAGTACAGAAACTAGTACGTGATCATAATATAACAACCACAGTAATTGATAATCTAACAAACTATAACAATGCTGTAAGTATGAAAGAACTAGGTTATCTGTTTGGTGAACGTTTAAAAGAATTACAAAAACTTCCGCCGTCACATTTAAGTTTAAATTACCTACACAAAGATATTAACAACCAATTAGATTTAGATTCTTGTTTTAATTTTAATAAACCTAACGTGGTCTATCATTTAGCATGCCCGCCTCGTCAGAAAGTTGTACAACATAATCCAGGAATGAACAGCATTACAATGACAAGCGGATTACTTAATGTCTTGGCAATGTGTGTAAAGTATGAAGTTCAAAGAATTGTTTATATTAGTTCGAGTATGGTATATGGTGACTTTAATGACATGGTAACCGAAGATGCTGAATGCCATCCGCAAGGCGAGTATGGTATTCTCAAACTTGCAGGTGAAGCATTAGTAAAAGACTATTATAGAAAGTATGGATTAGAGTATACCATCATTCGACCCAGTGCAGTGTATGGTCCAACTGATCTAAGTGATCGTGTTATTTCAAAGTTCTTGCTAAATGCCATGGGCAAAGGAGAACTACAAGTAAATGGCGAAAACGAAACACTAGATTTCACTTATGTTGACGATGCTGCCACTGGTATTGTTCTTGCAGGACTGAACGAAAACAGCATCAATAACACCTATAATATTACAAAAAGCCATAGTAAAACTATCCGCGCGGCGGCTGAATTAGCTGTAAGCATAGTAGGTAGCGGAACTGTTAATGTTCGTGAAAAAGACGCAGACTTTCCCAGTCGCGGAGCATTAAATATTACACGAGCAAAAGAAGACTTTGGATACGATCCTAAAGTTGACATTGAGGAAGGATTTAGCATATACTATGACTGGCTTAAAAATTCCGTTTATTGGGATTCAAAGACAATACGAAAGTTTACGGAAAGAACTGCTTGATACTGCCGATCATGTATGGAGCAGTGGGCAAGTTCTTGACGGACAGTATACAAATCAATTTGAACGTGTAATAGCAGAACGGACCGGACGAAAGTATGCTGTTGCTGTTAACAGCGGAACTCAAGCACTGATATTTGCACTCAGAAGCCTACACCTAGGATATCAAAAACTAGTAGGCATTCCCGCACTAAGTTTTATTGCTACATCAAATGCAGTATTAGAAGCTGGCTTGGTGCCATTTGTGTTAGACGTTGACGCAAATGGTCAAATTGACCTTGCGGCTGAATCCTCCACACAAGCATCACTTGATGCATTAATGTATGTTAACCTATACGGTAACATGATAGACTATGATCGTCTAACAATTATTATGCAGTTCTTTGGTGGACTAAAACTTCCTATCATTGAAGACGCCGCACAGAGTTTTGGTGCCAAATACAATGGCAAGCCCAGTGGTAGCTTTGGCGACGTCAGTGTGTTTAGTTTTGATCCAATGAAGAACTTTAACAACTATGGTTCAGGCGGTATGTTGCTGACTGATGAATATGAAATCTATCATGAAGTAACTGATCTAAGAAGCAATGGTAAAGTTGGTAAACATTATCGCAGTGGCACCAACAGCAAAATAAGTGAACTGGATTGTGCGTGTATGCTAGTCAAGCTCAACTACTTTGATGCTTGGCAAAAACGCAGAACTGAGATTGCAGAGTATTGGAACGAACAGTTTAAAGGCAAGATTGAAACGCTTACAGTAGATGTTAGTGTACAACCAAGTTGGCACAAGTATCCTATCTTTGTAGATGATCGGGCATGGATGCAATACCAACTAATAGATCAAGGTATTGATACACGCATACACTACGAAGAGCCACTAAGCGAAACAGTGTCTTATCAATCAAGTGTTGAATGCACCAATCGTTACAAGCAAGAACCTATAAAATTTTTAGAGTATGCTGTTAATGCTAAACGTCTAAGTTTACGCACACTGAGCTTGCCTATCTATCCTGAACTAACAGACACAGAAGTAGAATACATTGCAAAACGTGTATTGGAGTTAAGAAAATGATTCCTGTTCATTTTGGTACTCAATTTGTTAGAGACAAAGATTCTGTTGATCTACATTTTATTCCTACGGATACAAAAGAACTGTGGGAAAAGAACATGTCTATAGAAAACCGTAAAAGATACTTTATAGAAGAAGGTTGGGATCGAGAAGACGCATTTACCTATCATATAAATCGTTATGGATTTCGTGGACAGTGGAATGACCGGCCAAACATAGTAGCATTAGGATGTAGTCATACATTTGGAATTGGTTTGCCCGAAGAAGATGTTTGGTGTAGTATTGTTAAACGTGAACTGGGCCTCACACTAAACAACCTTGGCATACCAGGCAGTGGTCTAGATGCTATATTTCGTATTGCTCGTTATTATTTTGAAACACTTAATCCGCAGTATGCTTTTCTGTTAGTGCCGCCCGGTGGCAGAATGGAGATACTAAATCGCGGCACAACTCCTCCTAGTCATATAAACATAAACAACTTAGATGAACCAGATATAAATCAATTTGCTAATCACTGGTTTCAAAATCCTGAAAACCCAGAAAATTACGACGAGCGCAATTTATATGCCATAGAAAGATTGTGTCAATTAAATGGTGTTAAACTGTATACATTGGATTGGAGTGTGCTTCAATTTCCAACTCGTCAACGACTTAGGAATCATCGAGCCAGAGATATAGGACATTTTGGACGCCCA
>Ga0222714_10007008_pt1 | contig 10404 bp, 11 predicted proteins | sample C33_3DmetaG_FD_165048 | JGI IMG/M metagenome (GOLD analysis project Ga0222714, IMG submission 165048) | Estuarine water microbial communities from San Francisco Bay, California, United States - C33_3D | ecosystem: Environmental > Aquatic > Marine > Unclassified | place: USA: California... | reverse complement strand
AAACGCAAACGACTTTATTGAGCGTATTCCAGAAAAAGATCGAAACGATCCCTTTGTTGCGAGTGCTATATCCGCAGTAGATCTCGCTGGAGAAACCGTAGGCGCAGATATGGCACAGGTTGAGGTCTTGCTTCAGCAGATCGAGGCTGAACCCAAGAATTACCAAGCCCGTTTTGACCTTGGCATGGCTTATTTTGCTGCAGGTAAGGCAGAAGATGCTGCTAATGCTATGCTTGATATTGTTGCTGCTGACCGTTCTTGGAACGAAGAGGCAGCGCGTAAGCAACTTGTTAAATTTTTCGAGGCCTGGGGGCCGATGGACGAGCAAACATTAGCGGCTCGTCGGCGTCTATCTTCCATTTTATTTTCTTAAGGCTGAGTAAAATCATGGTCTCGAGTGACCTTGCAGCTGGTTTGCCTGCGAATGTGCCCGTTTTCCCTCTTGCTGGGGTGCTTCTTCTGCCGCGTGCGCATTTGCCGTTACATATCTTTGAGCCTCGATATCGTGCGATGACAGAAGACGCTCTGGCTGGCGACGGCATGATTGCAATGATACAGCCGCGCGATCCTTCGTCGGCAGAGATTAATCCAGAATTGTATCCAGTGGCCTGTCTTGGACGCATTATCAATGAGGAGCGTCTCGAGGATGGACGTTGGCAATTAACGTTAGAAGGTGTCATTCGGTTAAGGGTAACCGAGGAGCTGCCCCTGAGGCATGGATATAGGAGTGTGCAGGCGGATTATTCTGAATTCGTAGATGACCTTCGATCCTTTGACGGAGCAAAGAGTATTGATCGCGACGCGCTGTTAGCAGCATTCTTTCGATATCTTGGAGGCCGGGGTCTAAGCACTGATCAAGAGGCCATTTCCCGTTTGAAAGATGAGCCTTTGGTAAATGCGCTGGCAATGGCTTGTCCGTTTTACCCGGCTGAAAAACAGGCCTTGCTCCAAAGTAAAACAGTTATGGACAGAGCGGAGATGTTGCAGGCACTTTTAGAGCTTTCATCCCGTCCGGAGGCTGCAAATGATGATGAGCCGCCTCGTCCGAATTAAGTTGAGCTTGTAACAAATTGGTTTTGACCTTGGTTTGGATTACGCTGGGAACTCAGGTAAGGTTTTCTTGTTCAGTCAAATCTCATTCAGGTTGTTGAGCAGCATTGATGGTTGATCACAATACACCCCTGGTAGCTGTTTCCGCATGTCTAAAGGAGGTAAATACCTTCAAGATGCACACGGCGAGCCACCGGCATATCGAGAGCCTCGCTGAAGTTTCTGGGGTGCTGCCAATTATACTTCCAGCGGTCGGGCGAAAGGCCGACCCGAAGCCATTATTAGACCATATTTCGGGTCTGCTTTTGACTGGTAGTCCATCCAACGTGCACCCAGACTTTTATGGAGAGAAAATAGCTTCCTCCGAAACGTTGATTGACCTGGATAGGGACAATACTACGCTTCCTATGATACGCGGCGCGATTGAAAGGGGCATTCCAGTTTTTGCTATCTGCCGAGGTATTCAGGAGCTAAATGTCGCTATGGGAGGAACATTACATCAGTATGTTCACCTCTTGCCTGGTAAACGTGACCATCGCTCCAATAAGGCATTGCCACCGGGCCAACGTGCAGGATTGGCTCATTCAGTTAAGCTAACTGCAGGTGGTATGCTTCAGAAAATCTTTGGGAATGAAGAAGTGCTTGTAAACTCTTTGCACGCACAGGCAGTAAACCAACCTGCTCCTGGCATGATAGTTGAGGCGTTGTCTGAAGATGGGGTTGTTGAAGGCATTTCGATGCCTAGTGCCCCAGGCTGGGTTTTAGGTGTGCAGTGGCACCCGGAAGCAACCTTTAGGGAAGATTTGCCTTCTCGAAAGTTATTTGAGGCCTTTGGTGCCGCAGTTCAGGCCCACGCTAGTGGCAAAGCCCTAGTGGCTGCCGAATAATTTTCATCTTGCCAAGATGAACGCTCGTTCTCCCACTATTGATATCTCGATTGCGGACAGCTGGGTAGTTAATGGAGCAGATCAATTAGCGCTTAGAGTCTACGGCTGGCGCAGCAACACCGGAGGTAGGTCAGCACTATTTTGGGGTCATGCTAATGGCTTTGCATCTGGTGCCTATGCTCCAATGCTTAGCGAATTAGCGCGTGAGTTTGACATTTTTGCCGCTGACCTCCGTGCTCATGGAGGGTCTGCTGATCCCGGTGGTGATTATGACCGCACAATATCGGCGGACCGCCTCGCGATTGATATGATTGCTGTTATAAAATCTGTACGCGAGCGTTCGCCTACACAGCCTCTCCATTTTGCCGCTCACTCTATGTCTGGCCTTGCTGGATTGCGAATGGGCGCGGTTTTTGGTCTTTCGCCTTTCCGTTCAATGACCTTATTTGAACCGCCTTTAGCACCGACCCCAGATATTATCTTGCATGCGGGCGCTGCTTCTCTTGGACACGTGCTCTCAGGGAGGGCAACTAAAAGAAAGCAAATTCTTCCTTCTCCTCCAGAATTTGCAGCACAGTTAAAGGAGCGACCGGGTTTCTGTAATTGGCGGAAAGACATGCTTGCAGCCTTTGCTCAGGCAACTCTTTCGCCAAGGATTGATGGTAACGGATGGGAGTTAAGATGCTCGGCTGCAGCAGAAGCGGCAGGTTACAGGCTAACAATGGATACCTCTACCTTCGCTGCCCTCGCACGATTTGATCGGCCAGTTGTTTTTGTTGAAAGCGACCCCGCAACCCAAGGGCCAGCCCCAAGTTGGGCAACTAAGGCGCAGGGTGTGGCGGCGCAACAGGCGCCAAAAGGTTTTTTAGATCGTATTAACGGCACCAGCCACATGATGCCGTTTGAAAACCCAGACGCTGTTATAGGACGTATTCGTAAATCAATAGCCGGTTGATCGAACTAAGACGCTGCGAATTTGCGCTGAGTTCTCTTTCGGGTCGTAAATTGAGTAGGGATTGCCACTTCAAAATTGTGATTACGAAACTCATCACATGGAGATGCAGCAATTTGCGGTTCTATCCAACACAAACATGCAGCTATCAATCCTAGCTCACAAATGCTCCAAAGGTTTGCCCAATGCGTCTAGTTACGTGGAATGTAAATTCAATTCGCTTGCGTCTTGATGGCCTCGCAAGATTAGCTTCAGCAACCGAAGTAGATGTTGTTTGTCTGCAAGAAATTAAGGCGGATAAGACGAAATTTCCCTTTGAAGCAATCAGAGCAATTGGTTTTCAATACATCGAAATGGAGGGGTTCCCTGGTTATCATGGTGTTGCCATTCTTTCAAAAATTCCAATGGAACGACTGGAAGGTCGTGATTGGTGTGGAAAGCAAGATGGTCGTTACGTTGGCGCCAAGCTCAAGAATGGATTTTCAGTTCATAATTTTTACGTCCCAGCCGGAGGAGATGAGCCAGACCCAACGATCAATGATAAATTTAGGCACAAGTTAGATTTTCTCTCTGAAATGGCAGCTTGGGGAGAAGCTCAGGCAAATACTGACGCTATTTTGGTCGGTGATCTCAATGTTGCACCCCTGCCAAATGACGTTTGGTCTCATAAAGCATTGCTAAAAGTCGTTAGCCATACACCCATTGAGGTGGAGGCTCTAGAAAAAGCTCAGGTTTCAGGGCGTTGGGTAGATCTAGTGCGCCGTCAGATCCCAGAAAATGTGCCATTGTTTTCATGGTGGAGTTATCGATCTAAGGATTGGGAAGAAGCCAACCGTGGCCGTCGGCTCGACCACATATGGGGTGTTGGGGGTGCCGTTAACGCGTGCACCGCTGCGACTGTTATCAAAGAGGCGCGCGGTTGGGAAAAGCCATCTGATCACGCGCCTGTTATGGCTGACTTTAGGGACTAGTCTTTTAGACTTTATCGAAGAGCCCTGGGGGGTGGCCAGTCTCCAATTGATATGGTGTGTGAAACAAGTCCCTCATTTTTTTCCCAAATGTGAAGGGCAGCTCCCGGCGGTTCGAATGCTATTGAAATAGAGGCATCCTTATTTGTGTTAAAAGCAAATGGAAAGGCGCATGAAGGTGCTACGACCGCCGGCACCCCTCCGCAGACACCCATTACACTACGATGATTGTGACCGGCTATGATCCTAATTACTTGTTGCCGTCTGGAGACAATTTCTGCCAGCTTATCTGCACCCTCAAGGCCAATTTTTGCAAACCCTCCCAAGCCAGGGGCCATAGGCGGATGGTGAATGCCAATAATGGTGGGTCTCGTATCGTGGTCCAATTGTTTTGCTAGAAATTCCAAACGATCATCACATAGTTGGCCGCCAACTTGTCCTGGCAGAAGGCTGTCGAGCATGATGATGTGAAGAGGATCGGCATCAATCTCATAATGAATGAAAGCCGATGGAGTTTTCTTGTCTGGCATCCAATTTTCACTTGAAAAGACAGATCGCATACTAGCGCGGTCGTCATGATTGCCAGGTATCAAGTATATTGGTGCCTCTAATTTTTCTAAGATTTCCTTAGCAAGAGCGTAAGCCTCGGGTGTCCCATGGTGTGCTATGTCTCCAGTATGAAGAACTAGATCGGGATTAGCGTGGTTCATCGCGTCTACGGCGGCTTTAAGCCGTGCTGCCGGATCAATCCCTGCATGGTTAGTCTCCCCTGGAGGGAGCATGTGGCTATCACTAATTTGACCTATCAGCATTTTCGCCTTCCAAAGAGTAAGTCATTCCAGGCTTCAGGGTCGTCAATGAAAAATCGTAACACCAATCTAAAATACATCGCATTCCTGATGGTTGATTTTTTTCGCATCAATGCTCTGCTCAGGAAATGCGGGATAGTTATCAGTTTTTGCTTAAGTGCGGATGAGATAATTACGATACTGGTGGGCGGGCTAAAACAGCATCGATAAATTCGCCTATGTTTTTACGGACTGATCCTTCATTTGCCTCTTTAAGCCGGTTTCCCCACAACAATTTGTCTTGCGTGAATCGAGCGGTGTAAGAGGTCTGAATCGTTTTAAGAAGGTAAGGTTCTTCGACACCTGCCTTCCGCATCCGGTAGTTAACATTAGCCGTTACTTCAACGTCCAAACTGATATAGGGCTGGGATAATCCAAGTAGATGCACTTCAATATCGTACCGACAGGAATCAGGTGTTTCTGCAAGCAGTCCATTATTCTTTAATGAGGCCTCTAAAGCTATAAGGAAGCTAGCGTTATCAACTTCTGATACCCAAAGAGGATTGGTGGTTTTTCCACCATCAACTAATTTGACACAGACAGAGTTTATCAGGTTAAGGTCTAGAGGTGATGAAGACCCGGCTCGTGAGCTAGAAATCATCGTTTTCACGCTTGCTGGTTTGGCGCAACCTGAAATGCTGAGCCCTATTAAAATAACCGCGCACACGCGCTTGATTGATCGATAGCCAAGCATATGCTTTGTCATTTGACACACTCTAAACTTGAAACGTTTTAAAAAGGTACTGGACGTGCGCATCATCACGATTCTTGTGCTGACGACAACGCTTGTTGCATGCCAAACTCGTCAGGCTCAACTTGTACCGCTGTCGCAGCCAGGTGATGCTTCACTGAAGTGTTCCGAGATCATCGGGCTTATGGCTGATAATCGCATTAAAGCGGCTAAGCTTGCCAAAATCGACGAAGGAATAGCAACAGGAAACACGATTGCTGTCGCCGTAAGTCGAACTTTATTTTGGCCGGCCGTCTTAGCTGTTGACCTCTCTGATGTTGAGCAGATCGAGATGCGTTCACTGGTTGACCGTAACCAAAGGCTTGGCGAGATCGCTGAAAAAAAGGGATGTATTGAAGTGTCCCCTAACCATCAACATCCAAAGAAGTGAGTTAAGCTTATGCATGTTGGCGTTGCGCTTTTTTTTACAGAACATTCCATCAGGCCAGCGGAACTTGCCAAAGCGTTAGAAGAGCGCGGCTTTGAAAGCCTCTGGGCGCCAGAGCACAGCCATATACCGCTCACTCGCAACTCTCCATGGCCGCAAGGTGGAGAACTTCCTAAGAAATATTTTCAAGTGATGGATCCGTTCGTGACTTTGACGGCAGCCGCCGGTGCAACCACTGCTTTGAAAGTAGGAACTGGCATTTGTTTGGTGCCACAACGTGATGTCTTTCAAACTGCAAAATCTGTGGCGTCTCTTGATGTGATATCCGGCGGTCGTTTCCTGTTCGGCGTTGGTGCCGGTTGGAATACGGATGAAATGATTAATCATGGAGTTGATCCTTCATCCCGTATGAAGCTAATGCGAGAAAAAATTGAGGCTATGAGGATCATTTGGCGGGATGAAACAGCAGAATACCATGGCGATCTCGTAAATTTCGGTCCAATGCAAACGTGGCCAAAACTGCCAGCGCCGCCACCAGTCTATTTGGGAGGAGCTTTCCCCTACGGTGCCCGCCGGGCATTAAGGTATGCCGATGCTTGGCTGCCCCACGCCCGCAGGCCTACTTACCATATCCTAGAGAAGTTGCCGGAATTCAGGGCTATGGAACGGGAGGCTGGTCGTAGCATCCCTATCACTGTATTCGGTGGCGAGCATGACCCTGAAATGTTGAAGCGTTACGCTGACTCTGGGATAGAGCGGGTCGTGGTGAATATAGAGCCGATGGGTCGAGACCAGAGTTTGGCGCAATTAGATCAATGGGTTTCGGCTGGTCTTGTATAAACAAGGTTGAGTAAGCCTACAGGAGTTTTGTCAGAAGCGATGAGCTCATAGTTCAGGAATTCAATTCTATGGTCTGTCTGGATAGGATCATCCGCAATCAGTGCGGCGCATAGCCTACCTCCCCGAATTCTGTTATCCGAGCTATAAGTTATTTATCTGAAGATTGAACTAAAAAGAGTTTGGTTTACGCCTCAATAATTGGACTTTTTGTTGGAGAATTCCCATGCCTGATTCGACCGCAGCTGGTACCAAGGTCAGCAAGCTGCCACCCTTCGACTGGACTGATCCCTTTTACCTTGCGGACCAGCTTGAAGAAGAAGAGCGTTTGACTTTTGAAGCGGGTGTGAAATTTGTAGAGGCTGAACTTGAGCCTGGTGTGTTGGAAGCCAATCGCAACCAAACTTTTGACCGTAATATCTACAAGAAACTAGGTCAGGCCGGTTTTCTTGGTGTTGGTTTAGAGGGATACGGCTGTCCTGGTGGTTCAGCTGTGATGTACGGCTTACTTGCTCGTGCCGTTGAAGGTTGTGATAGCGCGTACCGTTCAGCAATGAGTGTTCAGTCAAGCTTGGTGATGTATCCCATCCATACTTATGGCTCTGAAGAGCAGAAACAGAAACATCTGCCAAAACTGGCTTCTGGTGAGCATGTGGGCTCGTTCGGTCTTACAGAACCAGACCATGGTTCTGATGCGGGTGGAATGAAATCCAGGGCAGTTAAAGTCGATGGTGGGTTTCGGTTAAATGGCGCCAAGATGTGGATTACATCCTCTCCTATTGCCGATGTATTTGTTGTGTGGGCCAAGGATGAGTCAGGTGATATACGCGGCTTCATTCTGGAGCGCGGTATGGAGGGTCTTACAACCCCAAAAATTGAAGGAAAGTTCTCGCTTAGGGCTTCGCCAACTGGCGAAATAGTCATGGACAACGTTTTCGTACCGGACGAAAATTTACTCCCTAATGCCAAGGGTTTAGGCGGGCCATTTGGTTGCTTAAATAAGGCTCGTTATGGAATTGCGTGGGGTTCTATGGGTGCGGCTGAGGCATGTTGGCGTGCAAGTCGTGAATACGTCATGAACCGCACTGCCTTTGGTAAGCCACTGGGTGCTAATCAACTAATCCAGAAAAAGCTTGCTGACATGCAGACAGAGATTGCTCTGGGTTTTCAGGCTGCGCTTCGGGTTGGTCGTTTAATGGATGAAGGTCGTGCAGCCCCAGAGATGATTTCACTTATAAAAAGAAACAATTGCGGTAAAGCCCTCGATATTGCTCGTTTATCTCGCGATATGCACGGCGGGAATGGCGTTTCCGATGAGTATAAAGTTATTCGACACATGATGAACCTGGAAGCGGTAAATACATATGAAGGTACGCACGATGTGCATGCTCTTATCCTTGGCCGTTCGATAACCGGCATACAGGCGTTTGGCTAAGGAGATAAAAGACTATGAGCGCTACTACTGGAATGCCACTTTCTCGATTTAAGGTGCTTGACCTAACTCGAGTGCGCGCCGGGCCAACTTGTGTCCGGCAGCTCGCTGATTGGGGTGCAGATGTCATAAAGGTTGAGTCTCCTCCTGACGGTAAGGAAGGACTCGGTGGTGCTAGAGACGGTTTTGACTTTCAAAATCTTCACCGTAACAAGCGCTCGCTGACCTTGAACCTCAAAGACCCAAGAGGTCTTGAGGCATTCTATAAGTTGGTTGAAGTGGCGGATATCGTAGTCGAGAACTATCGAGCTGACGTTAAGCACCGGCTTAAGATTGATTACGATAGTTTGGCTAAAATTAATCCAGGCATAATCTTGGGTTCAATATCCGGTTTTGGCCAGGATGGCCCCTATGCTGATCGCCCAGGTTTTGATCAGATTGCCCAGGGCATGGGAGGGCTTATGTCGATTACTGGAGAGGCAGGCGGTGGCCCCATGCGTGTAGGCATTCCTATCGCCGATCTTTCAGCTGGAATGTTGTGTGCGCAAGGTATCCTTCTAGCTCTCTTGGAGAGAGAGACATCGGGTAAGGGACAGTGGGTCAAGACGTCTTTGCTTGAAGCCCAAATTCAGATGCTGGATTTCCAGGCTGCGCGTTATCTCAAAGATAAAGAAGTGCCAAAGTCAGCTGGCAATGATCATCCGACTTCAATTCCCACAGGTGTCTTTAAGACGTCTGATGGTCATGTGAATATCGCTGTTGCGGGACAGGCAATCTATGAAAGATTTTGTGACGCGATAGATGCACCAGAGCTTAAAACTCATCCAGATTTTTCAACTGGCGTGCTCAGATCCAAAAACCGGAAGGCAATGAATGCGGCGATAGACGCCATCACATGCCATAAGCCATCCGCCTTTTGGATCGAACATTTAAATTCGGCTGGCTGCCCTTGTGGTCCGATCTACTCCATGGACCAGATGTTCGAAGATGCTCAGGTACAGCATGTTGGAATGGCTGTACCTGTCAATCATCCCCGGCTAGGTAAGTTCGAAATCGTTAACCAGGCGATAAAGATGTCTCGCACACCTTCCACTATTCGCTCTGCGACACCCGAACAGGGCGAGCACACTGACGTAATTCTTGCAGATCTTGGCTATTCCTCTGACGCTATTGCCGCTATGCGTGACGACGGCGTCATCTAACTATCCTAGGAATTAGAAAGTACGGACATGAAACTCGATTTTGGCACCGAATATATGATCGTAGAAGTGATCGATGGCGTTGGCTGGGTCACGTTCAATAATCCTGAGCGGCGAAACGCGGTAAAGTTTGAGATGTGGGAAGCAATTCCAAAGATCTTTGATACTCTTGTTGCTCAAAACGATGTGCGTTGCATCGTAATGAAAGGTGCTGGTGACAAGTCTTTTGTTGCGGGCGCCGATATTTCAGAGTTCAAGGAGAAGCGCTCCACGCCTGAGCAGGTAACTTTGTATAATGCCACCAGTGCCGCTGCTTACGCTGCAATTGAAAATTGCGAAAAACCTTTGATCGCTATGATCCGAGGCTTCTGTATTGGCGGTGGCCTCGCTGTTGCGCTTTCAGCTGACATCCGAATCGCTGCCGATAACACAGTCTATGCTGTGCCAGCTGCGCGTCTTGGCTTGGGATACCGGTACCCTGGTATGAAGCGTTTGGTTAATTTGGTTGGACCTGCCTACGCTAAGGAAATCTTCTTCACTGCTAGAAAGTTTAATGCTGAAGAAGCGTGGCGAATGGGGCTGGTAAATAAGGTAGTTGGGCTTGATGAACTTGATGCTGCCGTTGCCGAGTATGCTGGAATGATCGCTGAAAACGCGCCTCTTACAGTAGCCGCGGCTAACTTCGCAGTGCAGACAGCAATTGCCCATGAAGCCGATCGCGACTTTGCCAAGTTAGATGAAATGGTTGAAGCCTGCTTCGCCAGTGAAGATTACAAGGAAGGTCAGACCGCCTTTATGGAGAAACGTAAGCCCATTTTCAAAGGTAGATAAGCCACATTGAACCTACGAGGCGGCGTTTGCCGCCAAGTAGGTTTTAACCTTTCATTCCGAAAAATAATTAATCTGCGATTGTTGAGGGTTCTAACTCTTCAACTGCCGCTACAGTTTGGGCAGCTAGTGCAGCCTCGGTGAAGTCACCTCTTTCATCGTTTGGCTTTGCCCTGCGGATGCGCATCCTAGATGCGACAAACACAGTCATCGATAGATGAACAACGGCTATAACTGAAAATAATCCTGCAGGACCCATCACACTTATTGCTACTGATGCAGCAA
>Ga0222714_10007005_pt1 | contig 10407 bp, 5 predicted proteins | sample C33_3DmetaG_FD_165048 | JGI IMG/M metagenome (GOLD analysis project Ga0222714, IMG submission 165048) | Estuarine water microbial communities from San Francisco Bay, California, United States - C33_3D | ecosystem: Environmental > Aquatic > Marine > Unclassified | place: USA: California... | reverse complement strand
TTACCACCTATGAACGCATTCACGAGATTTTTGATGAAGCAACAATTATTGTGCTTTCTGGGATGGATAACCGCACCCTTTCACTTGAAATTGTTTCTAAAGGAGCCCAAGATTATTTGTTAAAGAATGAAATTAATGCTGGGGTTTTAGACAAAACAATTAAGTATGGAATGCTGCGCCGAACATTCCAAGTCAAGTTAACAGAATCAGAAAAAAAATATAAAGACCTCTTTTATAATTCGCCGCTACCAATGTTAAAATTAGCTGTGAATACGTTTGAAGTTTTGTTTTGTAATCAAGCCGCACTATCCTTGTTTGATGCACAAAACCCTAATGAAATTGTTGGTAAATCATTAAACGAATTTATTATATCCGAACCTAATTTAACTTCCGATGAACATACACCACGTTGGATTGGATTGTACAAACAACGCACCTTGCTTAATCGGGAATTATCTACACAAGTAGTTTTAAATCAATTAACGGAAGATAAAGAAGCTTACATCGCTTTGATTGTTGATAAAACCGATGAATTACTATTTGAGCAGAGTAAATATGAGATAATTGCGCAAGCTGAAGAAGGGGAAAAAAAGAAAATTGCTCGTGAGCTTCATGATGGGATTGGACAACAATTGGCGTTATTAAATTTGTTGCTACAGAATTTAAAGCCAAACACATCTGAGGAGGAGGCATTAGATCAAATTAAGCAGTTACTTCAAGGATCGATACAGGAATTAAGAGAAATGGCCTATAATTTATTGCCGCCCGCTTTAGATAAGGGATTTTTAAATGCATTAGAGCGATTTGCTCATCGTATCAATGCCACAGGAAAGATGAACTTGAAACTATCTACACATGATCAAATACATGAGGATAGCTTTGCAAAGGTAGATCGATTTAATTTATATCGGATTGTTCAGGAGGTATTGAATAACGCCTTAAAACATTCGCAAGCATCGGAGATTTCAATATCCATTCAACCTATAGAGGACTCAAATATTAGCGTAATAATCACCGATAATGGGGTCGGTTTCGATGACAAAGGTCTTATTGAAGGCTTGGGAATGCAAAATATGAAATACCGCATGGAAATGGCTGGGATTAAGGGGAAAATATCCAGTGAAAAAGGTCGTGGGGTGATTGTTGAATTGACGTTTAAAGGGTGAAAATTCTTGTCATACGTTTTAGCTCCATAGGAGACATTTTGTTAACGTTTCCAGTAGTCGAAGGGCTAAAGCACAAGTATCCTTTTGCGGAAATTCATTTCTTAACCAAACCAAGCTACAAACCAGTCTTGGATTTATTATCTACTAATATTCATTCGCGATTTTTACAAGAATCACTTTTTAAAACATCCCAACAATTAAGGAGAGAACGTTATGATCTAGTAATTGATTTACACAATAATTTACGAACCATGTTACTCCAAGCCTTAATGTTCCAAGGTACATGGAATAGGTTTCGTAAATTGAATTTCCAAAAGTTCCTGTTTACTACTTTGAAATGGAATACACTACCAAAAGAACATGTAGTGGACCGTTATGCGAAAGCCGCCAATGTTAGGCCAACTGTTGTCAACCTAACGCTTACAAATAAAGACAAAGGGTCAGAACCATTACCCTCAAAATATGTGGCTTGGGTATTAGGTGCTACTTTCTCAACCAAACAGTTTCCGATAACGAAACTAATTGAAACCATCGAACGAATTAATATGCCAGTTGTACTATTGGGAGGTGAAAAGGAAATCCCAATGGCCAATTCACTGAAAGCACACTTCCCATCAATTTATTCATTTGTAGGAAAAACAACTCTTTTAGAGGCGGCATCCGTATTATCTAGAGCAAGAGTGGTGGTAACTAACGACACCGGGCTAATGCATTTGGCAGCGTTCTATGCCAAACCCATGGTGTGTATTTGGGGCAACACGGTCCCCGCGTTTGGCATGTATCCATACCAATCAGAACTAGTTTTTCATGCACAAGTGAGTGATTTATCGTGCCGACCATGCTCCAAAATAGGACATAACACCTGTCCTAAAGGTCATTTTAAGTGTATGATGAATCAGGATTCTGTAATGATTTCTGAACAAATTACTTCGTTATTCTATGAAGAAATATAAGGATTTCTTTAATCGCTGTGTCATCAAAGGTAACTTCATTAGACCCGTATTCATTTGGATCTCCTGTTAAAGAAGGCTGAAACAGGTGGTTTAATCCATTGAGTGTTTTGATTTCTTTGATTTTTCCTGGTCCAGGATTGCAAAAGGCATTAATCGCGTCTAAATTCATTTTTGCTGGAACCTGTAAATCAGTCGTCCCGTTCAATGCAAGATAATGACAATCGATTTTCTTTAAATCGACCACGGGGTTATAATTTAAAAAATAGAGCATCCAAGGATTTACATAAGCCTCAAGATTCATATTAATCCAGTCTGTTCGGGTTGTTAACCCATATTCACGAAGTTCTTTTTTATTTATTGATTTGGCATATTTCGTTAAAAAGGCTTTTGCATTTTTCCTTACAATAGGTAGCGAGTCTAGCGTTAACAATGGAAAGAATGATTCTGAGAATGATCGCATTTGTGCAAGTTCTTTTTTGGAAGCTCCAACTGCTGTTGATATTAAATACTGTTGTTCAATAAGGAGCGTTGAACCCAAGACTCCTGGTCCTGCCAAGGAAACTACGCCATATACTTCAGGATGTTTGGCCGCCACTATGTTCGCAATCATTCCTCCTTCACTGTGTCCCATAAGAATGATTTTCTGGGAATCTATATAAGGAAGCGTTTTAACAAACGCAAGGGCAGCTTCAATGTCTGTTGCAAAATCTTCGGAAGTAGCGCCGATAAAAACACCTTCAGATTTACCGGTTCCTCGATCATCCATACGTAGAACGCCATACCCAGCAAGCGTTAATCTATCGGATATAACAAGAAACGGACGATGCCCAAGAATCTCTTCATTACGATCTTGTGCCCCACTTCCAGTAATCAAAATAACACACGGAATCTTAATTGATTTATTTTGTTCGGGGCGAGTCAAAGTGCCACTCAAAGAAAAATTGCCTATTGGATTTTGAATTCGAACTTCCTCTTGTAAATAGGGTAAAGGTTCTTTGGGATCTTGTATTTTTTCCCCCTCTTGTTCTGTAATTGCGAGTTGATTAAAATTGAGTTCGGCTTTGAATGTGCCTTGTTTGAACGTACCATAAATAAGCATTGAATCGTTGATTTCCCCCTCATAAGAGGCTTGCAATTTGTCAATGGTAAATCGTAATTTATTGCCGTTAACACTTACTGTAGACATTGGTATGCCATTTGCTTGTTGTTTTGGGCTATCAAGTGTTCCACTCCAAACACCCGAACTATCGCTTAGGTGCAATACTAATGGGAGTTTTTGACCCATAGCAACTAATGATCCAAACCAAGTACCCGACAACGATTGTCCATATATTGTAAAATAACTTATTCCGAACAGAAAGAGAAGCTTATAACGCATCATCAAAAAATAATTTTTTAATTTCCAAGGCTTCTGACGGCTTCAGTTTACCAGCAAGGATTAAATTCAATTCCCTTCGCCTCAATGCACCATGAAATCGTTCAACTTCTTCCTCAGATTCTGGTGCTAATTCAGGCACTTGAATCGGCCCACCATTTTGATCCACAGCAACAAATGTATATATGGCTTGATTGCATTTCTCCCTAATTCCAGTAACGGGATCTTCAACAAATACATCCACAAATACTTCCATACTGCTATTAAATGCTCTAGAAACCTTTGCTTCAAGCGTTACAATAGATGATTGAGGAATAGGCCGCTTAAATGAGACGTTGTTTACTGAAGCGGTAACTACAACGCGTTTACAATGACGGTGTGCCGATACACTTGCAATCACATCCATCCACGCTAATAATTGCCCACCAAATAAATTTCCGAGTGAGTTTGTATCATTTGGAAGCACAACATATGTAGTTATTGAGATAGATTCTTTGGCTTTTTTTATTTTCATGGGATAAAGATAGATAAATGAACATTAATAAGCATGTAGCGTTTGAACAGGGTAAATTAAATTGTATTTTAGCAAAGAAAACTAGAAACATGAAGTCTTTTTACACCTTATTTGCTGTTTTTTATTTATTAAGCTTTAGCGCTCAAGTGAAAACGAAAAACACATTTGATCCTAATAATGCTAGAGAAGGAGAATCGGTAGAATATTGCCATCAACATAAGAAAATGGCTTCTTTAATGCTTGATGCCGCATATCAGTATCAACATATGATAGACTCATTAGAAGAAATCCAGCTTTCTAAAAAGCCTATTCAAAAGGCAACTGTCTACAAAATTCCGGTAGTTTTTCATGTGTTACACAATAATGGTGTGGAAAATATTTCAGATGAACAGATTTTAAATGCCTTAGATATATTAAATCGAGACTACCGTTTGTTGAACCAAGACGCAAATAATGTACATGCTGAATTTCAAGGAATGCCAGCAGATATCGAAATAGAGTTTTTATTAGCAACTAAAGCGCCGAATGGTCAATGTTTTAAAGGGATTACGAGGACCTTATCTACCTTAAGTTATGACGGTTCTGATGGAGGAAATCAGGTAGATGCGATCGTTGCGGGGAACGACGTTTATAATGGAAATTGGCCAGGAAATAAATATTTAAATATTTTTATTTGTGGTGATATAGGTGGTGCAGCGGGGTATACCTCAAAACCATCGGGTTGGTCTGCGACTCAAATGACTAATGGAATTTGGGTCCTTCATGATTATGTTGGATCGATTGGAACAAGCTCAGTTGGAACAAGTCGGACCTTAACTCACGAGGTTGGTCATTGGTTAAATTTGGATCACACATGGGGGCCAAACAATAACCCTGGTAATGCAACGAGCTGTTCAACCGATGATAATGTGCAAGACACACCCAATTGTATTGGTGTTCAAGCGTGCCTTATGAATTCAAATACTTGTAGTTCAGATAATGCGTATTGGGGATTTAATATACGTGATAACGTGGAAAACTATATGGATTATTCATATTGCTCCAAAATGTTTACTCAAGGACAAAAAACACGTATGAGAACAGCATTGCAAAGCAACAATACCGGAAGAGCCAATGTGGTTTCACAAGCTAATTTAAGTGCTGTAGGTGCAGGAGCGGTTCCTTATTTGTGTAAGGCTGACTTTTCTTCAACACGAACTACGATTTGTGCAGGGGATACGCTACAATTTACTGATGAATCCTATAATTTGGTGAACGGATGGAATTGGGCTTTTACAGGGGGAACTCCTGCAACTTCTACGGTTCAAGATCCAATCGTCACTTACAATACACCAGGTGTTTACAATGTTTCATTAACTGCTACGGATGGTGCGACTTCAGATTCTGAGGTGAAAAACAACTTTATTCGCGTATTACCGGCCCCAGCCAACCTTCCATTTTGGGAAGGATTTGAAACGTATGCATCACTTAATAATTTAGTTAATTGGGAGGTCATAAATCAAGAAAATAATAATGCGTTTACCATTGAAAATACAACTGGTTACTCAGGAAATCAATGTGCGAAATTGGTAAATTTTGGCCAAGCTGCGTCGAATGTCGATGAGTTAATAAGTTCTCCCATCGATTTGTCAGTGGTTCCAGCAAATGGAACAGTTACCCTAAGTTTCCGTTACTCGTACAGGAAAAAATTAGCAGCAGACTATGAATACCTTAAAGTATTTATCACAGGAAATTGTGGAGAAAATTGGGTGCAGCGAAAAACCTTAGGCGGGTCTCAGTTGAGTTCAGTGGCAGTGGCTAGCGCATGGAAACCAGCAACCCAGGCAGATTGGGCCACAGTACATATGACCAACATCACAAGTAATTATTTCGAACAAAATTTCCGTGTGAAATTCCGATTCGAAGGGGAAGGGGGAAATAACTTCTATTTAGATGATATCAATTTATATAACGGCTCACCATCTAATACGTTAGTGTTAGGGGTTAAGGAAGACCTAAACCTAAGCAACATTTCCTTGTTTCCAAATCCTGTTCAAAACGATTTATCGATCACCTATACGGCTAATTCAGCATCTGAGCTCACCGCTACAATCGTGGATATGGCTGGAAAACAAGTGCAAGCACATTGCATCAAGTCTAATTCGGGCCAGAATATTATTATGATGGACATTAAAGAACTTTCCGCAGGAAAATATACCCTGTTGTTGTTCGGAAGTAATGGAAGAACCTCACTTCCTTTTATAAAACATTAAGTTAAATAGGCCCTTAATTTATTTGCTAAACTATTTCCTAGTTTTTGATTTTGTTCTTCAAAGCTGGCATTTTTAAATTGGCTTAAGCTTGCAAAATGAGCTTGTATTTTTTCTCTAGATTTATCTCCAATACCTGGTATTTGATTGAATTCAGACTTAAGAAACGAGTTACTCCGTTTATTCCGATGATGTGTAATTCCGAATCGATGGGCTTCATTTCGAATATGTTGTAGCAGAAGTAGCCCAGGATTGTTTCGGTCCAGTTGAATGGGATATTTATCATTAGGAAAAAAGACATCTTCAAGCTTTTTTGCCAAACCAATTATAGAAACGGTACCTCTGAGATTTAAATTTTCTAGTGCCTCTAAAGCTGCGGAAAGCTGTCCTTTCCCGCCGTCTATTACAATTAGGTCGGGAAGTTTTTGTTGTTCAGCTATCATGCGCTTATAACGTCTCTGAACGATTTCCCTCATCGAGGCAAAGTCATCTGGACCTTCAACGGTTTTAATATTAAAATGACGGTATTCGGAAGTAGCGGGCAAGCCGTTTCTAAATACCACGCACGCAGCCACCGCATTAGTTCCTTGAAAATTAGAATTATCAAAACACTCAATGTGATAAGGCACGTTAGGTAAACGCAATCCTTGTTGTAAGTTTATAATGCGTTCGCTGACATTAACAACATTTTTTGGCGTTTTTATTTGATTGGTTCTTTGCTTAATATTTTTTAAGGAGAAGGAAACAAGGTCGACTTTTTCTCCTCTAATAGGTTTAGTAAAATGAAATCCAGGTAGGTCGTTCGTAATGTCTATATTACTTATGATTTCATGTTCTTTGCTATTAAATACCATATACAGTTGGTGCCAAATAATTTTAGCAACGTCGTCCATAGATTCGTTGATGGGTAGAATGACTTGATCGGAAACTGAGAAATCTACACGTCCTTCCCTTACCCAGAGGTAATTATAATAAACAAGATGATCCTCAAGTGATAAAGTCAAGACATCACAATTGATTTTTGGATTATTTACCATTACCGACTTCGCATGAAATCCTTCGAGCACGTTGATTTTGGATTTAACAAGATGAGCTTGTTCAAACTCTAAGTTACTTACATGCTCATTCATTTGTCGTTTAAGGGCCTGTATTAAAGAAAAACTTTTCCCTTTTAAGAGTAATCGGATTTCCGCAACATATCCTTCATAACGTTCAATTAGCGAGGCATTTATACATGGACCATCGCAACGTTTTAAATGATATTCTAAACAGACTTTATATGATTTCTTTTCAATGCTTTTGGGCGATAAATCTAGGGAACAGGTACGTATTGGATATAGTTCATGGATTATATCTAACAATTGTCTATGAATTTTTCCTTTAGGATAGGGACCAAAATATTCATCCTTATTAGCGTATCTCTTCCGAGTAATGAAAACTCGTGGAAAAGGCTCTTTTTTTAGACATATCCATGGATATGATTTATCATCTTTTAATAAGATGTTATAACGGGGTTTACTTTCTTTGATGAGGTTGTTCTCTAACAACAATGCATCCATTTCCGAGTCGACCAGAATCACTTCAAGCGCTTGAATTTTTCTAACGAGAATTCTCGTCTTAGCATCATCATGCTTTTTATTAAAATAACTGGAGACTCTTTTCTTTAGATTTTTGGCTTTGCCAACATAGATCAATTTCCCGATGGAGTCATAGTATTTGTAGACTCCGGGAGATTGTGGTAGGAGCGTAAGAAATCCGGGATGACAAACTTCAATCCGCATGAAGCGAAAGTACTAAAAAAGCACTAATAAGGCTTTAAGGGCATGAAATGCTTGCTTATTGTTTAACTACTTGTTTGGTAATCGTTCCTTGATTAGTTGAAATAACTACATGGTAAATCCCCTTGGCGAGGTTGTTTAGTTCCAATTCAGCAATTGTTCCGTTAATTCTTGTAAGCTGATAAACTATTTTGCCTGTGATATCAACCACATCAATGTGATTCGTCTCTTTGGCTAATTCACCCATTTGAATACTTATTTTGTTTTCAGTTGGATTTGGATATAAAGAAACTAAGTTAGCATCTAGTTGATTAACATCTGCCGGACCGGTTAAAATCACGGTATAATCTTCTGTTTCACCATACGTGGCTACTGCGCAAGGGTCTATAGCGCCATCGGGAGAATATGAAATACGCACCCGCATGGTTAAGGAGCCGGTAGCCGCAGACATTGGGACCGTAAAATTAAATACATTGCTCCAACCAGTGGCTACCAATACATATCCAATTTGCTCACCCGCATCGTTGAAATCCATATCGTTATTGTAATCAATCCAAATCGCGATTTCATCGTTTGTATAAGCTCCAGGATTTGCTTGACCTACAATACCAGGAAGAATTGTGGCAGCGTACGCCGTTCCTTTGGCAAGGGTGGTAGACATGTTGGTATAGTCAACGTAACCTCCAGCAGTACATGAACTAGTGTTGTTTAAAGTATTCAATTGAACACCGCCAATAAACTCATCACAGGCATTTGATATTGAAGGCGTACACGGCCCAGTTTGCTGTACAACATTAATATAGTTTGTTTTAATTTCAGAATCATTGCCCAAAGCGTTCGTGGCCACAAGGGTTATCGTATACATCCCTACTGTGTTAAATGTAACAACAGGATTTTGGGAGGTTGCACTAGTGCCGCTTGTATATGCCCATCCGCTTCCAGATATAGTCCAGTTCCAAGACGTTGGGACCCCAGTTGATTGATCCGTGAAAGTAACATTATTTCCTACGTTTACTGTAGTGGGTGTACCGATAAAATTAGCTATAGGGACGGAAGGCGAGGAACATGGGTCTGCAGAACCATTTTGGGTTAAAGCGCCGGTATTAGCAGGATCTAAGTATGGTTTCAATCGACGGTTGTTTGTTGTACCGTTAGAAATCCAGTGGTATGAAACTTTACCATAAAAATCCGGTTGGTTCGTTGCATTACAAAAAGATCCACCACCTGTTAGCGTACCAACAATTCTTCCTGAGGAATTATTAAAAATTGGGGAACCGGATGACCCGCCTTCGGTTACTCCGTGTCCGTTAGTATTTGCTGTCCAAATCAATCTCCAATGTGTATTAGGGGTGCCTCCCCATGTACTAGAAACCGTATTTCCACTGAACGTAGAGATTTTTTTAATATCTCCGGCAGGGTGATGAATTCCAACACCTCCAGAAGTGGCCGTGTTATTTGCATCCCACCCGTTCCAATAAGCATTAAAGTTGGCAGATTTTAGTGTAGAAATCGTGGTTGCTTGATTTGCAGCGGTTCCTAATTGTACCAATAAAAAGTCTGAACCGGAGCTGCCTCCGCCATCCCCAGAATCAGAAAGCTTCACACACCCGCTAATGAAGTAATCATCTAGTGTTCCTGCAGTATTAGGATTAGTACAGTTTGGGGATTCGTATCGAAAGTAAAATTTCCATTGGTTGAAATCTGAAGCACTACAATTAACTCCACAATGTAAGGCAGTTAAAAATAATGGCTTACAATCATTGGCTAAATTATTAATTAATGATCCGGTACACCACCCAGCTTGGTTGCCTTCAACTACATAAATTCTAGCTACGCCACGTTTTTCATCTTGCCAATTGTCACCAACGGGACTACAGTTTACATTCACTTCACACGCTTCAGATTCATTGATTTTTTCATTAATGCTTGTATGTGTTGAACGGTAGTTGTGAATGATACGATCAATAAATATCTCTGAAGGTGTTACATTTTTTGGTTCCGTTAAAACAATTACCATTTCATCTCCTTGGCATAACGCTGCATTGTACATGAAATGTTCTTCAACATTTTTTTGAGTTAATACTGGGTGGAGTAAAACACCTTGATTATTTTTAATTTCTAATTTGGAGTTTCCATAAATTTTAAAGGTTTGAAATAAGAAACTTAACGCTTCCGCACCTTCTGAGCTTACTCGTAATTTCCACTGTCGGTCACCATTCTCTATGGTAGACCAAATTCCTGAATTTAGTGGAGATAGATTAACGTGGCGCGCCACGCCAATACGATATAAAAAACCTTGTTCGTCGCGCAGTGCATCTTCTTTATTTAGTTGAAATAAATTTGGAGCAGTCAATTCGATGGTAGGTACTTCT
>Ga0222714_10007004_pt1 | contig 10407 bp, 8 predicted proteins | sample C33_3DmetaG_FD_165048 | JGI IMG/M metagenome (GOLD analysis project Ga0222714, IMG submission 165048) | Estuarine water microbial communities from San Francisco Bay, California, United States - C33_3D | ecosystem: Environmental > Aquatic > Marine > Unclassified | place: USA: California... | reverse complement strand
CTTTACTTTGATTATAATTAAACCAATTGCCACTCATAAAATTTAAGTTTTCAACACCATTTATAATTTTACTAAGTATTGAAACGGATTTTGGACCTTGGATGGCGACCAAAGCTTTATCATTTTCCAAAATCATTTTATATTTGTTATCAATTAAACTTCTTAAAATTTTAAAATCATTATCTTTACAAGATGCGTTTAGAATAATTAAAAACCCATCATTTAGTTTAGTAATAATTAAATCATCATGAATACCTGCTTCATTATTCATTAAAAAACTGTACTTAGAATGATTAATCTTTAAGCTTTTAAGATTGAGAGGAAAAATTTTTTCAAGCTCTAAGGTTAAATTTTGATCTCCATATATAAATAATTGTCCCATATGAGACACATCAAAAATACCAGCTTCAACTCGAGTAAATTTATGCTCTTCTATAATTCCTTGCTCATATTGAATTGGCATTTCATATCCAGCAAATTCTACAAATTTTGCGTTATGGCTTTTGTGTAATTTATAAAGCGCTGTTTTTTTTATTTCCATATTAACTCTATTTACCCATCTGTATATTTGCCTGAGAGTATTACTCCTTCGGCGAGAATTTAATCTCTTTCCAGAGTTAATATGTTACGGTCCTTGTTGCCTGAGAGATTCCTGGGTAGTTGCTCCTTCGGCAGGCTTTATTTCGCGCCATTCTCCCGTAATAAAATTGTTTAAATCTTATATTAATTCTGACAATAAATCTATGTGATTATTATTTTTTATGGACAAATTTTTTAAATAATTCAATAGCAGATATGTAAGCTAACATTGGTCCAAAAATATAAATCCACAAACCTCCTGGAAAGTTTGCAGCAAAATGAGGACCAACAGCTCTAACGGGGTTCATTGCAGCTCCAGTAATAGCTCCAAAAACAATAACTTCTACACATACAACTAAACCACAACAGAGCGACAAAACTATCAATGAACCTTTTTGCATATAGGCAATTATTATTATTACAGCCGCTAATAAAAATGAAAGAATAAACTCAACAATAAATGATAAAAGATAATTTGACTCTACTGGTAATTGAGGAAGATTCGAACCTATATTAGCAATATTACCAAAAATTAATTTTAAAAAATATCCTGCAGCTATACTTCCTAAAATTTGGAATACTGAATAAAAAATCATAGTATTAAATCCTATATATCCCATTCTAAATTCCATATAAGAAACAGCTGGATTTACATGTCCTCTTGAATAATTTCCTAAACTATAAATTAAGATAAAAAGAATTATTCCTGACGAAAATCCACCCATTAGTTGACCTATATGACCATTGTAAAAAACGTTAGCCATAACTGCACCTGCTGCAAAAAAAACTAATAAAAACGAACCTATAAATTCTAATATAAAATTCGATAATTTAAAATATTTACAGTTTTTCATTTACTTAAGGTTAAATATATTAATGGTAACTTTTCAGGTAAATCAGAAGCTGATTTGATGATTACATAGTTTCTAGTTCCAAATATTTTTGAAAGATACTTGTTGCTCTCACTTTCTACGCCTACACAAAAAACATCAATACCATTATATGCTAATCGTCTTACAGCATATTTGGCATCTTCAACTAAATATTCTTTATCATCTACATCAATATCAGAAGGCTCTCCATCAGACAGAATTAATAATAATTTTCTATAGTTTGGTCTTTTCAAAAGATCTTGTGCTGCTTGACGAATTGCTGCACCCAATCTAGTAGAGTATCCTGATTTCATAGACTCAAGTTTTTTCAAATGGTCTGAATTAAATTTTTCATGAAAATCCTTAATTTTCCAAAATCTAACATCATGTCTTTTGTTCGAACAAAATGTTGAAATTTGAAAATCATCTCCTGATAGATTTATAGCCTCACTTAAAATACTTGTAGATTCAATTAGTGATGAAAAAATAGTTTTTTTTGTTTTTTTAATTAAGTCATTTGTAGATTCTGAAATATCTACCAGAATAGTTGCGGCAAGATCTCTACCTTTTCTTAAAGTTTTTTTATAGATATTTCCATTAGGTGTTGATCGTCTTTTAATATCAATTACGTTATCTATACAGCTATCAATATCTAAATCTTCTCCATCAAACTGCTTTTTTAATCTTATTGGTTGTGAAATTTTGGAAGATTGAATTAAATTTTTTATATTAGAAACAATTTTTTTATTATCAAAAATATAATTTTCTAAGTAATAGTTACTTTTACTGTTAAAATTATATTTTCTAATCTTGCACCAATTATAATTTTCTCTAGCAGAGACATAATCGTACTCGGGTTGAAATGATAAAATTTCAGCTTCTTCATCCTGTGAAAAGTTTTTTGGAGAAACTTTGGCTAATGGAGTAATAACATCACTGTTTTCAAAATTTTTATCCGAGTCCTCGGTCTCTTTTTGTTCAACTTGATAAGACTCAATTCCAGATTGCATTTCCTCAAATTCAGTCATATTTTGATTATCAAAATTCCATATTCCTGAATTTTCGTCTCTATAAATAGGATCAGGTAAATAAACTTTAGGATTAAATTGAAGTCTCATTTGACCAATGTCATATCCTAACACATTGCCTAATTCTCTACTTAAATTTTGATCATTCCATCTTTTTTTATTTTTAATAAACATGTCTCTTGCTTTAGCTATCCATCCGTTGCTATCTTGATAATTTTCATCGACTAGCGCTCTTGATAATCTTGAAAAAAGAGTTCTGGCTGTTAAAGGGCCATATGCTTTATTTAAATTTTTAGACTCTCCAGTTGCCAAATGATAAGGAATCCATAATTCTTTCAAACCTGGAAATTCATTAATTGAAAGTAATTCTACTCTTGCATCTTCAATTATTGATATTATCGCTATTTGAATAGGTTTTAATTTTCCTATCTCAAATCTTTTGCGTGTAAATTTCACATGGGCTGCTACATGCATTACTGCAGCTCTAAATACTTCTTCGCCCAATTTCCCTGTAAAGCCAGGATATGCAGACGGTATTCGAATAAAATTATTACTAAAAGCAGTTCTTTTAATTGAAGTTTTTGTGTTGGTTATTTGGATTTCTTTTATATTTAAATCCATACCCCACATTGCAGTAGCATATATATTTAATTTATTTTCAATTTTTTTGAAATTATTTATTCCTCCAGATTGACCAAGCCACTCTAATCCTTCTTTATCTTTTAGAGAAAAAAGTTTAATTCTTTTTTCTAAATCTCCAGCACTTGCTCTTAAACAAGTTAAAAACCAGTCTTCAATTTGTGTTACATTTAAACGTGTTACAAGAAATTTCATTTCTCCTAAAATTATTTCGATGACCTCAGGAGCTAAATTAGTAATTTTTTCTGTTAGTATTAACCAATTTTGAAATTTTCTTTCATCATTATAATAATCTAATATCTCTGAAGCTATTTCAGAAAAAAAATAAGCTACTTTTGGACCTTTTTTTAAAGTGATTGAAGTTATAGTTGAATAAAAAATTTTAATTGGAGCGATATTGTGTTTTTCTATTATTTCAATGCTTGTTTTAGAAAAGGCTTTGGAAACCAAATCACCATATCCTGCATCTTTAATTCTTTTTAAATAATCTAACCAATTAGATAAATTCTCACCTTGTAATACTTTGTTTGCTTTTTCTTTTAAATGATTAGGGATTATTCCAAAGTCTTTTACTGAAATGACATTATTTTCGGGCATTCTTTATCCCAAATCTCTAATTGCTCTCTCAAGTGAATCTCTTACATCTTTATCATCAGTAATTGGTAAAACTATTGCTTTTAAACATGCTTCTATAAAATTTATCTTAGTATTAAAAAGCTTCGCTGCTGCAATTAGCATTCTAGTTGATGCTCCCTCGTGAAGACCTCTGCCTTTTAAATTTCTTGTTCTTTCTGATACTTTTATTAATTTTTTGGCAATTTCATCGGAAACTCCACTTTCAAGAATTATTATTTCTTTTTCAATTTTTTCATTTGGATAGTTAAAATCAATACCTGCAAATCTTTGTTTGGTAGACTCTTTTAAGTCTTTTAAAACACTTTGATATCCAGGATTGTAAGAAATAACTAAAAAAAAATTCTCATGAGATTTTATTATTTCTCCAGTTTTTTCAATTGGAAGAATTCTTCTATCATCAGTCAGTGAATGAATAACTACTGTAGTATCTTGTCTTGCTTCAACAATTTCATCTAAATAACATATCCCACCATATCTAACTGCCCTGGTTAATGGTCCATCTTTCCATACCGTTTGAGATCCTTCAAGCAAGTATCTCCCAACTAAATCAGATGCAGTCATATCTTCGTGGCAAGAAACTGTAATTAATGGCAATTGTAATTTCCAAGCCATATGCTCAATAAATCTGGTTTTGCCTGACCCTGTTGGTCCTTTTAACATCAAGGGAACTCTGTTTTTCCAAGCTGCTCCAAAAATTTCAATCTCATTTGAAACTTCTATATATTTTGGTTCTTTGCTAATTATGAACGATAAATTATTTTCCATATATAAAATTTAAATTAAGAGGCGTTTAATTTAAACGCCTCTTAGTAATTATAACTTTATTTTTTTTATCTATGTGAGGTTTTTTGGTTTGGTATTCCATCAATTGGACTTTCTTCGGTTCCAATTGTAGGTCTAGTCAACTCTTCAACCATTTTTCGAGTTCCTTCTGGATCATTAACCCATTTTCTATAAAACTCGTATGGCATCTCAGCAGTTCCTTTATCACCATCACCAGATTTCAACATTCCTGTGTAACCTCTGTGAAGTAATTTAAAGAGATGATTGTTTGACTGAGCATTAGCTCTAGCATCTCTTATTGCTGACACTGACATTTGAGCGTACTGTATTCCCATTTCTTCTTCAGCACATTGACCTAATGTTCTTCCATCAAATCCAATCAATGCTGAGTGACCAAAGTATGAATATACCCCATCAAAACCTGTTGCGTTTGCAACAGCAACATAAGAATTGTTAGCCCAAGCCATTGCTTTAGCCATAATAACTTGTTGTTCTTTAGCTGGGTACATGTATCCTTGACATCTTACAATAAGCTCTGCTCCTCTCATTGCACAATCTCTCCAAATCTCAGGATAATTCCCATCATCACAGATAATTAGAGATACTTTAAGACCTTTTGGTCCTTCTGATACATAAGTACAATTTCCTGGATACCATCCTTCAATTGGTACCCACGGCATTATTTTTCTATACTTTTGAACAATTTCACCTTTATCATTCATTAATATCAAAGTATTATAAGGTGCTTTATTTGGATGATCTTCGTGTCTTTCTCCTGTTAATGAAAAAACTCCCCAAACTTTATTTTTAATACATGCTTCGGCAAAAATTTGAGTTTCCTCTCCAGGGCATGAAGATGCAGTTTCATACATCTCTTTTTGATCATACATAATTCCATGAGTGCTATATTCTGGAAAAATAACTAAATCCATGCCCGGAAGTCCTATTTTCATCCCAGAAATCATATCCGAAATTTTTTTAGAGTTTTCCAACACTTCTTTTCTAGTATGAAGTCTTGGCATTTTATAATTTACAACTGCAACGCCAACAGTATCTTTGCTGCTACCTATATCACCATGATACATAATTTCTCCTTTTGTTAAGATAAAGATATTCTAAATTTGTCATTTAGACAATACAATATGAAGAGATTACATGTATAATGTATATACATTTTACAACTTGGGGTTTAATTTATACTGTTAAATATTTTTGAACTAACTTATCTGAAATTGAGGAGGCTTTACCTTTTTCTGCAATTTCCCCCCTTTCAATTATAATAAAATCATCTGCAGCTTTTTTTATAAATCCAATACTTTGTTCAACTAGTATGATTGATAATTTATATTCTTTATTAAGTTTAACTAACACATTTTCTATTTCTTCGACAATATTTGGCTGAATACCTTCTGTTGGTTCATCAAGAAGTAGGATTTTTGGTTTAGTTAATAAAGCTCTTGCTATAGCCAATTGTTGTTGTTGACCACCTGAAAGATCGCCACCTCTTCTTTTTTTAAACTCTCTTAAAATTGGAAAAAGATTTAAAACAAATTCGAAATCTTCATTAATATTATTTTTATTTTCATTATCTCTAGCAAAAGATCCAATAGTAATATTTTCTTCGACTGTAAATTGTGGCATTATTCCTCGACCTTGAGGCACATAACCAAGCCCAGACTTTGCTCTAAGATAAGTAGGCATCTTTGAAATGTCATTTTTTGCTAATGAAATCTTTCCCTCTATTTTACTCATCAGTCCCATTATTGTTTTTAATAAAGTGGTCTTTCCCATTCCATTTTTACCTAAAATTGCAAAAAATTTTCCATCTTTTACTTCTAAAGAAATATCTTTAACCACTTTGCTTTCACCATAATAAGAAGAGACTTTATCTAATTTAAGCATTTGTAATACCTTTCTTGCCTAAATAAGCCTCTTTAACTTTAGCATCATTTTCTATTTGGGTTGCAGTTCCTTCTGATAAAAGTTTTCCTTGATGCATTACTGAAATGATATCACTAATTTCTTTAACAAATCCCATATCATGCTCAACAACAATTAGTGTTTGAGTTTTTTTTAATTTATTAAATAAAGTTGCAGTTTGGCTAGTCTCATAATCTGTCATTCCTGCTGTAGGCTCATCCATCAAAATAAGATTTGGTTCTTTTAATACCACTAACGCAATTTCTAACCATTGTGTTTGTCCATGAGATAAAAATTGAGCTGTTTTATCTAATTCATTTTGTAATCCAACAAACTCAGCAATTTCATCAATTTTAATTTGATCTTCTTTATTGAAAAATTTAAATAAATTTCTAAAAAAACCTAAATGTGAATTCAAAGCTACATATAGATTTTCTTTAACGGTAAGCTCTTTAAATACACTTGGAATTTGAAATTTTCTTCCAATTCCTTTTCTTGATATTATATGTTCTTCTTGATTAGTGATATCTTCCTGTTTAAAAATAATTTTACCTCCAGTAGATTTTGTTTTTCCACAAATAATATCCATTACTGTAGTTTTTCCAGCGCCATTTGGGCCTATCAAACACCGTAATTCACCTTCATTAATTTTTAAGTTAAAATTATTTACTGCTTTAAAGCCATCAAAATCAACCACAACAGACTCAAGTTTTAATATTTGATTATTTTTGCTCATAAAATTTTATTTAGTTAATTTTTCAAAGGCTCCGGCTAAACCTTTAGGTAAAAACAAAACACTAAGAATAAATACTAAACCCATTACAAGTGTCCAAGTATGTAAAAATGTTTCTGACTCAGATAAAAAGCCTTGTCCTGCAGTTATTATTATTGCTCCCAAAAATGAACCCATTAAACTTTGTCTTCCACCTACCGCGCACCAAATCACTATAGATAAACTTAATGGAACAGCAAGAAAAGTAGGTGACGCAAACTCCATTACAATGGTATATAGCATCCCAGCAATACCAGCTATTGCTGCAGACACACACATAGCAGCAGTTTTGTAAGTTCCTACACTATAACCTAAAAATCTAACTCTATTTTCGTCATCTCGTATAGCTTGAAAAATTAATCCTGCTCTACTTTTGGTAATTAACAAACTAAGAAATAAAACAACAGTCATCACACTTAATATTAAATAATAAGAACTAGATCCATAAGCATCAAATTCTAAATTGCCCATTTTAAGAACAAATAAATCTGTAATTCCATTAAATCCACCTGTGTATCTTTGTTGGTCCATAATCAATAAATAAACAACTATCATTACTGCTAAAGTAATAATTGCTACGTATACACCAGCAATTCTACCTCTAAAAATAAAGAAGCCTAAAATGATTGCTAAAAGAACTGGAACAAAAATTCCTGCAAAAATTGCAAATGTTAAAGAGTAAAAAGGTTCCCAAAACCAAGGTAAGGTCTCAACATTATTCCAAACCATAAAATCTGGTAAACCACCTGAACCCGTATGAACTGCATCAGTTTTTAATTTTAAAGCCATCGCCATGCAGTATGATCCTAATCCAAAAAAAACTGCATTACCTAAATTCAAAATTCCAGTATATCCCCAGCTTATACTAAGTGATACCGCTAAAAGTCCTAGGCAAATATATGTGGAACTTTTATTAATATAAAAAGGGTCCTCTTTAAGTACTATAGGAACAAAAAATAACAAAAAACATACAAATCCATATTGAACAAAAGTATTTTTAAATATTTTTTTATTCATAAAATTTTAAGACCTAATTTTTTTAGTAAATAAACCTTGAGGTTTAAACCTCAGAATTACAATAATCATAATTAAAACTAATGCTTTAGCTAATGTATCATTAGAAAAAGATGCTAAAAAACTGCTAGACTCTCCAATGATAAGTGAGCTTGCGGCTGTACCTATTAAACTCTCAACACCTCCTAGTACCACTACCATAAAAGCATCAATAATGTAATTTGTGCCCATGTCAGGTGAAATACTTTTTAATGGAGCCACAAATGCTCCAGCTAATGCAGCTATGCCAGTGCCAAAAGCAAAAGTGGATGAATAAACCATACCTGAGTTTATTCCAAAAGAACTAGCCATATCTTTGTTTTGTTGTACAGCTCTCAACTTCATTCCAAAGCTAGTTCGATAAATAATAAACCAAGCTAGAAAAAAAATTGCTACAGCAAATAAAAAAATAAATACTCTATAAATTGATACCTCTTGACCAAACATATTTGTGCTTTCAGCCATATAGCTAGGAATTTTTAAATACTTTAATTCTGATCCAATCGTTAAACGTATAATTTGCTGGAGTAAAACTCCTATTCCCCAAGTTGCCAATATTGTATCTAACAATCTATGGTATAGATGCCTTATAATTAATCTTTCAATCAAAAATCCCATTAGGGCAGTAATCAAAAATATTGGAATAATACTTGCTATTAAACCCATGCCTAATTTTGTTTGCAATAACCAAGAGGTATAAGCACCAATCATTACAAATTCACCATGAGCCATATTTATAACTCCAGTAGTGCCGTATATGATTGCTAATCCAAGTGAGATCATCAAAAGTATTGATGTCATGCTTAAACCACTAATGAACTGAGAAACAAAAAAATCCATAACTAATAATATCTAAACACTTTTGATTTTTATTATTTGAAAAACTTATAACAGATTTTAATTGTAGGCCCAATAATAAAAAATGGGCCTACAAAAAATTAACTAAATAAAATCTAACTTTGTATCAAACCTTTTTCTGTACAAGTTTGATCTGGATAGGCAGCATAAGGTAGTGGTTTTAACCAAGTATCAGTTTTTCTAATAATGTCAAACTGACCATTAGATTTACAAATACCAATCTTAGGCCACAAATATGTATGCAAATTATCTGGATCAATTCTAATTTTTCCTTGCGGAGCAATTAGTTCTTGTCCTTTGCATGCTTCCATAATTGAGGTAGGATTAATATCCCCTGCACCTATTTTTTCCAAAGCTTGCTTAAATATATATACTCCAAAATAAGCTGGCTCTGAAACGAAGTGTGTTACTTTATCTGCACCCCATCTTTTCTTATAAGCGGATACAAATTTTTCATTTTCTGCAGATTGGTGAACCATGAAGTATGGTGCTGATGTTAAGTGTCCTGCAGCAGCATCCCCACCCATAGCAGCAACTTCATTTTCTGAAGTTGTTAAACTACACATCGGCATGTTGTCAGGATTTAATCCAGCAGCTCTATATTGTTTATGAAGAGCAACCACTGAGTCACCTACAACTGTTGAAAAAATAACATTAGGTTTGTCATTTTTGAATTTATTTACAACTGATGAAAACTCTGAGTGACCTAATGGAACATATTCTTCCATTAAAACTTCACATCCAAGTTTTTTCAAAAGAATTTTACAATAGTTGTTTTCTTCTTTTGGATAGATGTAATTAGATCCAATAAGCGACCATCTTTTTCCATATTTTTCAACTAAGTATGGAATAAATTCATCTTGTTGTTGATTTGGAACCGCACCTGTATAAATCACATTTTTAGAGCACTCTCGACCTTCGTAAAGAGTAGGATAAAAATATAAATTATTTTGTTTTTCAAAAACAGGTAGGACAGCTTTTCTACTCGCTGAAGTGTAACTTCCAAAAACTGTAACACATTTATCTTTGATAACTAATGTTCGAGCTTTGGCAGCAAATGTAGCTGGATCTGAAGCTGGATCAGCCTCAACAGCTTTTAGCATCATTCCATTAACACCACCAGCAGCATTGATTTCTTCGATAGCCATCATGGTTGCTTTATGAAGTGACTCTTCAATAATCGCTAGACCTCCAGTTAGTGAAAACAAAACACCGACCTTAATTTCATTGTTTGCAGCAAAAACATTTCCTTGTTTCATCCAAATGT
>Ga0222714_10007000_pt1 | contig 10410 bp, 17 predicted proteins | sample C33_3DmetaG_FD_165048 | JGI IMG/M metagenome (GOLD analysis project Ga0222714, IMG submission 165048) | Estuarine water microbial communities from San Francisco Bay, California, United States - C33_3D | ecosystem: Environmental > Aquatic > Marine > Unclassified | place: USA: California... | reverse complement strand
GGCGGATAGATTGTATAGAAGCTCTACAGGTAGCCAAGCTGAGATGCAGGAAATGGGTAGTGTTACAGAACCAAGAACTGAAAAGTCTAGACTTATGGGTAGATTTGGATTTGATACCTCTAAAGCAGATTATGGAAGAAGCGACCTTGGTAAGAATAAACAAGGAATGGCTTGTGGTGGAAAAGTCCATATGGCTAAAGGTGGTTCAGTAAAAGCTAAAAAAGGTCGTCGTGGTGACGGCATTTGTGTAAAAGGTAAAACTAAAGGAAGGATGGTTTGATATGGGATTCAAAAAGATTCTAAGTGCGGTAAGTCCAATTGCTAGTGTAATTAATAAGTCTGGCCCAGTAGCCAAACTACTCGGTATGAGTAAAAGCGGTAGTACAGGGGATGGTAGGCTTATACAGCAAATGGTTAAAGACGGAAGAATACCTACCGCTCTCGAAGAAGGTAAAGTTAGAATTGCCCCTGTAACCGGCGCCGTACAACCAGGTATGAAAAAAGGTGGCATGGTTAAAAAGGCAAAAGCAAAAAGTAGGTCAGCTTCTAGCCGTGCTGATGGTTGCTGTATGAAAGGCAAGACCAAAGGGAGAATGTGTTAATGCCTGCCAAATCTAAGAAGCAAGAGAAGTTCATGCAGGCAGTGGCTAACAATCCTAAATTTGCTAAAAAGGTCGGGGTTAAGCAAGCTGTAGGCAAAGAGTTTGTTAAAAAGGGTAAACGCAAATGATGCCTTGTCGTGGTATGGGTGCTGTTAAGAAGATGGCTAAAGGTGGGTTATATGAAAATATTCATAAGAAAAGAGCCAGAATCGCTGCTGGATCAGGTGAAAAGATGAGAAAACCTGGTGCAAAGGGCGCACCTACCGCCAAGGCGTTTAGACAAGCTAAGAAGACAGCAAAGAGAAAATAAATGCCTAGTACATACGTAAATAACCTCCGTTTGGAGGAGATGGCAACCGGTGAGAACTACGGTACATGGGGTGATACCACTAATGTAAACCTAGAACTTATTGGACAAGCATTTGGTTATGGTAATGAAGATTTAGCATCAGACGCTGATGCAACTATAACCATGCAGGATGGGACTTCTGATGCTGTCCGTTCTATGTACCTTAAAATTACATCTTCCGTTTCGCTAACAGCAACAAGAACAATCACATTAGCACCTAACACCGTTAGCAAGGTTTGGATTATTGAGAACGCTACAACAGGTAGTCAATCTATAACTATAGCTCAAGGCAGTGGCGGAACAGTAACTATTGGATCAGGAGCAACAACAATAGTTTATACCGATGGTGCTGGTGCTGGCGGAGCAGTGAATGAAGTTCCTCTTGGTTTAAGTACATCAGGCGGAACAATGACCGGTGATCTGAACTTTGGTGATAATGTTAAAGCTATCTTCGGTGCTGGGTCTGATTTGCAGATTTTCCATGACGGTAGCAATAGTTGGATTAATGAAGTAGGCACAGGTCAGCTTATTCTTGCTGGCGAAGATGTGCGCATCACAACGCCAAGTGCTGGCGAATTTATGGCTACCTTTGGCGTTGATGGTGCGGTAACTCTTTACTACGATAACTCAGCAAAACTCGCCACAGCCTCTACAGGCGTAGACGTAACTGGTGTTGGTAAAGCAACTAGCGGTTTTAAATTTGGTACTACTGAGAGTTATCTTTATGAGTCTGCTGCAGATAGAGTTTCATTAAGAGTTGGAGCAGATGGACCTTACATGGTATTAGGACAAGATCTTGGAGGTGATCTTTCTGCGCTTGGTAATGCCTCTGGAGCAACAGCACTTTATGCTAATAACGCAGAAGTTATGAGACTTTCTTCTGGTAACGTTGGTATTGGTACGAGTTCGCCCGGTGCGACACTTCAAGTTTTTTGTCAGGATAGTTTATCTGGTAAGGCTATTCGTGCTGCTTACGATGGGACTTATTACACAGACTACACAGAAACCGGATTTAATTGTTACAACAACAGCTATGTTGCAAATGTAAAACAATCAGCAAACTTTATTGTCAAAACTACCGACACAGAACGTATGCGCATCGACTCTTCTGGAAACGTTGGTATTGGTACGAGTAGTCCTGCCACAACACTAGATGTAAACGGTACTGTGACTGCTAATGGTGTGTCGTTAGGTGATAACGAAAAAGCACTATTCGGTGCAAGTAGTGATTTGCAGATTTATCATGATGGGTCGAATAGTTATGTTGATGATCAAGGAACTGGCAATCTTATTTTAAGAGGAAATGGACAGGTTCAAATCAAAGGCACAAATGACGAAAGCATGGCTATCTTTGATATGAACGGTGCTTCTGACCTTTATTATGACAACTCTAAAAAACTCGCCACAACCTCTGGCGGTGTAGCTGTCACAGGTGACTTAACTGCAACTGGTAACATCACAGCGTACTACTCTGATGATCGCCTCAAGACTAATCTTGGCAAGATCGAGAACGCACTAGAAAAAGTTGAGTCGCTCGAAGGCTTCTACTACGAGGCAAACGAAACAGCACAAGCTCTTGGCTACAAAGCTGAACGTGAAGTCGGTATCTCTGCTCAGTCTGTTGAGAAGGTTATGCCAGAAGTCGTAGCCCCTGCGCCAATCGACGAGCAATACTTAACAGTCCGTTACGAGCGTTTGGTTCCGTTACTGATTGAGTCGATCAAGGAACTCAGCGCAGAAGTTAAAGAATTACGATCAGAAGTTAAAGAATTGAAAGGTAAATAATGGCGCTTAATCCGTCAGGTGCAATTAGTTTAGGTGGTGCTACTAGTGGGCAGTCGATTAACTTAGAACTAGGTAAATCTGCTACCGCCCAGGCTAGCTTAAATGATGCTGATGTACGAGGTTTAGCTGGAGTAGCGTCTGGACAAATTAGTATGCCAGGAGATTTTTGGGGTAAATCTAGTGCTTCTAACCTTCAAAATGGAGGATTTTGGTACAAATATAACGGTTCTCTCTTCGCGCATTCAAATACAGTAAGTCCTACAGGAACTGTCTCAGGTGATAACGCTATATCTGGTACTGCTAGATTTTACCCAAATGCAACTTCATATGGATCTGATAAAGGAATTGTTTACGGTGGAAGAGCGCCTGCCTACGTAGGCACTGTTAACTATATAACTAATACGGGGTCATGTGGGGGTGATAATAATCTTGGATTACCAGCCAAAGCGGGAGCACCAGGTTGTTCGTTTGGGCCGAGTAGGGCGCAAGGTGCATTTATAGGTGGTTTTGCCCCTCCTTCTACGACTACCTATGTTACATTTAGCAATACGGGTTCAGTAAGTACTACTGGTAGTTACTCTGGTACTGCTACTGGATACGGTTCTGGTGGCCCATATGGAGTAGATAAGGGAGTTGTTCAGTATGGCACTTCTCCAAATATTAACATAGCTCGTTTTGTTACAAATACAGGTTCTATTGGAGGTGATACAGCAACTAGTAACAGTGTTAGAAGTCAATCGCAAACTGCTGGATTTAATGGTAGCGATGCTTGCGTAATGATGGGTGGGTATGTACCAAACCCATCTGGTGGGTTTAGAACTGTATATAACATAATAACTAATACAGGAAGTATTGGCTCTGACACTTCAATGGGTAGTTTTGGCCGTAGGCTCGGTGGCGGTTGCGAATATGGTGGGGACAAAGGAATAATTGGTTTTGGGACTACACAAAATCCAGGTGTAGCCCAATCAAACAGCGTAAATTATGTTACGAATACGGGTTCCGTTGGTGGTGTAGCAGCTGGCGCTGGAACCGGTGGCAGTTCTATGGCTTCAGTTGGGTATGGTGTATAAAAAAGGTAGAGTTTTAAATGAATGAACCATTCGATGATTTAATAGAAGAACCGTCCGAAGAAGAGTTGCAACTAGCTAAGGATGAGGTACGTGCCAGAAAAGAAGAAATAGCTAGACCGCCCTCTTGGGTATGGAACGATTCATTGGTTAGTTGGATGCCACCTATTGATCCTCCACTCTTGGAAACAGACGCGTATTATCTTTGGGACGAAGAAACTACATCATGGGTTCGATATGGAATTGTACCAGCAAATTAATTATCAATAACACAAAAAGGTATTTATGGCCGTAAAATTAAACTCTGAATTTAATTACAGATATCAAACACTAGGTTTAACACCTTGGGAAAAATTAAAACAACTAAAAAGTTTTTTAGAAGGTAGAAAAGCATCATTGAAGCAATATGAAATAGTTGCTCTTAGACGTAAAGGGATGGTATCAGAGATTGAGTATTTAAAAAAACAAAATGCACCTGACCATATAATTATAAAAAAAGAAGTAGATTTACTAGAAGCACAAGTACATGATGAAATAGAAGCAGATGCGCATGAAAAAAATGTTTTAGAGGTTGAACTGTTAGAAAGATTAATAGCAGAAGTTTATGAAATAGTGGAGCCAACTAGAATACCTGGTTATACGGATGAACAAATGTTTGAATTAAATGCAGCTAATGAGTTTACGCATATGATTGGTAGAGAAATCTACGCAGAAATAGTTGCTGTTGGACGTCCATCTCCTGCGAAAGTAAGAAACGCTATGTCAAATCCATATACATTAAGTGCATTAAAAAAGTGCGGTTTGTTACCAAATAATATGCAATATATAGAAGGTAACGCAGACCCACAACAAATAGAGTTAAAACAAACTTTTTTTAACGAGTTACCAGATTTCATGGGGCATAAAATGATAAGCCAACCTGGAGATGACAATACCGCCCCATTATTATCAACAGGTTTAGAAGAAGAGAAATAATAAGGGGTATATGAGAATGGAGCCAACATCTTCTGGGTTTGCAGTAGGAAAAATATTATCAGGAGTCGCTGGCTTCTTTGGGGGTTTGTCCCTTTCTTTTTTCTGGCAGCCTAAAAAACTACATCAACATGGAAAATTAGCTGCTGGCGCAATAGTTGGTGGTATAGCAGTAGGCGCTAGCGTTACGTTAGGTGGTGTAGTGGCTATGATATTTGGACTTGATTTTTCTAATTCTGATGTAGCGCTAGGTATTGGATATGCTGTTGGCGCATTATCTGTTGGCGTTGTTAGCTTTGTAGCTAATTTCTTTGATCGTAGGGAAGACAAAGACATTTTAGAAGTAGCTAAAGAGCTACGATCTGGAACAAAAACGCCTGTAAAAGATAAAAAGGTAGTCAGAAAAGTGGCTAAAAAAGGCACAAAATCATGACAGATATTTTTATATTTTATGTTCTAACTTTTATTGATTTGACCGCAGCGGCTATTATTTTTGCTGGTGCTCTTGGTGAGCGTATGAGGCTCTATCCAACATGGCACAAGATAGGACTTATTACTGCTTCACTAGGACTTGTAGCGCAAGCTATGAGGAATATAATGTTTTTACATACCGGAGTTTCCCCTAACGATGCAGATCAACCGTTTTGGGTGCTTAAAGATTTAGGTATCGCAATTATTGGTTACTTTTATCTAGCTAGAGGCATAATGCACTATAAAGAAAGTCGCAAACAAATAGTGGAACCAAAGCTAAAACCAGCTACTAGAAAGGCACATCATGGCAAAGAAATGGATTCAAGAAGCTATACAAAAACCAGGTTCGCTGCGAAAAGCGCTGGGGGTCAAAAAAGATCAAAAAATCCCAACCAAAAAGCTGGCAGAGGCAGCCAAAAAACCAGGTAAACTGGGGCAACGAGCTAGACTTGCTCAAACCTTGAAGAAGATGAAATGACAACTACAAATACAACTACCTTTAACCTAGATCTCAATAACCTTGTAGAAGAGGCGTTTGAGCGTTGCGGTGCTGAGTTACGTACTGGGTATGATATGCGTACCGCTCGACGATCATTGAATCTATTAACTATAGAGTGGGCTAATCGTGGCATTAATTTATGGACGGTCGATCAAGGTGTCATTGATCTTACGCAGGGTACTATTTCATACAATTTACCTGTCGATACTATTGATTTGTTGGATCACGTAGTGCGAACCGGAATGGGGCAAAATCAGAACGATGTAAACATTACTCGTATTAGCTCCTCTACATATTCCACTATACCTAACAAAAACGCTCAGGGTAGGCCGATACAGGTATGGGTAGACAGGCAATCTGGGGCTACAGAGCCTAGTGGGGTTGCTTATCCTACAATTAATGTGTGGCCTGCTCCAGACCAGAGTAACTACTATTCGTTTGTATACTGGAGACTTAGACGCATTCAGGATGCTGGTAATGGCGTGAATACTCAGGATATTCCATTTAGGTTCCTACCTTGTATGGTGGCTGGACTGGCTTATTACCTATCGCTTAAGATACCAGAGGCTATGAACCGTATTGAAATGCTGAAAATGGCTTACGAGGAGCAGTGGAACTTGGCTTCTACTGAGGATAGAGATAAAGCTTCATTGAGACTGGCTCCTAGAGAGATGTTCTATTAAGGGTAGCTATGCCTAATAAATATGCTACTGGCAAGAAAGCGATAGCGGAATGCGACCGTTGTGGGTTTCAATATAAGCTTAAGGAGTTAAAAGAGCTAACAATTAAGACCAAAAACGTTAATATTCTGGTATGTCGTTCATGCTGGGAACCGGATCAACCGCAGTTACAGCTCGGTATGTACCCTGTAGACGATCCACAGGCTTTACGCAACCCCAGGCCAGACAATAGCTATTTTCAATCTGGCTACACTGGGTTACAAGTTAATACCGGAACAGGTGAGTTAGGTTATGGTGGCCCGTCTGGGGGTAGCAGGGATATACAATGGGGTTGGAATCCTGTAGGTTTAAATAACCAGTTGAATTTAACTGGAATAACAGATAATTTAGAGGGTACTGGCGCAATAGGTACCGTAACAGTAACAACCAGTTAAGGAGTTGTCATGAAAGACACTAATAAATATACGCAACCAAAAGAGGTACCTGTACCAAATACAGCAGGCTACCCAAACAATGTAGCTAATACTCAGACTCAGAAGATGAAGGGCGCAGGTGCAGCTACTAAAGGAACTGGATTTAGTAAAAGAACAGCCTAATGAACTACACTACTTTATTTGAGACGATTCAAGGTTACGCTGAGAATACGTTTCCTAACACATCGGTAAATAATACTTCTGCTTCCGCTACGACGTTTACTAGCAAAGAGCAGATAGATACGTTTATACAACAGGCTGAACAGGGAATATATAACACTGTTCAAATGCCAGCATTTAGAAAAAACGTAAGTGGTTATTTTACTTCTGGAAATAGATTCTTAGCGGTTCCATCAGATTGGCTGTCTACATTTTCTTTAGCTGTAGTAGATGGTGATGGAGATCAACATTATCTTTTAAATAAAGATGTAAATTTTATTAGAGAATCTTTTCCAAACGTATCATCAACAGGACTACCAGAATACTATGCTATTTTTGATGATACTGCTTTTATAGTTGGTCCTACACCTGATTCTAGTTACAACGCGGAACTTCATTACTTCTATTACCCAGAAAGTATTGTAACAGCAGGTACTTCTTGGTTAGGGGATAATTTTGACTCTGTTCTTTTGTACGGATCATTACTTGAAGCTGCTACTTTTATGAAGTCAGAAGCAGATGTCATACAAGACTATACAACAAAATATCAAGCAGCAATGGCGGTATTGAAAGAACTTGGTGAAGCTAAAAATAGACAAGATATGTATAGAACCCAACAGATGAGGTATCCAGTTAAATGATGGACGAAGTTGCTTTTTTATTAGGCGGAGGTATTAAAGTAGCCACAACCCAAAATAGAGGGTTTACTCCAGAAGAAATTGCAGAAAGAGCCTTAGACAAAATTATTGCAATAGGGGATCAAACACACCCAGCAATAAGAGAACAAGCTCAAGCATACAGAGAAAATATTAGAAAAGTTTTAATTTTCTATATGAAAGAGGCTGTAAGGTCTCACAATGTAACGCTGGTTAACAAGTTCAAAAAAGCTGGTTATCCAGAATTTATATCAATCTTAGATTCATAAGGAGCCAATCATGGCAATTACACAAGCAATGTGTACTTCATTCAAAGCTGAGCTTATGCTGGCTGTTCACGATTTTCGTGATGCGAGTGGGGACACTTTTAAACTAGCCCTTTACACATCATCTGCATCTATTGATGCAAACACCACAGCTTATAGCGCTACTGACGAGTCATCAGGTACAAACTATACGGCTGGTGGAGAGGCATTAACAAACAATGGCGTTACCGCAAGTAATACCAATGCTGGTACAGGTGTTGGATTTACTGATTTTGCAGACCTTACATTTTCAAATGTATCAGTAACCGCACGTGGTGCTCTTATCTACAACAACACACCATCAGCTAATGGTACAGCTAATACTACACTAACTAATGCAGCGGTATGCGTGTTAGATTTTGGCGCTGATAAAACATCTACAGATGGTGACTTTACTATTATCTTCCCAACAGCTGACAAGAACAACGCGATTATTCGCATTGCTTAATAAGTTATGGCGGCCAATGGCGACTGGGGTGAGGGTAGATATGGCATAGCCGATTGGGGTTATGGCCAAATTGATGCATCCGCGTCGCCTACTGGCATTGAGGGAACAGGTGATGTAGGTAGTACAAGTACTAGAAATAACGCTTCTGTTGTTTTAACCGGAGTTGAAGCTAATACGTTCTTAGGAACAGCTGAAGCTAAAATAGTTAAGAAAGCATATGTTTCTAGTGTTACGGGTCTTGGTTACGCAGCGCCAGTAAGTACACAATCTGCTGCTAATATAAGCGTAACAGGTATTGAAGCAGTAGGAGATGTAGGTAGTAGTTCTGGTGTTATATCTGTTTCGGCTACTGTAACTGGTGTAGAAGCTACAGGTAGTTTAGATAGCGTAGGTATAACCTCTGCTGCAGGTATACAGCCAGCTGGGGTACAAGCTGATATAGAAATAGGAACGCTTAGTATTTCTGGTGTAGCTAATTTAACTACAACAGGAACTAGCGCTACGGGTAGTTTAGGGTATATACAGGCTGTTTTAGGTCAGTATGCGTATCCAAACGTAGGATACGGTGAAGTTGGAACAGTAAATACCAGTAGTAATGCAAATATAAGCATTACGGGTGTAGAGGCTACAGCTGAACTTAATAGTGTTGAAGTACGTCGCGGAAAAGTACAAGCTGTTACCGGTGTGTACGCCGATGTATCCCTAGATAATGTAATAGCTAGAGCAGCAGTAAATATAAATATAGAAGGTGTTTCTGGCGCTACAGAACTAGGGCAAGCAGATACTAATTCAGGTGCTATTGAATTTGTTACTGGCGTTGAAGCTATAAATAGTGTAGGTAATGCTACAGCGTATCTACTTAAAACAGTTGAAGTAAACAGTGTTTCTGCTAGTGCAATTCTTGATGATGTTACTGTTAAGGGTGGCGTAAATGTATCTTTAACAGGTGTAGTAGGTACAGGACAACTAGGGGAATCGACAGCTAGAGCATCTATACGTTTAGTTACAACTGGCGTTGAAGCAACTGGTTCAATAGGTACTGTAAATACTAAAGGTCAAGTAGTAGTAAATGCGCTTGGTGTTACTGGTTTTGGGCGTGTGACTAGACCGTTGGTATGGGAAAATATAAGTCCATCACAGTCCCCCAATTGGTCTAGTATTAATAACGTACAGTCTCCTAATTGGATGAAAATAGCCGCATAATAAGGTAATAATATGAAAACATTATACGAAGCAGAAAAAATAAATGGCGTAACTGTTTGTAAGCATGAGATTGAAATTTTGTGCAGCCAATGTTCAGATCCTGTTAGCGAAGAAGAAAAAATCACTGGCACTTGCACTAACTGCGGAGCTACATGGGCGCCAATACAATCGGTATCAGTTTGGGCCACTTCAGTACCTGCGGGGGCTAAGACAATGGGCCAACAAAATTAATAGGAGCAAGAAATGGCTAGTACATATAGTTCGCTAAAGATTCAGTTAATGAGTACAGGTGAAAACCTGTCCAACTGGGGGGATGTCACTAATACAAATTTAGGAACCGCTATTCAAGAAGCGATAGCTGGATCTGCAGATGTAACTTTTTCTAGCGCAGATGTAACCCTAACGTTAACCAATACGAACTCTACTCAAACTGCCAGAAATATGAGGTTGAATCTTACTGGTACATCTGGTGGGACGAGAGTGTTATACGTGCCGCAGCTAGAAAAAATGTATGTGGTAAATAACGGACTAGCCGACGCGTGTACCGTAAAAGTTTCGGGGCAAACTGGTGTGTCTGTACCAGCGGGTAAAACCATGTTGTTATTTAATAATGGCACGGATATCGTTGATGCAATCACACACTTATCTTCTTTAACACTAGCTACGGATTTAGCGGTTGCTGATGGTGGTACTGGGGCTTCTACAGCTTCAGGGGCAAGAACTAATCTAGGGGTAGCA
>Ga0222714_10006999_pt1 | contig 10410 bp, 7 predicted proteins | sample C33_3DmetaG_FD_165048 | JGI IMG/M metagenome (GOLD analysis project Ga0222714, IMG submission 165048) | Estuarine water microbial communities from San Francisco Bay, California, United States - C33_3D | ecosystem: Environmental > Aquatic > Marine > Unclassified | place: USA: California... | reverse complement strand
GACCTGTTTGATTTTCTTTCTTTTTGATACTGTTTTGTTGGTGTATTGGAGAACCTTGGATGTGACCTGTTTGATTTTCTTTCTTTTTGATACTGTTTTGTTGGTGTATTGGAGAACCTTGGATGTGACCTGTTTGATTTTCTTTCTTTTTGATACTGTTTTGTTGGTGTATTGGAGAACCTTGGATGTGTTTCTTTTTACAGAGGGGTATGGCGAGGCTGTTAATGTACTGTCCCACTGGGACCTCCGTACCATATAACCGTCAATAACCCGTGCATGCCCCCTTATATCTATCGTATGTAAATTCTGCCCAAATATACTTATCGGGAAATGAGTGACATATCGGGAAATGAGTGGGATATCGATTTTTGAGTATATATGATACATTTCCAATACCCCAAAAGTATTCGAAATATCCCTCTCACGAAACCCTCCCCAAAAGTATTCGAAATATCCCTCTCGCGAAACCCTCCCCCAGGGTATGACAAATGGCATTGTGAATAGGATATAAAAATAAGATAAATAAATAGGTATATAATGCAGACGGATACATATTTTATAATAGTAGGGTTATTGTTACTGTTCGTGTTCGCCCTGATACTGATATTTTATATTTTCCCAGTCCTGATTATACAATGTGGTTGTAAATATTGCACCCCCCAACCGCAAGATGATGAGCATAATATTGTAGAGGCGATTATTTGAGCCTTTTGCATGCAATTAGCGTGATGCCAATTAACATGAACGTGTTAATATGTTCTGCCTGTTTGACTGATATTCCCGGCACAATAAAGTCATAGATTTCTCTCGTAAAACTTTTACTTTTTATATTTGTTTGAACTTTTGTTAATGGACATCCGTTAAATGTTATCCAAGACGCAGATAGCATTAATGGCAGGTAAACGCCGTATTGTAAATAGTATTGCGGCCAACCCGGGATGGAGAATAACACACTCATGATAATTAAATGTAATACGTACAACTTGTCCATATAACTTATACGTATATTTTTCCTGCAACCGAGGTGTTGTCGGGCTTGTTACGCGCCATATTACAATACTTTGTATAGAAAGGCGGCCCACAATTAATGGGTCCCACCTGGTTTTTACAAAATATTGATTGACCCGTTTTTGAAAATTGGACATACCCAACCTTGTCCATTTTTGAAAAGTGACCCAAAAAGTTTTCCGAAAATAGTGAAAAAACCACTTCAAAGCATAATGCAGCGAAAACCGATTTTTCCCGATTTTTTTTGTGACTGAAACTTTTTTTTACTTTTTTTGGAAAAGGGGTTAGGGATTTTTTTGTAACTCTATTTTATAGTTACAATGATTACACAAAAATCCCAAAAAATCCCAATTAAATATACTTGTGAAATTTGCAACTACATTACCATCAGTAAAAAAGATTTTAATAAACATTTAGGCACTGCAAAACATTTTAGGATTACACATGATGACACAAAATCCCCAAAAATCCCAAATAGTTGTAAATTATCAACATGTGTATGCGGGAACACGTATAAATATAGACAAGGATTGTACAAACATAAACTTACATGCAGGAAAATATGTCAACCGGAGGAGAACATTCAAACTACTATTGAACCCAATTCCGCAGATTTGATGGTTTTGGTGAAGGAACTCATGACGCAAAACACTGAACTCCAACATACCATGCGCGAAATGATTCCACACATTGGGAACAACAATCACACCAATAGTAATAATAATAATACATTCAATATACAGATGTTTTTGGAGAACGAATGTAAGAATGCCATCAGTATACAAGACTTCATTAAATCCATCGAAATCAACATGAGTCATTTGGTCGCGATTTCCAAGGATGGATACGTAGATAGCATCAGCAATGTTCTCATTCAGGCGCTTAATCAGTTGGCTATTACAGACCGCCCCCTTCATTGCACCGACTTAAAGCGGGAAATCATATACATCAAAGATGAAGCAAAGTGGAATAAGAGTACCGCCGACGCAACACCTATGAATCATGTTATCAATTCTATTGAAAACAAGCATTTTGACCAGGTTAAACAGTATGTTCGAGAACATCCGCAGTCGCAGGTTCTCGATACCCCTGAGTACAATTTCTACAACAAAGCGTGTATGAATTCATTGGGAAACTGTGAAGACCACGATAAACTCAACAAGAAAATACTCAAGAAGGTTTTACCGGAGGTAAAGCTCGATAAAACAATTGCATCCTAATTTATTTCATTCTTTTTGTGAAACTTTTTCGAAGGATTGGAGAACCTGACAATAACATATGCATTATTGTCATGTAAATGCACGAAATACGGCGGATTTATATCATATACACATGTATTAACGGTATCCCACAAATATATAGTTCCCACCTAAAAATCCAGAAAACTTATTGGTCCGTTTTTCAAAATTGGACATACCCAACCTTGTCCATTTTTTAAAAGTGACCCAAAAAGTTTTTCAAAAATAGTGAAAAAACCACTTCAAAGCATAATGCAGCGAAAACCGATTTTTCACGATTTTTTTTGTGACTGAAAATTTTTTTACATTTTTGTGGAAAAGGGTTTAGGCATTTTTTTTATTATCATTATATGGTAAAAATGGTAACTAAAAAAATGCCAAAAAATGCCGAAAATTTTATTTGTGAAAAATGCAACTTTATATGCAGCAAAAAAAGTAATTATAACAAACATTTATCCACTGCAAAACATAAAAAGATAACAAATGATAACAAAATGATAACTGACGATGCCAAAATAGAAAATATATTATTCCAATGCATATGTGGTAAAGATTATCGATATGCGTCTGGACTGTCAAGGCATAAGAAATTTTGTAATTTTACCCAATTTTTACCCAATGAGAACATTCAAACCACTATTGAGCACGTTGAACCTAATGCTGCAGAATTGATGGTATTAGTTAAGGAGCTCATGACACAAAATGCGGAACTTCAAAATACCATGCGCGAAATGATTCCCCATATTGGGAACAATAACAACAATAACACAAATAGTCATAATACGTTCAACATCCAGATGTTTTTGGAGAACGAATGCAAGAACGCCATCAGTATACAAGACTTCATTAAATCCATCGAAATCAACATGAGTCATTTGGTCGCGATTTCCAAGGATGGATACGTGGATAGCATCAGCAATGTTCTCATTCAGGCGCTTAATCAGTTGTCTGTTACCGACCGGCCTCTTCATTGCACCGACTTAAAGCGGGAAATCATATACATCAAAGACGATTCTAAGTGGAATAAGAGTACCGCCGATGCAACACCTATGAATCATGTTATTAATTCTATTGAAAACAAGCATTTTGAACAGGTTAAACAGTATGTTCGAGAACATCCACAATCGCAGGTTCTCGATACCCCTGAATACAATTTCTATAACAAAGCATGCATGAATTCATTGGGCAACTGTGAAGACCATGATAAACTCAACAAGAAAATACTCAAGAAGGTTTTACCGGAGGTAAAGCTCGATAAAACGATTGCATCCTAATTTATTTCATTCTTTTTGTGAAACTTTTTTGAGGAAATGGAGAACCTGGAAATATACACCATGTAATTTGTTATAAAAACACTCTATTTTAGCTCTTTTTATAAAATAGATAACACTATAACACTATGTACTATAACACTATGTACTATAACACTATGTACTATAACACTATGCACTATAACACTATGCACTATGAGAACCCAGGTTCTCCATTTATACAAATAAATACTGCAAAAACATGACAAATATACTTATCGGGAAATGAGTGACATATCGGGAAATGAGTGAGTTATCGATTTATCGCAACGGAACTGTTCACAACGGATTTATAAAATACATTACCGAACATGTTCTCAAACACGCTATTTTTGCCTCTTTTTTGTAAAAAATTGATTTCAGTTTAATACTGTTATGGTATGCATCATTTCAAACCCAAGCGTTTACACACACACACAATCATGTCAAGCACCCCTGTTTCCAGTCCTATTAAGGCTTCTACTCCTTCTGCTCCGGTCAAGGCCGCCAAGAAGGTTACGAAGACGAAGGAACCTGTTACTGAACCTGAGCAAAAGCAAAAGCAAAAGGTTAAGAAGGAGCCTACGTCTAAGGAACCTGCACCTGCACCTGCACCTGCACCTGCACCTGCTGCAACTGCACCTGAGCCAGAGCAGAAGCAGAAGCAAAAGGCTAAGAAGGAGCCTAAGCAGAAGGTCGATGACGCAGCAGCAGCAACAGATGCCGAGCCTTCTTCAAAGAAGCCACGGTCTACTGGACTCCCTGCAAAATACGGTAAGTTTATTCAATACAGTTATTATTTAATTCGCGCTATTAACAATCATTCTCTACAAACAAATGGAACGGTTCTCATTGACGAGGACCAATTCTTCAACGCGGCGCATGTTTTCGACACCGCTTCTACTCAACAAGACTTTGTTAGTGCCTTTTTGGAAAACAAGGGCATTGCTAAGGAAATGCGCACGCATGTTGCGGATAAGGAGAAGGCGGCTAAGGCCGCTGCTAAGGAAGCCGAGAAGGCTGCTAAGTTGGATGCTAAGAATGCCGAGAAGTTAGCCAAGACTGAAGCTAAGAAGGCCACCAAGCTACCCAAGGAACCTAAGACGACTAAGGCCACCAAGTCCAAGAAGGCGACTGTCGAACCCGACCTTGTTACCAGTCTTGTTGCTTTAGCCAATTCTAATGGCGACACTACTCCTGCTCAAGCCACGGATAATGTGTCTGCTGCTCCTCCTGTGGAAGAAGAAGAGGAAGAAGAAGAGTTAGATGTTCGCTTGATTACTATTCATGGCAAGGAATTTCTCATTGATGATGCCAATAATCTTTACGATTCTAAGTCTCATTCCTTGGTGGGTACATGGAATAAGGACAAGGACGTCATCGTGCAGCCTTAAAACATACTAACATACTAAAAAATAGATTGTTCATTACATTCATTTTAATATAATTAACAAAAGACTTTACTTGAAAAAAGATGATTGGCTATCTTTTTTTACAATATTTATTCGTTCTTTTCAACCATTCGATAAAAAATTGAGAAATTATTTTTTTATGGGGGGGTGTATATCTTTATTACAACTTCTTTTTCAAGATGGTCAAAAATACGAAGGGAGGCACTGGCACCAAGTCTTTGGCCAGGAAGCACGTTTCAGGGGATTCGGGGGGAGGAACCATTCGCTTACCTTCTGGCCCCTTGGAGCAGATTGTCATTGTTACCAAAATGCTCGGCAATGGCATGTGCGAGGTTTTTAATAATGACGACCAACGCTTTATTGCTCATATTCGCGCTAAATTCAAGGGGCGCAATCGACGCTCTAATGATATTTCATTGAATTCTTTCATTCTTGTTGGCATTCGCGATTGGGAAAATCCTTGCAAAAATGTTGATGTTGTTTTCGTTTACGACAATTCGCACGTTTCTTCTTTTCATTCTTATCCTTCTTTGCGACTTGACAAGCTTTTCAATCGACAAGGCATTTCTAATTCTTCATATTCTTCAAATCACAACAATTTTGACTTCGTTCACGACGATGTTTCTCATAACCTTATTGACAATTCTATACTTTCTTCTAACCTTTATTTCGAGTCTTTCGACGACATTTAATTCACAACTCATGCACTTCTCCTATCTTCATACTATTCTCATGCGTTATTATTATTAATGTTTTACCTTCTGTTTCATCAATAATCATTTTTTTAACATTAGCAAGTGTGTTTGTATCTAACCCAGTCGTGGGTTCATCCATAATAATAATTTGCCCGGGTTTCAATATACCTCTCATTAATATTACAATACGTTGCATACCTCCCGACAAGTTTCCACCATTGATTCCAGCCTTTGCATAAACACCACCGGGTATTTCATCGAATATTTTCAGCAAGTCATAGTTTTTCAACATGGATATAACTGTTTTTTCATCCACCCCCTTGTTTCCGTATAAAATATTATACATAATTGTGTCATTGAATAAATTTGTACGTTGATTAATATAATTTACATTTTCACGTAAATAATCTAATTTCATATGTTTGGTATCTACCGAATCAATATAAATAGCACCACTTTCTGGAGTATATAAACCAACTAATAATTTCATCATGGTTGATTTTCCTGCTCCGGACTGGCCAACAATCGAGTGCCGTTTTCCAGCTTCAAACACAATATTTAGATTATCGTATATAAAGCTATCTTTGGTTTTGTCATATCTAAACTTAACGTTTTTAAATTCAATGTGTCCCCGTTTAATACCCGATGTCAATGTCCTTTCACTGTTTGCTCTAAAAATGTTCTCTAAAAATTCATGCGAACTATTGATAATACCCAGGCGATAGACTATATTATAAATAAAACCATTATTCACGAATAAAAAATTGTTCAAAAATTGGCCAAGAATCATAACCAACACAATTCCATGAGTCACTTTCACCTTTTTAATCGAAATCAAATAATACAAAAATATCAAACTCACTGCAAACGAACCCACAATAGTCATATCCGTACAAAAGGTAACCATACTTTGAACACGCATAATATGCTGAAGCTTCTCTTTCGACTGTCTCTCTAAATCTTTATTTTTTTCAACTTCATTATCGACTTCATTATTTAAAAATATATTCATTAAATTATCTAAACTATCTCGAAGATTTTCACTGACGGTTGAATTGAAAAACGATTCTCTATCACTAATTAAGGTAAACAAATAACTGGACCCAAAATATTGAACAATCAAACAAACCATAGACCCAAACAATAATATATATCCCAACGTTTTATGTTGCATAAACATGTAAATAATAATTACAAACGACACGACTAATTCCGGTAAAAACCGACTAATTATATATTGAAATAAGTCTTTTATATTACGTGTTAGTTCAAGCACACGTGTCAAATAGTCGCCGGTTTTCATGTCATTATAATTAGACTGGTATGAGTGTACAGTGTTTTTAAATATAATATTTCGTAAATATGAAAAATAATCAGGTGTTAACAAAGATTCAGCATATGTCTTTAATGTGCTAGAAGACAAAATAACAACCCATAAAACAATAAGCAACACTAATGCCCCTGGGAAATTCATTTTTGAAAAATTGGCACGAAAGTTATAAATGTCAGAAAACTTTGTGATGGTCTTTATTTGGTCGAACATTTTTCCATACACTTTAGGTAAAAGGATACTTTCAATGGGGAAAAATACAATAATGATTAACATATAGCTTACAAATTGCCAAACATGATCCCGCAAAAAATCTAACACAAGTGGTTTAAATAACATCCTTATTATATGATTATATTTTAAAATACGATAATAATTTTACCTTAATATATTACATCCATGACGTATTAAGGTAAAAATATCATTATAACTTATATATAAATTTATGACATCCAAAGTTGCATTATGTTTCTTAACATATGATAATTTATCTCAACCATCATTATGGAAAGGTTTTATAAATCCAAAATATAACATTTATATTCATAACAAAACCGCTTTTAAGGGAATATTTGCAAAATATTGTATTAAAAATAGAGTAGAAACGAAATGGGGTCATATGTCGTTAGTCCATGCAACTTTAAATTTATTTAAAAAGGCATATGAAACAAGTGACAATGAATATTTCGTATTATTATCTGATAAATGCATACCATTATATACAGAAGAATACATATATAATACTATAAATAAGTGGAATAACAATATAATATTAAGCTATAAAATGAATCCAGAGAGGTTCAATACATTCCAAGATAAAACGTTTTTCGACGAAGATAATTTTGTGAAACAACACCAATGGATGGTTCTAAATCGAACAACGGTTAAATTTTTTATTGAAAATGATTATACACCTATTTTTGGAAACACATTCAATGTGCCAGATGAACATTATTTTATTAATATCATGCACAAATTTAGCATTCCATTTACGAATAAACAAGTAACCTATGTTAACTGGGAAGAAGATAGTGATTTACAAAAGTACAGGAAGCGACCCAAAACGTATTCACATTTAACGAATGACATGATAGAAAATATAAAAAAATCAGGTTGTTTATTTATGAGAAAAGTCGGTCCGGAATGTACAGGGTTATCTATACAAAACCCGAATATAAAATCTAAAATCAGGATGGTTGTTTTGTGATAATAGCTTGACCGGAATGTACAGGTTTGTCAGTACAAAATAATGTATTGTATCAATTGAATATAAAAATATTTGTATAGTATTATTGTAGTATACAAATGAATGATAATAAATGTGATAAGATTCTTATATATGACGATTTTTACTAGTATAACAACAAATGCGTATCATAGACGGTTAAATACTGCTGTAGATTATTTCACAGAATCGTACAAATATGTAGTATCAGGTGCAACAAGTACTGCCTCGGGCATTAGAAGCGCTTATGCGATTGATATTGACATTGATGGATATATAGATTTATTATCTGCGTCAAGAACAACGAATGAAATCGCTTGGTGGAAAAATGATGGAGCGGAAAGTTTTACAAAATATGTGATAACAACTAGTACAAATCAAGCGAATTGTGTCTATGCGATTGATGTAGACAGTGATGGAGACATCGACGTGTTATCTGCATCGCAAGGAGACAATAAAATAGCTTGGTGGGAAAATAATGGTTCGGGAAGTTTTACAGAACATGCACTATCTACTACAGAAATGAGTGCACGTTGGGTATTTGCTATTGATATTGATGGTGATGGAGATGTAGATATATTATCTGCATCATATAATGATGATACTATTGCATTGTGGGTAAATAATGGTTCTCAAAGTTTTACGAAACTGGTGATTACTAGTGTGGCAGATGGAGCCCGATATGTATATGCGACAGATATTGATGGTGATACTGATATTGATATAATAGGTGTTTCGAGTAGAGATGATACAATATCATGGTGGGAAAATACGGGTTCTCTAAGTTTCACAAAACATGTGTTAACCAGTTCAGCAACCGGAACACGAGGTGCGTATGTTATTGACGTAAACGGAGATGGAAATCCTGATATATTGACAACAGCATATAGTATTGATACTGTTTCTTGGTGGGAAAATAATGGTTCAGGAAGTTTTACGGAACATGTATTATCAACAACAATCGATGGACCAGAAAACGTGTATGGAATGGATATGGATAATGATGGGGATATAGATGTCGTGTATTGTGCAAGTCGAAATAATGAAATAGGTTGGTTTGAAAACAATGGTTCTCAAAGTTTTTCACAACATGTAATCACTACAAGTGCAAATACCGTATACCAGGTATATTCAACGGATGTAAATAGTGATGGGTTACCTGATATAGTTTCGGCTGAAAGTGGTAGTAGTACTTTGGCATGGTGGAAAAATATGTTATCGCTTGACCCGACCGGACAACCGACCGGACAACCTTCTACAAACCCGACAAGGCAACCATCGGGTCAACCAACAAGCAACCCGACTGGACAACCAAGTTCTATTCCATCCGGAAAACCCACCGGTCAACCATCCGGAAAACCTACGGGGCAGCCCACTATAATACCAACCAGCAACCCGACTGGACAGCCCTCTGGACAACCTTCTAGTCAGCCTTCCATGCAACCAACTGGTCAACCATCTGGAATACCAAGTGGACAACCTTCTAGTCAGCCTTCCATGCAACCATCAAATCAACCCTCTAGTCAACCAACTGGTCAACCTTCTAGTCAGCCTTCTCGTCAACCATCATCCATACCTAGTGGTCAACCCTCTGGACAACCTTCTGGTCAGCCTTCCATGCAACCATCAAGCCAACCCTCTAGTCAACCTTCGATGCAACCATCAAGTCAACCATCCGGAATACCAAGTGGACAACCTTCTGGTCAGCCTTCGATGCAACCATCAAGTCAGCCCTCTAGACAACCAACTGGCCAACCTTCTAGTCAGCCTTCTAGTCAACCATCATCCATACCTAGTGGTCAACCCTCTAGTCAACCTTCTGGTCAGCCTTCGATGCAACCATCAAGTCAGCCCTCTAGACAACCAACTGGCCAACCCTCTGGCCAACCTTCTGGTCAGCCATCATCCATACCTAGTGGTCAACCCTCTAGTCAACCTTCTGGTCAGCCTTCGATGCAACCATCAAGTCAGCCCTCTAGACAACCAACTGGTCAACCCTCTAGTCAACCTTCGATGCAACCATCAAGTCAGCCATCCGGAACACCAAGTGGACAACCTTCTAGTCAGCCTTCTGGTCAACCATCATCCATACCTAGTGGTCAACCCTCTGGACAACCCTCTAGTCAGCCTTCGATGCAACCATCAAGTCAGCCATCCGGAATACCAAGTGGTCAACCCTCTAGTCAGCCTTCGATGCAACCCTCAAGTCAGCC
>Ga0222714_10006998_pt1 | contig 10410 bp, 10 predicted proteins | sample C33_3DmetaG_FD_165048 | JGI IMG/M metagenome (GOLD analysis project Ga0222714, IMG submission 165048) | Estuarine water microbial communities from San Francisco Bay, California, United States - C33_3D | ecosystem: Environmental > Aquatic > Marine > Unclassified | place: USA: California... | reverse complement strand
AGAAATTGTCTACCTACATCATGTGCTTGTGACCATCCACCATCGTCTGCTGGACCTACATACACAAATGCAGCTTTGTAATCATCTACGGATGTGGCTCCACCACATGCCATAGTAAGAATACTGATAATAATTAGGCCTACCGCCCAACTTCTTCGCATCCTTACCTCCTTTTCATAAAATTAATTATAGAAGAGAGTCCAAATACTTAAGTATTTTGAAGCATAAATAATAATTTTTTCAAAGAGAATTACGATTAAAAAAAGTTAGAATTTAACAAATGGAAAAGTTAATTTATACATGGAAAGAGCAAGTTGAAGATACTCTTAAAATTTGCAACAAAATTGAAAAAGATAATTTCACTCCAGATGTTATTGTAGGCGTAAGCAGAGGTGGTTTAATACCTGGGGTAATGATGTCTCATAAATTAGGTATACCATTTAAACCAGTTCATGCTTCCACAAGAGACTTTCCCCACTGGGAAAACTACTTACCTAAAGCCAATGATTCAAAAGTATTAATCGTTGATGATATTTGTGATAGTGGAGAAACTTTTGTGAGATTGTCTTCTTACATTAAAGATAACATTAATCATGAGTGTGATGTTAGATTTTCAGCTCTATGGTGGAACAATGAGAGCGAGTTTAAGCCACACTATTTTGCCAAAGATATGGCAAAAGATTCAAATAATGTTTGGATATTTTTTCCACATGAAAACTGGTGGGAAGACGGTTCAGTTTCTTAACTTTTCAGCATAGTTCTTTATACTTTTCAACATGCTGAAAGCACCATTTCTTCTGGCAGGACTTAGAATCGCACCAAGCTCAAATTCTTGCATCAAGTCAATTTTTGAATTAAAAATATCCTCAGCTGATTCATCTGAATAAATACTTGAAATTAGGGTTACCAACCCTTTTGCAATTAGAGCATCTGAATCACTTTTAAAATATAATTTTTCATTTTTCTCTTCTGGGACCAACCAAACTTGACTTTGACACCCATTAACTTTAAATTCATCAATTCTTAATTCTTTAGGAAAATTAGTATTTTCTTTAGCCTGCTCTATTAAATATTGATACTTCTCCTGTGTGTTAGGAAATAAAGAGAGTAATTTTTTATAATTTGAGACTTTTTCTTCAATACTCATATTATTTTAATATTTTTAGACTTCCTTCAATTGCGTTGATTAAAACATCAATATCTTCATTTGTATTGTATAAGTAACCAGTAGCTCTAAAAGTTGCGTCAATACCAAGCTTTTTATGGAAAGGTTGAACACAATGATGACCGGATCTAACAGCAACACCATAAGTATCAAGCATCAACGAAATATCTGAAGCATGGACTCCATCAACATGCATTGAGAATGTACAACCTGATTTTTCTGCTTTGGAATGAATTATCCTAAGTTCATTTATTGAATTTAATTTTTCTAGCGCATATTTTCTAAGTTCATCAGAATGTTTTTGCACATTTTCCATTCCAAGTCTAGTTAAATAATCTACAGCTTCGCCTAAACCAATAGCTTCAACATATGGAGGAGTTCCCGGTTCAAATTTGTGAGGAATAGGAGCCCAAGTTGCACTATCAAAGTTAACCTCTTCGATCATATCACCTCCACCAAAAACAGGTTCCATTTCTTCTAATAGTTTCTTTTTACCCCAAACAATTCCAATACCAGTAGGTCCAAGCATTTTATGACCGGAGACACATAAAAAATCAATTCCAAGTTTTTGTACATCTACTGATCTGTGGGGAACTAACTGAGCGCCATCTAAAATAATGTATGCGCTAGTTTTCTCTCTCACCATTTTTGTTACTGAAGGAATATCAGTTAACATCCCAGAGATATTTGATTCACCAACTATTGAAACTATTTTTGTTTTTTCTGATAAAAGAGATTCAAAATGTTCTAGATCTAAATTAAAATTTTTATCAATATTAACAAATTTTAATTTTAAGCCTCTTTCTTTAGCAGCCATTTGCCAAGGGATTATATTTGCGTGATGCTCAATTTCAGTTAACACAATTTCATCACCTTGATTAAATTGTTTAGTTAAACTTTGAGCCAATAGGTTAAAACCTTCTGTACAACCTTTTGTAAAAATAATTTCCTCTGATGAATATGCATTTAAAAAATTTTTAAATTTAGTCCTAACATTCTCATATAAAGTTGTAGTTTCAGAAGATAATTGATAGGTACCTCTATGGACATTGGCATTAAAGTGTTCATAGATTTCGTTCATTTTATTTAATACTTGAATTGGTTTTTGAGAAGTTGCTCCCGAGTCTAAATAAGTAAGTGAGTTACCATTTATAACTCGATTAAAAATTGGAAAATCTTTTTTTAACTCAACAGTATCTATCATAAATATGATTCATAACCTTGTTCTTCGAGTTTTTTTGATAGTTCTAAACCACCAGAATCTACAATTTTTCCATCAACAAAAACATGGACGTAGTCGGGAGTTATATAGTCGAGTAACCTTTGGTAATGGGTTACTACTAAGTATCCTTTATCTTCACTTTTGAGCTTACTTACACCTTCACCTACTACCCTTAAGCCGTCAACATCTAAGCCAGAATCTGTTTCATCTAAAACTGCAAGTTTAGGATTCAAGACAGCTAACTGAAGTATCTCGTTTCTTTTTCTTTCACCACCAGAAAAGCCTTCATTTAAATATCTATCAGCAAAATCGGGAGAGAGACCAAGCTGTCCCATAGCATCAGCAACTTTTAATCTAAGCTCAAGGGTAGTGAATTCAGTATTTTCAATGTTAGTTAATGCTGTTTTAAGCATATTAACAATTGTTACACCCGGGATAGATTCGGGATATTGAAAAGCTAAGAATAATCCTTTTTTTGCCCTATTATCGACAGGTTCCTCAGTTATATCTTCACCTTCGAAAAGAATACTTCCTTTAGTAACCTCATATACCGGGTTTCCCATTATTACATTTGCTAAGGTAGATTTTCCAGAGCCATTAGGGCCCATAATTGCATGTACTTCACCAGCATTAATTTTTAATGACACACCTTTTAAGATTTCAATATTATCAACAGAAACATGTAAATTTTTAATTTCTAACATATTATGTATGTTAATTATTATTTAAAACAACTTGAATATCATTAGCGAAATAAAAAAATAAAATTAAAATTAAATAATGCAGTTCACTCTCACAGATACACAAATAGAAATTAAAGAAAATGCTACTAAGTTATTAAAAGAAAATATTGATCTTCTAAATACAATAAAACAAGTTGATAATAACTGTAGATTAGATGAAAAAATTTGGAAACTTATTTCTGAACAAGGCTGGATAGCCTTAGATGTACCAGAACAAGATGGTGGCTTGGGTTTTTCAAGAACAGATTCAGCAATCCTCTATGAAGTTGTTGGATATTATATGCCTATAGTTCCCATATTTTCTTCAGGTGTAGTATTTAAAAACTTAATTTTAAATTCTCAAAAAGAAATTAAAGACAAAGTTTTACAAACCATAATTACTGGAGAAAAAATAGGTACTTTTGCAGTTTATGAAAATAACGACTATGAAATAAATACTAAAAATTTGAAAACTAAAGTTGAAGCTAAAGATCAAAATTTTATCTTGAATGGTTCAAAAAGATACACAATGTTTGCAGATGTAAGTGATTATTTGATAGTACTTGCAGAATTTAATGGAAGTTTTAAATTTATTATTCTTGAATCTGACAAACAAGGTATTTCTATAGATATTACTCCATCATTAGACCAAACAAGACCAATGTGCGAAGTTAATTTTTCAGATGTTAGTATTTCTGAGGAAAATTTTCTTACTGAATCTAAGGATGATTTAGAACTTTGGGAAACAGTTAAGAATACTTCAATAAGTTATTTAGCAATGGAGCAAGTCGGTGCTTCTCAAGCATGTTTAGACATGGCAATAACTTATGCTAAAGAAAGAATTCAATTTGGTAGGCCAATTGGTTCATTTCAAGCAATTCAACATATATGTGCAAATATGTTGGTTCAATTAGAAAGCGCTAAATCCGTCGCATACAGCTCAATAAGAGCTGATAGTAATGATAAAGTTGAAGTTGAAATGAGTGCAATGCTTGCTAAATCGTACTGTTCAGAAGTATTAAATAAATTAGCAGGTGACAATATCCAGGTTCATGGAGGAATTGGTTTTACTTGGGAGCACCCTGCCCATCTATATTTTAAGAAAGCTAAGTCGGATTCTCTATTATTCGGAACTCCAAAAACAGCTAGAGACAATATCGCAAAATTAATAAGTTTGTAATTTGAATAGATTAAAACGTTTTGAAAAAAATAGATATGTTGGTCTTAGGTCAAATATGAGAGTTTATGACTGTGATGATAATGACCAATTTGAAAGACTCCTAGAAAAACTAGATAATGTTGACTATATTTCTAAAAATTTGATTCAAGCATTTGGACCAGATACATTAGAAGAAGCTTTAAATAGGGGATATTCTTTAACTTAGTTTTTCCCAAACTTGAACTGAATTTACTACATTAAAATTAATTTTTTTATTATTTTTGAGATACAAGATGTGGGCCATAGTTTCTTGAAAAGCTAATCTTAAATTTAATTGATCTAGATTTCTAGGAAAAAGCTCCTCGAGTATCTCCCAGCCACTTTTTTTAGACAAAGCTAATATTTCTAATATTCTTTCAGATCTTTTCTTATGATGAATTTTCATTTGTTCAATTCTTTCATATGGGCTGGTAATTAAGCCACCATGTCCAGGTGCAATTATGGAATGACTAATATTTAATACTTTATCAAGTGAATCACCGTACCTTCCAAGCATATCATCATCCTCGTTTGTGGTTGGTATGAATGGTGTTATTTTAGGCAAAATATGATCTCCTGAAAAAATTATTCCAGAACTTGCATCATGAAGTGAGATTTCAGTAATGTCATGCCCTGGAGTAAAAACTGTAAATAGTTTCCTATCTACTTCTGTAATTGCACCTTCATCTAAAAGTAGATCTGGCTTAGTTACTTTTCCAGCATAAATTGGAGTTTCAATTTCATTCAAGTCTTGTAGGAAACTCTTTGGAGCTCCTTGTTTTTCAGCTAATATAATTAGTTCTCTAAACCTTATTTTCCAGTCATTGTAGTGAGTTATAAAATCTGTAGAGTTTTTATAAAGAGCAAATTTTACACCTTGCTCTCTAATTCGAGTTGATAAGCCAATATGATCAGAGTGCATATGGGTACCAATTAATAAATTTATATCTTTAATATTTATTTTAAAACTATCCAAATGCTCAATCAGTAGTTGATAGTACTCTTCTCCATCGACCCCACAATCAATCATCACAAAACCATTTTTGTCTTCCAGTAAATAAACATTTACAAATCCAGGTGAAGACCAAGGTAACTCCATAGGAATATGGAAAATTCCATTTCCAAGATTGAAACTATTCATATTAAAAGGTTGCCAGCCAAACACCAAAAGAAATTAAAATCAATAACCCAGTTATTAGCGAAGCTATTAACAGATGTCTAGTTTGCATAGTTACATTGTAATTTAATTAGGGATAATCTTTATTTTGAACTTTAGCTAAAGTTTAGTAAATTAGGAGTTGAAAATAACGATAATCTTTTTTTGATGGAAACCCCAAAAGAAAAGTAGTTGTTATCTCGATTAGGTAGAGATCCTATCTGGAAAGAGGTAATTTGAAAAAATTAACCATTATAGGCGGAGGTCCTGCGGGTTATGCTGCAGCGCTTTACTCAAGCAATTTTGATTTAGAAGTTACTTTAATTGAATCTGACACTTTAGGCGGTACATGTCTAAATAGAGGATGTATACCTGCTAAATATTGGCTTCATGTAGCTGAATTAAATCATGAAATTGATACTTCAAATGAATACGGAATTGAAATCAAAGAAAAAAAGATAAATTGGGCAGAAACGGCAAAGAAGCGATTTGATACAGTTAATAAATTAGTTGGAGGTATTGGAATACTACTTAAATCTAAAAAGGTTCAAGTTGTTGAAGGTTGGGGTTCAGTAAAAGATTCTAATACAGTCATAGTAAAAAAATCAGATGGTTCAGAAGTTGAGTTGGAGTCAGATTTCATACTTATTGCAACAGGTTCAAAGCCAAGAAGTATTCCTAATATTGAAGTAGACGAAAAATTTATTATAACTTCTGACACAGCTTTAAACTGGGAAGAGCCACCAAAAAAAGTATGTGTTGTTGGTGCTGGGGCTATAGGTTGTGAGTTTGCTAGTCTTTTAAACGATCTTGGTTCTGAAGTTACTGTTGTTGAACTAGATAATGAAATTCTTCCTGGCTTAGATAAAAGAACATCTAGTGAATTAAGAAAACAATTATCTAAAAGGGGTATACAGTTTAAGCTAGGAACTTCAATAAATTCAATAAATAATAAAACTGTAGAATTTTCTGATAAAGAAAGTCAAGATTTTGATACTGTTCTAATTGCTGTGGGAAGAGCTCCTTTAACAGAAAATATTGGACTTGAAAAAGCAGGTGTTGTAGTTAATAAAGGTTACGTTGAAGTTAATCTAGACACCTATCAAACTGCAAAAGATAATATTTTTGCAATTGGCGATATAGTATATGGGACTCCTCAATTAGCACATGTAGCATTTGCAGAGGCAATCAGTGCTATTACTTTTATTGCTACTGGAGAAAAAAAGCCAATTAATTATTCCGCTATTCCGTTTGTTGTATATACCAGACCTGAGTTAGCTGAAGTTGGAATCAATGCTGAAAAAGCAAAAGAACAAAAAATTACTATTAAACAATCACAACACAGTTTTGCTGGAGTCGGAAGAGCATTGATTCAAAATCAAAATCAAGGGGTGGTTAGAGTTTATGCAGAAGAAGCAGGATCAATTATCGGTGCTAGTGTCTGTGGACCAGCAGCAGGTGAAATGATTCATGAATTAATGTATATGGTGGGTTGGGAAGCATTACCAAGTGAAGCAAGTGAGTTTATTCATGCTCACCCAACACTTAGTGAATCTATTGGTGAATCATTGTTAAGTTTAAGTGGAAAGGGATTGCATTGATTATGGAAATAGAAAAAATTACTAGAAGTGGATATTCTTCTAATTTATCTAAAGAGCAACTTTGGGATATTTATAAATCAATGAAAACTCAACGCCAATTAGAAGAAAGACTTCTAAAGCTTTATAAAGGCGGACAGTTAAGCGGAGCAGTATATCCTGGTATTGGCCAAGAAGCATCAATGGCAGGTATAGCTGCTGGGATGAGCGAGAAAGATATTTTTGGGGGTACACATAGAGACTTAGGGGTTCAAATCAAAAAAGGTGTAACTTTAAAAGAAATTGCACTTAATTTTTTTGGAAAACATGACGGACCATCTAAAGGAAGAGATGGTAACAGTCATTTTGGAGTTGTGGATAAAGGAACTTTAATGGTTGTCTCACCTTTACCTGACTCTGCTCCAGTAGCAGTTGGTTGGGCTTTAGCTTCAAAGTTAGATAACTCAGGTATCGTAGCTGTTGCAAATTGTGGAGAAGGCGCAACAGCAACTGGAACATGGCATGAAAGTATCAATATGGCGGGAGTTTCTAATCTTCCAATAGTTTTTACAGTTCAGAATAATCAATTTGCCTATTCGTCTCCCAACGAAACTGAATTTGGAACTCCAAATGTTGCAGACAGGGGTTTGGGGTATGGAATACCTTCAAAAATTATTGACGGAAATGATATTTATGAAGTAATTAATACTATTCACGAAGCCTGTGAACATGCAAGAAATGGTAATGGCCCAACTCTTGTTGAGCTTGTTACATTTAGACATTATGGCCATGCAGGTCACGATCCTGCTGAGTATGTAACAAAAGAAGTTAGAGACTTTTGGATGAAGCGTGATCCAATTAGTAGATTCGAACATTCATTAATGGAAGAAAGTTTATTTACTCAAGAAGATTTTACAAAACTAACTGAAGAATTAGAGAATGAAATTAAAGAAACTCTTGAATGGGCTAAAGCTCAGGATGATCCAAAACCTGAGAATGAAATTTTAGATATATTTGCTAAAAGGAACACAGAAGTAAAGCAATCAGATAGTAGTGAAGTAAAAACTATGAATCTAATCGAAGCTATCACCAATGGTTTAGATGAATTACTTGAAAATGATAAAGATGTGTTCATGATGGGAGAAGATATTGGTGAATTTGAAGGTGCATTTAAAGCGACGAAAGGTTTATTTGCAAAATACGGACCAGATAGAATTTTAGATACAGCAATATCTGAAGGTGCATTTACAGGAGCTGCAGTTGGTGCGGCTCTGGCTGGGAAAAAACCGATTATTGAGTTACAATTTTATGATTTTGTTTATCCAGCTTTAGATCAAATTACAACAGAAGCAGCAAAATATTATTGGAAAGCAGGCAAATCAGTTCCAATGGTTGTTAGAGGACCAACTGGTGCTGGGACTAGATCCGGTCCATTTCATTCTATAAGTCCCGAGTCAATGCTTGCTCACCATCCTGGGATAAAAATAGTTGCACCTTCTAATCCATATGATGCTAAAGGTTTACTTATTGCAGCAACATATGATCCAAATCCAGTAATGTATTTGGAGCACAAAAAACTTTATAGAAAACCAGATCTAAAAATGGATGTTCCACTTGGTTTGTATGAAGTTGAGATAGGAAAGGGTGCTGTTGTTAAGGAAGGTACAGATTTCACAATAGTAACTTGGTCTGGCATGGTTTCTGTTGCTCAAGAAGCTGCACATACTCTAGAAGCTGATAATATATCTGTAGAAATAATTGATTTAAGAACAATTGTTCCCTTAGATGAGGAAATTATTTTAAAGTCAGTAGAAAAAACTTCTAATTTATGCATTCTTCAAGAAGATGTACCATTTTCTTCAGTTGCTTCAGAAATTTCGTCTTTAGTTGCTGAAAAAGGTTTTTGGAATTTAGATAATCCAATTTTAAAGATAACCCCTCCTAATACACATATTCCTTTTGCACCAATACTAGAAGATGCATTCATTCCAAATGCTGAAAAAGTAGTAAGTGCAATAAAAGGATTACAATAAAACAATGAGTCAGATTGTTACAATGCCTCAATTAGGTGAAACTGTTACAGAAGGAACAGTTTTAAGATGGTTAGTAAAAGTTGGAGATGAAGTAAAAGAAGATGATCCAATTTTAGAAATATCTACTGACAAAGTTGATACAGAAGTCCCATCACCATTTGCAGGAAAAGTTACTAATTTATTAGTCGAAGAAGGCGAGACAGTTGAAGTTGGGGTTGGTCTTCTAGAGTTAGATGGGAATGCAGAAAAAGAAGAAAATAAAAATAATGAGCAAGCTAATATTATTCCAGAACCAGCTCAGACTGAAAAAGTTGCAGTTGCATCTGATGAGTCCCAAAAAAAAGACATAGATGCCATTAAAAATAATCAGAATAAAAACTTGTCACCAATCGTTAGACGACTTGCTGGTGAAAATAATATAGATTTAACTCTAGTTAATGGTTCTGGGAAACATGGCAGAATAACTAGAAAAGATCTTGAAATTTACATCAGCCAAAATAAAACTGATATTGAAAAAAATGTTACTCAAAATACAAATGTTGAAGATAAAGAAGTACTCCATAAATCTGAATCTAGAGCTTCAAAAATAGATTCTGGAGAGATAACTCGATTGAGAAAACGAATAGCACAAAACATGGTGCTTTCAAAACAAATATCAGCGCACGTAATGACATCAGTTGAAGTGGATTATGAAAGTTTAGAAATATCTCGAAGTAAATTTAAGTCAAAATTTAAGGAAGACAACGGATTTTCGTTAACTTACTTGCCGTTTATTTCACTTGCAACCATTTCTGCATTGAAAGAATTTCCGACTGTAAACAGTTCTTTCGACTTAGAAGCTGGTACTCATACTTTATACAAACATGTTAATTTAGGTATTGCAGTCGATTTGAATCAGGAAGGTTTGTTAGTTGGAACTATAAAAGATGCAGATTCTTATAACTTAAAAGGAATAGCAAAGAAAATATCTGAAACTTCAACAATTTTAAGAAGTGGAAAATTTGGGTTAGAAGATGTTTCAGGAAGCACATTTACGATTTCAAATAATGGTTCTTTTAATTCTTTTATAACCTCACCGATCATTAATCAACCAAATGTTGCAATCCTATCTACTGAATCAGTCAAAAAAAGAGCTGTTGTAATTACTAATAGCGATGGATCAGACTCTATTGCAATTAGACATACAGGAGTTTTGAGCTTAACTTGGGACCATAGAGTATTTGATGGTTCAATTGCCTTGCTATTTCTTAATTTTATAAAAGATAAATTGGAGTTCACTGACTGGACTCAGGAACTATCTTGAGAAATTTAAACATAAGATGGTTAGGTAAACTACC
>Ga0222714_10006997_pt1 | contig 10411 bp, 9 predicted proteins | sample C33_3DmetaG_FD_165048 | JGI IMG/M metagenome (GOLD analysis project Ga0222714, IMG submission 165048) | Estuarine water microbial communities from San Francisco Bay, California, United States - C33_3D | ecosystem: Environmental > Aquatic > Marine > Unclassified | place: USA: California... | reverse complement strand
CCAGGCCCGGCTCGAAAAAAGAAGAAAAATTATGATTCTAATCTTGAGTCACCCGAAGCTTCGGCGCAGCTTCGAGCTCCTGAACGCCGACGAGGATGTCCATGGGCTCCGGACGCCGGTGAACGTGGGCACGGACTTCCGGCTCTGACTCGATGGAAGTCCAGGTATCCTTCCCGCTCGCATTTCTCGCCGGACTGGTCTCGTTTCTGTCTCCGTGCGTGCTCCCGGTGGTGCCGAGCTACCTCGCGTTCGTCTCGGGCCTCACGCTCGGTGAGCTCGCGGACCGGCCGACTCCGGCGGTGCGCCGGGCGGCGGTACTGCACTCGGTGCTCTTCGTCCTCGGCTTCTCCCTCGTCTTCATGACGATGGGGTGGGTGGCCTCGGCCGCCGGACGTGCGGTGGCCGAAGCCCTGCCCTGGATTACGCGGGCCGGTGGCGTGGTGATGGTGCTCTTCGGGCTCTACCTGCTGGGCCTGCTCAGGCTGCCGGCTTTCGGCAAGGAGATGAGGGTCCACCTCCGAGATCGGCCGGTGGGTGGGGCGGGATCGCTCCTCGTGGGCATCGCCTTCGGCGCGGGCTGGACTCCCTGCATTGGCCCTATCCTCGCTTCGATTCTACTGTATGCGGGACTCCAGGAGACGATGGCGGAGGGAACTTTGCTCCTCGGGGTGTATGCACTTGGCATGGGAATCCCGTTCGTTCTGTCCTCGGTCGGCCTCAACTGGTTCCTGGCGGGAAGCGCAGCCGCTCGAGCCTGGCTCGTGCCGCTCCAGAGGGCGGCGGGGGCCGTGCTCCTCGTCATCGGACTTCTGATGGTGTCCGGGCGTTTCACCTCCATCACGGCCTTCCTGGCCGGGATGGGACAACTCGTAAATCTGGACTTCCGATGAAGCTCGATCGTTTCGCGTTCGTTCCGCTGTGTCTCGCTCTCGCCATGGCCGCGTGTTCCGACCCGGACGCCCGCCCGGACGGCGCCACCTCGGACGTCACCCGTGCGCTGCTCGACCAGCCGGCGAGCGATGGCGTCTCCACCATGATTCCATCGACCTCGGCCATTACCGACGACGGGGGTCCGCGTGTTCGGGTGTCGGAGGTCGGGATCAACCGCGGGTCGGTCGACGCGCCGGTGAAGGTCGTCGAAATGTCCGACTACGGCTGCGGGTACTGCCGTCAGTTCCATGAGGAAACCTTCCCCACGCTCCTCGCAGAATTCATCGAGACGGGAATGGTCGAGTGGAAGTTCGTGCCCTACATCACCGGCATGTGGGAAACGTCCCTGCCGGCCACGTCCGCGGCCGAGTGCGCCTACCAGATCGACGTTCTCGCGTTCGAGCGGTTGAACCACCGGCTCTGGAACGAGCAGCAGGAGTGGAAGGGAGCCGGAAACGGTGCAGCCGGAGTCGTGCGTGCCTGGGTGGCGGATCTCGGCGTCGACATGGACGCATTCGACACCTGCCTCGCCGGAGATGCCCAGATCCGACGTATCTCCGAGGCGACCAGCCTCGCGGCACAGCTGGCGGTTCGTGGCACACCTACGTTCATCGTCCTCGGCGCCGATACCTATCCGCCGATCCAGGGAGCGCTTCCCCTGGATGCCTTTCGTCAGATCCTGGCGGTGATCCACGGAGAGACCTTGTCGTCGCAGAGCGGCGGGGATTCTCGCTAAGGGGCCGAGCGTGACGGGAGGCGTGCTCCGGGGAATCATCTGGACGGTCCCGATCGTCGGCGCGGTGCTCGTCTTCGGCCCGGGCTCGTTCCTGGCGGAGGCGGACGCGTCGGGCGCCACAGCCTCGCAGCCCGTCATTCGGATGGACCCCGAAATCAGCTGGAGCCCCGCGGCACCCGGAGAAGGACGACTCTTCACGCTTCGGGTCGTCGCGTCGAGGCACACCCCGCTGATCGGCGTCCACGGCGCGGTCGCCGGAGAGGAACTCCACTTCGGGCGCCCGGAGGCGGGGACGTTCGAGAGCATCGCGGCCGTTCCCGTCGATGCCGATACGGTGGTGGAGGCCGAGCTGCGCGTGCTTTTCGAGAGCGGCGGGGAGAAGAAGCTCACCGCCCGGATTCCGGTCACCCGCGGGGAGTATCGTCACGAGCGCCTCACTGTCGCGCCGAGATTCGGCGCACCGCCGGATTCGGCAGACCAGGTGCAGCTCGAACGCGATCGGGCCCGGGCGGCTTCGGTCTCCGCGGCTGCTCATCGCACCCCCCGCCTCTGGAACGAGCGCGTGGTCCTGCCGCGCAGCAGCCGCGTCACCAGTGGTTTCGGCGACGGACGGGTCTTTAACGGACAGGTTTCGAGTCGCCATCTCGGTCTCGATCTGCAGGGCGTGCAGGGCGACACCGTCCTGGCCGCGGCCCGGGGGGTCGTGCAGGTCGTCGAACCGTTCCTGCTCGCGGGCAACGTGGTCTACCTCAACCATGGCGCGGGGGTGGTCAGCGGCTACTTCCACCTCAGTGAACCGCTCGTTTCTCCGGGCGACACGGTGGAGGCCGGAGAGCCCGTCGGTCGGGTCGGGGCGACGGGGCGCGTCACCGGCCCGCACCTCCACTGGGTCGTGCGGTACGGAAGCACGAGCGTGGATCCGCGCAGCCTCCTGGAGGTGAGCCGGGCCCCCGCCGAGCGCCCTGAAACTTCGGAAGGATCCTGCTGCGTCGTTCGTGGCGACACCCTGCAGACTGCCCGGCCCGACGTAACCCAGTCCGGGAGGTGAGGCCCATGCACACAGAAGACAGCACCGGCGCGCATACCGCCAGCGCGCGACGAGGGGCCGTACGCGACCGATATGCACGGGTCGCCGCGAACGGGTCGCCGTGTTGCCAGCCTGCATGCGGCGGCCCCGGAACCTCCATCGACGCGCAGGAAGTGAGCCGCTCCATCGGTTACTCGGATGCGCAACTGGCACAGCTTCCCGAGGACGCCAACCTCGGGCTTGGTTGCGGCAACCCGACCGCCATCGCGGAGCTCCGGCCCGGAGAGACGGTACTCGACCTCGGCTCCGGTGCGGGAATCGACTGTTTCCTGGCGGGAGCACAGGTCGGCGAGAGCGGGCGCGTCATCGGAGTCGACATGACGCCGGAGATGGTGGAGCGTGCCCGTTCGAACGCCGCCCGTGCGGGCTGCACGAACGTGGAATTCCGCCTGGGGGAAATCGAGGCCCTCCCCGTGGCCGACGCATCCGTGGACGTGATCATCTCCAACTGCGTGCTGAATCTGAGCAGCCGAAAGGACCGGGTACTCTCCGAGGCCTTCCGGGTTCTGCGTCCGGGCGGTCGACTCGTGGTGTCCGACATGGTGTCCGACGTGCCCGTCCCCGAGGCTCTGGCCAGCAACCTCGACGCGGTCGCGGCATGCCTCCCGACGATGCGCGACGTCTATCTCGCGGAGTTTCGCCGGGCGGGGTTCAGTGACGCGCGGATCACGGCCGAAACGCCCTACCCCTCCAGCTACATTCTCGGAGACGACGGGGTGCGCGCGTTCCTTGCGGCACACCCGGAGACGAGGGGTGAGACCGAGCGTTTCGCTTCGTCCATCGCGGGAGCTCACTTCGCCGCAACGAAGAGCTGAGCCGCGGTGGAGCACAACGCCCCGAGGTGCGAGGCGACCCGCCGCGAGGCCTGGCCTGCCGGCGTCGCGCTCGGGCTGTGGACCCTCTCGCTCGCGGCCTGCGGCGAGGCCCCGGCCGAGTGGCAGCTCGAGTCCGTGCCGACCCCGACGGTCTTCGCGCCAGGCGTGATCTCCTCGAACGAGCATGACTACGACATCACCTTCGCGCCCGACGGGAGAGAGGCGTACTTCACTCGACGCTCGCAACGCGGCCCGCCTGGCATCCTGGTGACACGCTATGCGCAGGGAGGCTGGAGCGCCCCGGAGCCGACCCCGTTCTCCACGGATCGAGACGAGGGTCCGTCCCTGACCGCCGACGGCCGAGCCCTGCTGTTCTCCTCGCGCCGTCCGATCCCGGGTCAGGTCGAACCGAACGACAACCTCTGGGTCGTCGAGCGGGTCGACGAAGGGTGGGGTGCCCCTCGCCCGATCGCGGGAGCGGTCAACCAGCCCGCGCAGGACCTGGGTCGCTACACGCTGGGCACCGAGCTCGGCCCGACGCTGCTCGCGGACGGATCCCTTCTCTACTGGACGCGATCGGATCCGGCATGGGGTAGTGACCTCTACGTCGCGTCGCCGGACGGAGCGGGGGGCTTTTCGGAGCCCCGGCCACTCCGCATCAACTCACACGGCGAGGAGTCGAACCCCGTACTCTCTCCCGACGGCCGCTTCCTCGTCTTCCAGGCGTACCGCGATGCCGACGGATACGGCGAACAGGACCTGTACATTGCCGAGCGGACGGAATATGGCTGGAAGGATCCGGTACTCCTGCCAGAACCGATCAATTCGGCTGCGAACGACGGCTGGCCGAGCTTCTCGCCCGACGGCCGCCACTTCTTTTTCGCGACCGATCGAGGGTCGGACTCGGGCTTCTATGACATCTGGTGGGTTGAAGCCACGTTGCTCCGGCTCACAGTCGGCTTCCAGACGCCTTCTTGACCCTTGTGCACCAGACCCCGGCCTCGGAATCCCGCATGACTGACCGTGTTGAGGGTCCTCTCAGCGAGGAGGAAGCGGCGCGGCATCCTGGCTCGCCGGGTCGTGGGCGGTGATCTGGCCGTTCACGGGCGCCATGGCAGGCTTCATCGCGACCGCTGGGACGGTGCTCATCGCCCTGGGCACAGCCCTCAGCTTCCGGAAAATGTACGCCTGGTCCCTGGGCAAGGGACGTCGCGGGGTCGAGGCGCTCCTGAGTGCGGTGGCCGTTCGCGCGCAGGGCGGATGGGGTCTCGGCCTGGCCCCGGGAGAGAACGAAACCAGTCAAACCTGAGAAGCCCCGTCGCAGGGCTCGACCTCGCCGACGGTTCGCTCGCTACCGAGTATAGATGGACACCGCGCCGTTTCCGGCGATCGATCCGAACTGGAACTGCGCGTCCACCGGGCTCAGGATCTCGATTCGGTCGATGATGTTGGGGTCCAGGTCCCGGAGCACCTGATCGGGGAAGGGAACGATGATCCCGTTCAGCGCCACCGCCGCGGGCACGCAGCCTTCGCCACCGGAACGACGGCTCACCTCCACACAGAGGCTCGGCACCACGACACCCGTGATCTGGTCCTGCTGGTAGACTTCCCGTACACGCATCCCCGGGGCGTTCATGTTGCGCAGCAGATCCGCGGTCGCCGTCACCCGGGGAAGAAGCACGTCGATTTCCTCGCGCGAGATGAAGTCTGCACGCTTGGCGTCGCCCGCCAGGCTCGTGCGTCCGAAGCGCGTTCGCGCCGTGACCACGAGCCCTTCTACCTCGAGCGCCTCGGTCGCCATGCTCACTTCGATGTCGACCGTCTCTTCGCTGAAGATCGTCACGGAGTCGGTACGTTCCTCGAACGCGATATGGTCCGTGTTCACCAGATGGCGACCGGGTGGCAGGTCCGCCAGCACGAATCGGCCGCTGGCGTCGCTCAGCGTCGCCGCACGGGTTCCGACCACCGAGACCACCGCGCCCGAAACTGGCTCACCGGTCGCATAATCGCGCACATACCCCGTCAGCGTCCCTTCAGCCGTCATGAATAGCACGAGGTCCTGAACGGTGGCTGCGCCCGGCGGAAGGAACAACTCGATCGAGCGCCCCGAGTTCTGGCCGAAGTGAGCCTGAAGGCGGATATCTACGTCGGCTCGAGCGTTGCAGATGCGGAAGTAGCCGGAGTCGTCCGTCCTCGCCTCGATTGGCTGGATGCCGCCCGTTCGTGTGATGGCTTCGGCTCGAACGATGGCCCGGGGAAGTGGAACGCCGGTGAGAGAATCGGAGACGAAGCCCGCGATCGCCGCGAAGCCCGCACCGGGCTGCTCGGCCAGGCACCACCCCGCGAGGAGCGTGGCTTCCGACGGGACGGCAAGCGCGACGTCGACCGTCTGTCCGGCACGGAACTCGACCTGGCGCGAGGGCGGGCTCACCCCGAGCTGCTGGAGACGCTCGTGGTAGAACGAGACCCAGTGCGCGCCCGCCGGGACGCCGGCAAGCACGAACACGCCATTCGCATCCGTCTCGGCCAACGAGCTCGTGCCCATGACGGCGACCCTCGCACGAGCGAGCGGGCGCATCTCCGTGCTGTCGAATACCACACCGCGGAGCACGGCCTCCGCGCCAGATTGCGCAGTCGCGGCACCCGGCGCACTCAACGCGAAGGCTGCCGCCAGGCACGCCGCCGCCCAGACGCTTGTCGTTCTCACGAAATTTCTCATCGACCTCGAACCGGGCCCGAAACCGGACCGTTTCCCCCCCGTCCTGACGAGACTGCCGTCCCTTCGCCCAGACTCCATACGTCGGAAGGCGCCGAAGATGACCGCGGAGTGCCGGAAACATACGTGAGAGAGGGCACCCGAAAAACTTCCTGCCGACCGTCAGCTCCAGACGTCGAAGAACTCCACGCCGGATCCGTCCGCCCCGCCGGAGCTCGTTTCGGCGAGGTACCGAGTCAGCAGCGAGGTGCATTCATCGACCAAAAGCTCGCGATCGAGCCGATCCCCGGCCACACGATTCTCGGCGTCCAGAACTCCCATCACGGCTTCCAGCCCGATCCGCACCGCCACCGTCGGCGCGGAGTGAGTCATCTCCGAAGACCGCTCCAGTAGCAGGGCCGCGACCCCTTCAAGAACCTGGACCCGAAAGAGATCGTACGCGTTGGAGCGACGTCCCGAGACCTGATCGAGGGACTTGAGGTACACGGAACGCGACCGATCGGCGTCCACGAGCAGGGCCACGGCACCACGGACGAGCGCCGGCAGCTTCGCCTCGCCCCAGTCCCTCGACTCCAGGGCGCGCTGCCATCGATCGAGCGCCTCGGCCCAGACGCGCTCTCCCAGGTAGTCCAGCAGGTCTTCCTTTCCCTCGAACCGAGCGTAGAAGGAGCCCACCGAGGAGTGGGCCTTCTCGACCACCCGATGCACGGTAAGTCCGGATGGCCCCTCCGTGGCAAGGATGTCGAAGGATGCGGCCACGATCCTTTCCAGAGTGCGCTGCGAGCGGCGCTGCCGGGGTGGATTGATGTTCGCGGGTTCCGGCTGACCGACCATGAGAATGAAACGCCCCCGAAGTAGAACAGTATTTTGATTCTGATCATTGCCGACCGGATTCGGTTTCGCAAGTGATCGCGGGCACCGGCCTGTGCCGCCCCCGCGGCGACAACCCATGACCGACGCGCCGTAGGAACCAGCGCCACGCCATGGCCGTCATCACGGGATGATTGGGTCAGGTCGATGTGCTGTGGAGACGATGACGCCTCGATGACGCGACCTCCGTAGCCTCCTCGGTTCACGGGACTGCCACCGCACACATCAAGGAGGTCTCCAATGGAGCCGCGCGCCCGACTGCACGTCCTGTCGTTCCCTTACGAGTCGCTCGAGCCCCTTACGGGAGGTCGCGAGCAGATGCTCATCGCCGCTCGATCCCCGGGCTCGGCCCTCGTTTGGGAGGTGGGCCCGGTGCTACGACCGGAGACGCTGAGCTTCGTCGAGGGCCGGCCCGGCGGGCTCCCGCTCGTCGCAGTCCTGCCGGAGGCGGCGGTGCTCGAGGAACACCCCAACATCCTCGCGCCCATACAGGCCTGCAGGCCCCATGGCCTGCTGCCGTGCGGTGGTGCCGTCGACGCCCGCGACGTGGCCTCGGTGCTGCGACGCCCGCCGCTCGATCTCCCGGCGGACGTCACGGATTATCTCCGCTGGCGGGGCATCCCCGTCGACCCGGACACCACGCGACTGTTGCGGCGGATCATCGAACTGTCTGCCGAGGCCCGCACGATCACCGGCATATCCCGGCACCTCTACATGTCCCGCCGGGCGCTCGGACGACGGTTCCTGGCACGCGGACTGCCGGTGCCGTCGCACTGGCTCCAGCTCTCGCGGATCCTTAGGCTGGCATGCCGCCTCCAGAACACGGCTGCCACTATCGTCTCGATCGCATACGAGTCCGGTTACCCGGACGGATTTTCGTTGAGCAACCAGATGCACCGACTCATCGGATACAGGCCGAGCCAGGTTCGCGACTTCCTCGGGTGGGAGTGGATCATCGAGGCCTGGCTGCGCAGGGAGGCGGAGCGCGGAGGACTGAGTTCGTGGGCTCCCGCCGGCCGGGGCAGGGAGGCGGCGACCGTGGCCGCAACCCCGCCGTCGCTGACACGCCCCGGAACCCCGCGTCGCAGCCGGACGCCCGTGTCGTGACGGGGAAGCCCCAGCCGGCCGATCCGATTTCATCCGTCCGGATCGAACTCTTCGACGGGCCACGGATCTTCGGCCCTAACGGCCCTCTCGAGCTATCGCCCTTCCAGACCGCCCTGCTCGCGCTGGTCTTCACGGAGGGCGAGATCTCCCGGCTCGAGGTCGCGCAGGTCCTCTGGGGGGAGGACGCGGACGCGAGAATACGAAAGAGGATTCGCCAGCTGGTGCACACAGTGGGGTCGCGCCTCGGAGGGAGGCCATTCGACGTCCGCGGGGACATGCTCGGCGCCGCCAGAGGACTGAAGTGTGACGTGCGCACGTTCGAAGATCACGTCCGTGAGGGACGTTACTCCGAAGCCGCGCATGCGCTCGAGCCCGGGTTCATGAACCGGCCACTCCCTGCGGTGAGCGACACCTTCGACGATTGGCGCACCACCGTCGAGAAACGGCTCCGGCTCAGAGTCGAGCGCGCGGCCCACGCCGCCTGGGCCGCTGCGACGACCAGCGGCGATCGAGTGTCCGGGCGTGAAGCCGCGGAGGCGCTCTATGCCCTTCATCCGAACGACCCCGAGATGGTCGGCCGAATCATTGAAGCCCGCGCCAGGGTTGGGCGCATGCAGGCCGCCGAGATCGCCTGGGCGGAGTACCTGGACAGGGTCGGGCGGGAGGGCCCGGCGCAGGTGGTGGAAGAGGCCATCGGGCGGGTCCGAGCGGCGTTCGGCAGAACCCCTGCGGACCAGGCTCAGGATCAGGTGCCTTTCGTGGGCCGGCAACCCTACGTCACCCGCCTCGAAGGTGTCGTACGACAGGTCCGGGACGGCTACTGCAGCTATGCGCTGATTCTGGGCGAGGCGGGCATCGGAAAGACTCGTCTTCTCGATGAGGTGGCACGATCGGCAGCTCTGGACGGGGTCCGTTGCCTCACGGCGACCCCGGTCGAACTCGAGAGACGCATCTCGCTCAACCCGATCATCGATGCGCTCAGCGGGGTCGATGTCGACCGCCACCTGACTGATCTGGGTGAGCCGTGGCGGACTGTGGTTGGTGCCACACTCCCCCGCGGCTCCCTGAGCCAGCCCGTGAGCGCACCGCCGCCCATCGAGGACGACGCCCTGTCGAGGCGCCTCCTCGATGCCTTCTCGCTCCTGCTGGAGAGCGTGTCCCGGGAGCAACCGACCATCCTCTTCATCGACGATCTCCACTGGGCCGACGCGACGACCGTGGCAGCCCTGCACTTCTTCCGTCGGCGACGGGAACGCGTGCCCTTCGGCCTAGTGGCCACCGTTCGTCCCGACATGGTCGGAGGGAAAGACCCCCTGGACGTCCTCCTGTCCGACGAAAAGGGCTTCCCGTTCGAGCGTGTAGGGCTCGGCGCACTCGAGGAGTCGGAAGGGCGCGAGATCCTCGGGCACATCGGCGACCAGCGGTTGAGTACCGATGCGACGGAGAAGCTGCTCGCCCTCTCCGGGATGCACCCGCTCTACCTGACCGAGCTCGCCCGAGACTTTCTCGCAGGCCGTCTTGAGCTTCCCGAGTCGAGATCGGAAGCGCTCACCCTTCCCATCTCCCTGCGCCAGATTCTTGCTTCGCGCACCGAGGCGCTATCCGCGACCGCCACGAAAGTGGCGCAGGTTCTCTCCGTCGGGTCCAAGCCGATGAGGATCGGCGACCTGGGCAGGCTGCTGGATCGGCGCTTCGACGAGCTTGTCGACAGCGTCGACGAACTGCGCCACGGCGGCCTTGCACAGCTCGAGCGTGATCGCGTCTGGATCGCGCATGACCTGTTCAAGAGCGCCATCTATTCGGAGATGAGCGACACGCGGCGTGCGCTCCTCCACGCAAGCCTCGCGGAGCTCATCGCGAGATCCGGTAGTGATGAACAGTCGGGCGAGCTCGCGATCCACTTCGACCGCGCTGGCGAGGCATCTCTTGCCGCCCGCCACGGATGGATCGCGGGCGAACGTGCAATGATTCAGGGCGCCATCGCGGAGGCAGCGTACCACTTCGAGCTCGTGGCGCGTAACGAGGACAATCCTCGCACCAAGGCCGAGGCCACCGCCAACTACGCCCTGGCCTATCATCTCGCCCGAAAGATGAAGCGCGCGAACCCCGCGCTCGAACTCGCCGCATCGCGGCTTCGCGAGGTCGGCCTG
>Ga0222714_10006995_pt1 | contig 10412 bp, 14 predicted proteins | sample C33_3DmetaG_FD_165048 | JGI IMG/M metagenome (GOLD analysis project Ga0222714, IMG submission 165048) | Estuarine water microbial communities from San Francisco Bay, California, United States - C33_3D | ecosystem: Environmental > Aquatic > Marine > Unclassified | place: USA: California... | reverse complement strand
TTTGTGCTCCTGTTCCTAATGCTGCTCCAGTAATATTGCCGACTAATGCCTGTGCTCTTTGTGCATCTGTTCCTAATGCTCCAGTAATATTGCCGACTAATGCCTGTGCTCTTTGTGCTCCTGTTCCTAATGCAGCTCTACCCAAACCGGATAATACAGACCCGCCATCACGTGCAGCTGTCCCGAATGATGATTGTGCTAAAAATGCCGACTGTGCTACATCACTTAACCCCCCTGTCGCATCCCGGGCTGCAGCTCCTGTTATTGCTACCGCAGGTGATAATCCTGCACGTGCATCCTTTAACAAATTAAATGCCTCTGCTCCACCTGTAAGACCACCCCTGATACCCCCGTAGATACCTCTACCTGCCTGATACGCACTATTTAAATCCGGAAGGTCTTCAGCGTCTTTAACTTCATTTGTTTGACTATCTTCCTGTTTTTGTTTAGTTATCACAGCATTAAATCTTCCGACCGCTAAATCATAATTTTCACGCGCTAATTGTTCGTGTAACGCCATCTGACCATGCAATGAGTTGGCGTGCATGATTGCATCGCTGATTCCATATAAATCACCCATATTTATATTGATAATAATTTATTTTTTTTCCGATGATAAATTTAAATCTTCGTCTAATTCTGGGACTTCACCATAAATATTCGGACCTTCTGCTATTAATTCTTCGAAATTCCTATATGCTTTAGGCGGGTTCGATTGGAAGTCCATGTGCAAGAAATTATATTTTTCAGGTGTTGCTTTATGATAGATTTTTAACCAATTATCTGCTCCACCAAACACATCGCCATATTCCTCTGCCATCTTTCCTAATTCCTTCTGATTTGGAAATGGACTCCCTACCAATACGTTCGTCGCATTTTGGCGAATGATTGGACTACATGACCGAAAATTTTGTGATGAGATAATTAATAATCTGATATTAAAATGTCGAAATCTTGATGCAAGATGATTAATTTTTGCTTCTCTGCGAATAGACCCGAGACAGTCATCTAAAATAACCGCGATATCAGGTTGTTCTTCTTTCTCATAAGATTTTTGTTGAGCGACTATTCCATCTATAATCGCATCATTATATGAATCGTGTGTATCGAATGCTTTCTTTAAAAATCTGGAAGTAATATCATTCGCAATAGTATTTGATATAATAGTCGTTGTATGAAATCTTTCCTGAGCGTCATAGAAACCCATATCACTATCTCCTAATAGAAGATTGCTGATGATAGTCGATTTTCCTGTTCTAACAGGTGAAATCATTAAGAGTAACGCCCCTCCACCAGGTCCCGATATCTGAGGGAGGTGCGGATGTATCTCAGGGTATCCATCATTTCCTGCATCTTCTGGAGGCACGACAGGTAGAATTCTTGGCACAAATTTTTTTTTTTCTCCTTTTCCTCCTGATGTATCATGTGATTTATCTTCTTTTCCTGCATCCTTTCCTGAATGTTTTTTGACATTGCTCTTGTAATTATCATTCTTTATATGATTCATTATAATATTATTTTTTTTTAATTTAAATAATAAAAATTTAAATATCTGAATAGACAAATGAAGTTTGTTATCCCATCATATAAACGAGCGTCACAGTTGAAAGAAAAATCTCTCACCTATTTACAAAATAAAAATATTTCACCGAATGATATTTATATATTCACAAGAGTAGATGACGACCAATTATCAGAATATATTAAACTGCGAGATGAGGGATATCATGTCGAAGTATTAATAGATGTGAAAGGTATTGGAAAGACTCATAATGCGATTACAAAATATTTTGATGAAGGTGAATTTATTGTTGAGATGGATGATGATATGACTGACCTTCTAAATCATAAACGTGAATTCATTGATGACTTTTCAGAAGTATGTGAAATTATGAAAGCGAAATTAATTGAGACCGGATTATCATATGGAGGCACTTATGCATTTGATAATCCTAAATTTCAGACGAATTGTAAAGAATTCACTACAGATTTAAGATACATGTTGGGATGTTTGAGATTTAGATTTGTTCGCAAAGATATTGTGCTTGAAACGAATTATGCTGAAGATTTTGAAAATTGCATTCTTCATTATCTACGTGACGGCGGAATATTAAAGTGGAATTGGATTGCTCCACGGACGCGGAATTATGCTCATGGAGGTTGTGCAGCTGATGGAAGGGATAATGATTCAGAAAAAAATGATAAAGAATATTTAGCGAATAAATATCCTGAATGTGCAAAATTATTTCAGAGAAAATCAGGCATTTGGGATTTACGCCTTAAAATGAGAAAGCTGCAGACCACGGATCATTGTGATGATTCATCGCAGAATTAATCGTAGAGAATACTTTCTGCTCATGAATTTGTTTTGCTTGTGATGCTCGCTTCTCTTCCTTGCGTTTCTTCCTGAGACTATCATATCGCGATACACCCTGAAAAATAAGTTCTTCCACATCCTTCTGTGAATACATAGGGTATGATGGAGCGGGGGCGGGTGCAGGTTCGGGACGTGTCGGTTCAGGTTTCGGGTGAGGTGTTTTCGGTTCTATTTTTTCGGCACGCTTCGCCCTTCCTCTTGCAAGTGCTTCCAATTGCTTTTCACTCATCTGACGTTTCTTTTTTTCAGGTTTTAATTTTGGGACTATAGGTTCATCATGTAAATCCTGAGATAGAGGTGTGATGACTGGATTGGCATTCTTGGGAGGTGCTCGCTTCGGTTTAAATATATCCTCTGTTTTTAATTTTTCCTTTTTTAAAGGTGGGGGAGGTAGAGGTTCAGTATCCTCCTCAACACCATCATCATCATGCATTTCTTCATCTATTTCACTCACATCTACATCTGCATGTAATTCTTCGGGTTCTGCACGAGTAGGCATTTGGACATCAGCAAGATAATTCTCTGACATATGTATATAATCATATTTAACAAATAAATTCTATTAGATAAATTCAAAATTATTTAATAAATTTATGTCACCTGCAATTTCAGTATAGATTTAAGTCGCTCATTTTCTTCCTTCACAATGCGATAACTTCTTGCAATTTGCGTTTTATTTTCTGCAAGGTAAAGTTTTCTTTTCAGGTCTTCTATCTCCAATTTTAGTGCAGTATTCTCCATTTCGATATCTGCTTTACTTGGCATTTTCGATGAATGGAGATTTTTATTCATTCAGTGAAAAATTAAAATCTAATCTATTAACTGCAGCCTGATAGATACCCGGGTCTTTTTCTATACCAATAAATTCCCTATTCATATTTTTACATGCAACACCTGTGGATCCGCTCCCCATAGTCGGGTCCAAAATAACATCACCTTCTTTAGAATAATATTTTAAAATCCACTCCATCAGAGCGACGGGTTTCTCTGTAGAGTGTTTTCCGCGAGTAGAATTAATTTCTAACATACTTGTCGGGAGAGGGGGTTCGTATCTCGGTTGTCCTGTTGTTTCACCTATCACAAGGTCATGTGTTTTAATATTTCCGTAAGTAGAATCACGAGGTATTTCTTTCACTTTCTCACTAAATTTATGAGTATGACTTGATAAATCATAATAAGGTTTTTTTTCATAGAATGAATATATCATTTCATGTTTCTTAAGAGGCATGATTTTGGATGTTAAAAATCCTGAAGTTGCACTCTTCACCCAAACTAAATCATATCTAAACGGGCATTTCTTCGGCGCATTATTAATTAATTCTACCCCAAATTTAGTAGTAGTTGTAAAGAAGATAGGTGTATTTAATTTCTTAACTCTCATTAATTCATTCCAAAGGGGTTCCCAGGGTATAATAATATCCCACTTGCAATTCGTCTGTCCGTAAGGTAAATCACAGAAGATTAAATCCACTGAATTATCATCTATATTTTTTATTTCTTCTAAACAATCGCCATTGAATAACTTCATTTTCGATAAATGGAGATTTTTATTCATTCAGTAAAATATTTTAATTTTTTAGGGAATGTTTAAAATTTCAGGTTCAGATAGTTGAGAGCGAGGTGTTTCAGTAGATTTTTCAGGGATTAATTTTTCATCTTGCTCTTCTTCATTTTTTTTCTCTGCACGTTTCTCTTGGAGTTTCTTCGCTTGGTCTTTTAATGATTTCATCTCTTCTTCATTTGGTGGTCTTCTTTCGCAGGAGAATATATAACATAAATTCATCTTGCAATGGCATTTACTCTGCCAGATGACTAATAGTAAAGACCCTATTGCTCCAGCGATCATAACAAATGCACCTGCAAGTTGGTCTATACTCATCTTTTCCACCTCGATAAAATTATTAGAAGTCGTTTCCGCCATCTTTTTATTTATAAATTTGATTTTAATTTTTATCTCGAAATTATTTATTCTTATGTCTTATTATTTTGTTGGAGGTTGTAGATATTCTATTAATCACAAATGGATTTCACAACCGCTATCATCTTCACCTCATGGTGGAATTTTCAGAGTTCTTCCAAAATTTTATCAGGATTATCAAAATGAAATTCGAAAACAAAATGAAGAGCGTGCAAGACATGAGAATCAGCAGAGGGAGGAATCATTTAAAAATTTTTGGGGGTTCTTTGGATTTGATTCAGAATGCAAAGAAGAGACAAGAGATGTCGATTATCCATATTCAGTCTTTGGATTAAAGCGTTCAGCTTCGGACGAAGATATGAAGCGTGCATATCGCAAGAGTATTTTAAAATCTCACCCTGATAAGGGAGGCAGTAATGAGGCATTCAGAAAGATTCAGGAAGCGTGGGAATTTTTCAAGAAGATGTTCTAATTGTATGAAATACAGGTTTCGTTGCAAGTTTTCATTTTAAAGTCTTATCGATGCATGATTTTATTATTGCATTACTTTTTTTCGATTCTTGCAACAAAACCTGTATTGCATACATATTTTTAAAATTATGATTTTATAATTTGCAATTATAATGTAAAATATACAACAGTTAATATTCATATGAAATCATATATTATTAAATTTGCAAACAGATTGTAAAATATAAAGTCATTTAAAGTTTTTTTGATTAAAGAAGGTAAAGTAATGAGTAAAGTTTTAGATATGAATAATAATAAAGACATTGATAAACAGTATCTTATTGATAATATGGATGGAATTTTAGATACGATGGTGAAAATATTTCCTGATGAAGTTCATAAGAAACATAATTGGAAGCGAAGTCTGAAGAATGATATGAGTGCATTTAATATACTCTCTGGAGTTATTCATAAGATATGTAAAAATACTGAGAAGATGTGGGAGCGAATTGATAAATTCCATGAGAAAGAAAATGCTTTGGAAGAATCATTGACACGGAATGCGGAAGTATATAAACGTCATCAGGAAGCGACGGATGAATTCAGACAGATACAATTCGTAATGATTCAGAAACTGAAGTCTAAATTAAACGCTTCAGAATATGAAGAATTCGTCCATGAAGAATTATCTTCTTTTAACCGCGGATACTTTGGATTTTGAGCGACCTGATTTAGCTGCAGGTCCAAATGCTTCTGTTGGTTTCACTCTGTTAAATTTTTCTACTCTACTCGGGACATTATGTTGATTTCGCTTTTTACCGTATAAACAATTCGGACATGGGTCTTGTTCCAACTCCTTCATCTTAACTACATTTTTCTTTTTCTTCATTTTTTAATTTAATACATTAAAAAAAAATAAATTAAATTATTATATAAAATGAGTTTGATAGTAACAAGTTCTAATCAGTCACAATACGGCGAAGAGACACAATTCACTACTACTCGTACAGTAGCGGGAATAGAGGCACCTTCAGCGTATCAGAATTATTTCACTTCTCCAATTAAAATTCCTCCAAATGCTGAAATTGCTTTGGAAAGTATTAAAATCAGGCGTGATGCTCTGATTGATGTTGAGAATGAAACACTCATGTATCATTATTTTGGTCGCCTTCAGACATCCAGTGATGCTCCAAATTATACACAAGAAAGAATAGAGATGCCGATTCCAATTCGCCCTCGCCCTGGTCAGTATGATATTGATGGTTGGACTACTGAAATCCAAAATCGTCTTAATGATAAATACGGAAATCCAGAAATTTTTGGAAGATTCACTGTGAAACCTACTGTTAATGCTTCTGGTGCTACGGATGGTATATCTATTCAGTGCGTCCAGCGGGGAAATACACATGCAAATTTAGCGAATGCTTCATATCCAACAAATATGTTATCTACTTATTGGAATAATCCTTATCAGTTATCAGTTGGGAAAGTTCCAGTGACTGATTGGTCTTCAGTTCAGGTGAATGCTTCAGGTTCTGTTCCTGCACATAAATTATTCACAAGATTGATTGCAAATAAAGGTGGATTATCTACTCTGGGTGAGATGGATACAGGGTGGTGTTCAGTCATAGGTCACGGTCATCCATTCGCATTGGTAGAAGGGAAATTTAAAGTGAATGTGACTGGTTCTAAAAATGGGGGATGGCGTGTTGGTCTTTCTCGCCCTCAGATTGAATATATCAGGGATACTACTAAACCGAATAAGACAGGCAGGGCAAATTTACTTCCAGGCACAATTCATCCAGAAGGTGGTTATTCAGATGGGGTTGCACCGACTACTCGTTATAATATGACTAATCAGGTAACAGGAAGATATCAGAAGGATTATTATGATTATCTGGTGGAAGATGACGGCACTGATATTCGTATTTATCAGTTATCATATGATGATGGTGAAGGGATGGAGCGTTTAGTCCAATCAGAAGTAGTTTATTGGGGGATAGGGACGGCATTTCCAGGGAATACTGCACCTCTTAAGAAGTCAGCATTTAACACTTCATATGTTGCGGTAGAATTTAAGTCAGTTGGCGATGAATTAGAATTATATTTTGAAAACGGTTCAGGGACACAGACAAAAATTATATCATCTTCTATTAATAATCTGAGGGATAAATCATTTTTACCGATTGGTGAAACTAAACACGCTCTGTATCCAAGGTTAAATATTGCTGATCAGCATGATACTTTACAGATAATTCATTATGATAGTCATTATGATTCAGTAGATAGTTATAGGTTTCCATCATTTGATAAACCGACATCTACATTCACAACAGGTGATGATTTTTATTCTAATAACAGAGTTGCAAGGTTTGATAGGGATAAATACGGTGGTGATAATAATTTAGCGGTTGTTCGTGATACAAAAAATAGACCTTATTGTTTATCGCAGACGCTCACATGTGATATTAAGGAATTCTTTCATATCGACCAGACTACTGTTGAGACCCGACAATCATTTTGGGATAATGAATTAACAGGTCACAAGGGAGTTGATAAGAGGCACGCGTTTGTGATTGGATATATCGCTCCAGGGACTGTAAATTATTATCTTGAAGGAAAATATGCAACTACTGAAATCAGTGGAAGAGCAAAAATGAATTCAGTAATTGGATTCAGTGAAAAATCTTTCATTGATGAAACAGAAGGAGTAGCAGATGGATATGTGACTTCAGCAGATAATGGAGCGGATATCACATTTAAGTCATATGCAGCCCCGAAATATCGTGTTCATTCAGCATTTGTTCGTATCAGTAACATGCCGATACAATCATATAACGGAAACAAGCAGTCAGTCAGCAAGATGTTATATCATCTACCCAGATTTACAAATGATGGTCGTGAATACGGTGACCTATTTTTTGCACCAGGTGAGAAGACCTATGTATCACTTCATAACCCGACATCGCAAATATTAAATAACATAGAGGTTCAGATAGTAGATGTTTCAGAAAGACCTGTCAGTGATATTTCAGGAAATACAATCTGCGTGTTCCATCTTCGTCAAAAAATGTAAATTCGTTTGGATTTAAGAAATATTTTCTAATGAATAATAAATGGAATTTCAAGATACTACAGAGATATTTCATATTCACATGTCGCACTCGCGAAAAGAATTATTAGATATAATCCGAGTATTTAATTTACCTATCAGCAACAAAAATGATAAAAATAAAAAACAGTTACAAGATGCGATAGTAGAGGTTGTGAGGTATTTATCTAATATAACACCTGAAGATGAATATTTTTTTGTGAATTCCAAAGAAGAATTAATAGATTATCTAACGAAACCTAATCCTGCAAAAACGCTCACGATAAAGGAGAAAACAGATGTGATGTTAATAGCAAAAAAATTAATTGGATATTCACGAAACGGATATTATTTACTCCCTTCAGGATATATGGATACAATAGAAGTGTATAAGGATGCAACATATATAGCAAAATTCCCTGAAATTCCATCAGTGAGGAAAGCAATTGAATTAATAAATTTAGACCCAAAATTAAGAGACAGAATTGAGATGGTCATTCCAAGAAGAGTTAAAAAACAATTGGAAAAGCGAAAGAAAGTGAAACAGCAAAACATCCCTCTGTATATAAAACATGGGGAATTTACTCTTTACTTTGACTGAATTTATTTAAAAACAATCTGTTAAGTAATCGTAAGGTATATGGATATTAAAACATGCAAATATGACGATACATGTTTGGTATATTCTACAGGAGATGTATTTAATTTAAAAACTGATAAAATGAAAATTTGGTATAAGAATTCATCGAATTCACCGTATTTATATACGATGTTCTATATAAACGGGAAACAGAAGAAAATATATCAGCACCGACTAATCGCGGAGCATTTTTTAGAAAATCCGAATAATTTGAGAGACGTTCATCATAAGGATAATAACCCACAGAATAATGATGTATCTAATTTGGAGTGGATGAGTCACCGTGATAATTGTTTATTAAAACAAAAAATTATCCCGTTCGAAACTATAGAAAAAAATCCAAATGCATATATTCGTAAAATTATAGTGAAAGGAGTTGAAAAACATTTATTCGTTTATGTTGGAGGGTGGTCTGATATCCCGAAGATCTCGCGGACTTTCCATTCACATGAGGAAGCAATTAATTTTAGAGATAATTTTTTTAAGGATTTTATATAGCGGGGAATAGCGGTGATTCATTCATTTTTTTTCGCCTCTCACTTTGTTCTTCCAGTGGAATAGCACATCCATGTAGCATTCCCGACTCACCCCATGGAAATCTTAATTCAAAAATTCTTTGTTTCAGTTCTTCGATAAACTCATCGGAAAGAAGTATTCTCCCTATATTATGTCTTCGTAGCATTTCTTCCATCCCCCCAGCATTTTTTAAATCCACCTTTCTATCTTCTCCAGGTATATAAGGTTTCGCGTAACTGACATGACCTGTTCGTTTCTTCGTTGTTCTCATCATTTTTGTTTGGTTATATTTTAAAATATAAAATCAAATTTTTTCATAAACTGGTCGCATATACTTTACTCGCTGTCTGAATATCATGACCTCTCCATTCTGCAAATTTAATTTTATCTTGGACCGACCCAGTATCCCAAATATGAGTAATTAAATATTTGGTGATGTCTGTGATACTCGCATCTAACTGATTTTTTCTTAATATTCGTCTCGTCCAGACGGTTAGATTATTCCTTTGTTTATTTTGTGATTTTTCACTATCATCATCTGCAGCCCAGAAGATGAAATCACCTTCATTATAATCCTTTAAATATTCTGAAAAGAGTGAATTTAATTCATCATCATCTATTTGTATTTCCCTCGTCCCATATCGTTTATCAGTCTTATAAGCGTTAAATGCGAATGTATGTGTATCATCATCCTGAATAAGATAATTTATTTTTGGTTTCTCATGTAATGAATCATATGAATTCCGAGTGATAAGTTTCAGTGTTGCAGTTTCACAGCGAAAGGGGTAATGACTGATAATATTAAATAATATAATATCTCTTAAATTTTTCTTCTCTATTAATTCTGAATAAATTTTATCTAAATCCAATCTGTTCAGTTTGGTGGATTTCACTGGATTTTTCCGCTGATAATCAGCACGCCTCACTTGCAATTCTCTTTCAAAATCTAAATAAGTTTCACTGAATTGCAACCCTAAAACATCATTCACTAAAACAATAGCATTCACATAAGCAAGTTTAGTAGAGTATGATAATTTTTTTCCATCCCAATCTGACTGAAGACATGCAAATGTATGATTAACATCACTTATCATTCCAGCGATTTGTGAAATATCTTCAGGTAATGTATCATAGCATCTTAAATATAATCTTCTGATATTATTTTCAATCTGTTCTAAAGTAGTTTGTTTCCGCTTTCCGTTATTATACTGATTTAAAATCTGTTTCAGTTGTTCCATATATATATATTCATTAAAATATTTTTAATTTTATAAATCAAATTTTTAATCATAATATATAAAAATGAGTGAAATTATTGAAAATAATTCACAACCTGCGGTGAATACAATCACATGCGAAGCAAAATTAACAGATGATGAATGTAATTCACTGAGAGGACAATATTTGGATGATAATTCAT
>Ga0222714_10006992_pt1 | contig 10414 bp, 10 predicted proteins | sample C33_3DmetaG_FD_165048 | JGI IMG/M metagenome (GOLD analysis project Ga0222714, IMG submission 165048) | Estuarine water microbial communities from San Francisco Bay, California, United States - C33_3D | ecosystem: Environmental > Aquatic > Marine > Unclassified | place: USA: California... | reverse complement strand
GCACGGCTTCATGTATTACATATTTCCACGGAAAAAGAAACAGGCCTTTTTGCTAATACATTACCTTTAAAAGAAAAGAAAATAACGGCAGAAGCATGTGTGCATCATTTATGGTTCAGTGATGAAGATTATGCTATGAAAGGCAACTTTATTAAATGGAATCCTGCAATAAAGACTCCCGAAGATCGGACAGCAATTTGGAAAGCCGTTCTTGAAGATTATATTGATGTCATTGCAACCGACCACGCTCCACATACCCTTAAAGAAAAAGAACAAGACTATCAAAATACACCATCTGGAGGTCCGCTCGTTCAACATGCATTACTCGCCATGCTTGAAAAATCAATTCAAGGTATAATTACTATTGAGCGTATTGTAGAAAAAATGGCTCATGCGCCAGCAGAATTATTCCGAATTAAAAATAGGGGATACATCAAAGAAGGTTATTACGCAGACTTGGTTGAGATTAACACTAAGCTTGAAACGACTGTTACGAGAGATAATGTATTCTATAAATGCGGTTGGTCGCCTTTTGAAGGAATTACCTTTAACCACAATGTAAGCCGTACATTTGTTAATGGTTGTTTGGTTTATGAGAATGGAAATATCATTGAAAACAAAAACGGAAAACGCCTCTTGTTTAGTCGATTATGAAAATATCTGTATATGTATTTTGCTTGTTCGTTTTATTTGCTTGTCAATCCAACAACATTCAATCCGCTATCATTGAAGAGGGAAAAATGATCGGCATCATGGCGGATGTTTATATCCTTGAAATGCACTATCAAAAAAAATATGGTTCCCCTACACAATACGAAAAACCCCTCAGCCGTGCCTTAAACAATCTTTTTTTATCACATGGTACCACCAAATCCAATTATGAAAAAAGTTTTGAATTCTATGCCTCTAATCATGAGAAATTCATTCAAATGAACGAAACGGTTATTCAACGATACAACACAATGTTACTCGAAAAATAGCCCGTCATCTACCTGCATTTTCAATTGCTCAAGATGTTGAGCCAGCGATACGATTAGCTGTTGTTTTTGGTTCCCATCCGCGGGCTGGTTTTTAATATAGTCTATTAATATAAGTTCTGCCTCTAGGAGGTGTTGTTCTTGAAAAGGCCCCTCCATTTGTTCTATTAATGTTAAACACTCTAGCGTACCTAAATAATCTAATTGTACAGCTAACGCTACAAAAAAAGAAATTTCACCACTAAAATCTAACCTGGTATTCCACAACACGTTAATGATTTTAGCTTTTTCTTCCTTAAACTCATCATTTAAAAGCAATTCCATCCATGCTTCTCGGGCGCCTTTAACTGTTATCGAAGCCAATAACTCAAAAAGTGCTTTTTTGTGCGGCATTCCGGTATGCATTAAATAACATTTAAAAATATCTGGTAATTGGGTCGATTTCCCTGTTTCTTCCATTATTTTTATACCGTTTTGGACCATTTCTAACTCGGAAGATTTAAGCATTTCAAGAGGGCTAAGTTTTTTCGTTGACATAAGATTCTATTAATTTGGTTAATTTAATAAAAGACGCTACAGAAAGTTGCTCTGGACGCATTGATGCAAACTCATCCGTTAATAAAGCGTTTGGAAAAACAGCCCTAATTGAGTTTCGTAAAGTTTTTCGACGTTGATTAAACGCCGCTTTTACTACGTTAACAAAAAGCCTCTCATCACAACCCAATTCCACCTGGTTGTTTCTTACACAACGAATCACACCAGATTTCACCTTTGGCGCTGGATAGAAAGCCCCCGGTTCGACGGTGAACAAGTAACTTACTTCATAATACGCTTGCATTAATACGCTTAAAATCCCATATTCTTTACTTCCTGGGGGAGCGGCAATTCTTCGTGCCACTTCTTTTTGGAACATTCCAAGAATTATCGGGATTTGATGCTTCGCTTCCAAACATTTAAATAAAATCTGCGATGATATGTTGTATGGAAAATTCCCCACAACACAAAATGGGGCATCTTTGAAATATTCACTAAAATTTATCTTTAAAAAGTCTTGGTTATATAGTCGGTTAAAGTCTGGGTGAGCTGTTTTTAAATATTGAATTGATTCCACATCGAGTTCAAACGCATAAAAATCTATATCGGGCCGTTTTAAAAAAAAACACGTGATCGCTCCTTTGCCCGGTCCAATCTCCAACACGTTCATAGGAGTAGTAAAAACAGGCAAGGCCCCTGCTATTTTTTCACAAACCGACGTATTGATTAAAAAATGTTGCCCTAAGTGTTTTTTTGCTTTAACATTCATGGAATGAATTCTGAGATTAAGTCCATGGTCGTTCGAAAGGCAACAAACTTACCTTCATATCGAGCAGAATGTTCCTTCTGGAGCCGTGGTGCATGAAGCAATTGATAAAGTTCATAATCTTCTTTACTTACAGCCCAATATAGTACGGAAAACGTACACTCCCCTGCTTCATTACCGTGTATCTTCGAAAGTACACACTTGTAGAAACACTTTGTTTGAAGAACCGAGGGAATATGATCCTTTTGCATCCAATTAATCCATTCGGATTCTATGGCAGGATCAATACTTACAGTTACATTATACAACATAATTAGGAGTTCAGTTTAAAACATTGATATGGGTTAGTAAAAGAGAACTCTTCACCCCAATCACCTCGGAAAACGACGGCAAATGATAACCCTCCTCCAAAAGTATAAACCTGCCGAAGACTTTGATCGAAATTATAGTCCCACACATTAAAAGGAATTTTCGCTGACCCCGAGAACTGTTTTCCAGGTAAGAATAGGACTTGTGTCCCTTTCATCAGCCGGCATTGTTGGATGGTGCCCTTACGAATCAATCGGCTATAAACCGGTGAAGTAGTTTGCTCATCAAAAGCAATTAGAAGAACGTCATAAGCCGATGAATTCTTAAATTTTAATGTCGCCTTTCCGTTCAATTCAGTGAGAGAACTTGTTCCTTTAATGATGTATTCATCGGTGCTATCCCTAAGTGGGATTGGGTTATAATAAAAATTATTTAACCCATCAGTTAATGATAAGTAGAGGGCTTCTCCTTTTTGATTTACAAAGGCTTTCCTTATTTGATAGGTAAGGCCTCCTGAATTTGAATTAAAATAGACCGTTGATCTAATCGGGTTATGTATGTTAACGGTTTTATCAATAAAAACGCGCTCTTTTCTTGTAAAATAAACTAAGGAAGACGTGGGCGCACCTGGATTAGCATATGTTTCCCTTGATAATACCCAATAAAACACCAATAAACCCGCGAATAACCCTAAGGCACCTGCAGACAACCGAAAGATCAATGGTAGATTTAATTTGCGTCTGTTTACCTCGTTTTTTTGAATATTTAATTGCCCCCTTTGAAAACGCATCCATGCCTCATCAATCGCTCCTTTTACCTCATCCGGGCAGGGTATAGATCTTAATTTTGATATGATAAATCCTGCAGTTGATGAAGAACAATAGGGGCTGTTTATTTGTGTGAGCGCAAATTCCATGAATTCAATACGCAACACCTCCCACTCTTTTGGAAAGGAACTATACGCCTCTAATTTAGTTGGTGACACAAGGTTGTATGCGGCTTGGTTATAGGCGTCTTCAGATAGTATTAACACTGGGAAATCTATCGCATTTTGCTCTATTATTTGTTTTGAAATATCCGGTAATGCCGCTTTGATTGCAACAGAATCTATTACACAGAAAAAACTCACATAATCTGTTAACGTGCCCCAAAAGTTACTTTCACGCGGATTGAATACCGGCATAAAGAGTGCTGTATATTTTTTAAAATCCGACAACATGGCATTTTTAAGGAACATAGAAGAATCCTTAAACCTGATAATTTCTTTTCCTTGTAAAAATGACATTAATGGGAAATTTGATTCTATCCATGCATTGAATACCGCAGTTTGTTTAGATTGAATCTGTTCAAAACGAACAACCCCCTCAACAGTTTTCATAGATTCACGTTCCAGCTGAGTGTAAAATCGCATAGGCAAAGTTACTGATTTTTAATTCCACGTCTTTTTATTATCTTTGATTAAATTCTTAAATCAACAACTATGAAAAAACTTTTACTTTCTTTTGCCACGATAGGTCTTATCATTTTTGCGGTTGATTCACAATCTTGCACTCCCGGAGCAAATTTTGTGGATTCTACTTATGGAGTATGGCCAGATACAGTGCAAAACTTTCCTCCTGCGGCAGCGAACGTTGCATATTCAACAGATTTAAACTTTAAAGTCCCCGCTACGGTCACCGCGGAATTAGATGCCTCCGGACAGTTTGTTGGTTCCCCAATTCAAGGATTTACAGTAACCAATGTTGTAGGATTACCCAGCGGATACAATTATGCATGTAATATTGCAAACTGTACTTATGTGGGCGGAGCAAATGGTTGCGCTAATGTATATGGAACAACAGCGAATACAGGAATGTATCCTATTACTATTGAAGTAGATGCAACGGTTTTGGTTACCCTAATCCCAGGCTTACCACCAACCCCAGTTACACAAAGTGTTTCATTTGGTGGATATAAAATTAATGTTGGTACTGCGGGATTGATTACTTCTGTGGTGGAGCCCTTAACTATTTATCCAAATCCTTCGAACGGACAAGTTTCTATCAAAGGAATTGTTGCAAATGAACTTACCATTACAAACTTAAATGGTCAAGTGATTTTGACTAAAAATGTATCGGGTCAAACACAAGAAACCCTTGATTTATCTTCACTAAACGCTGGCGTTTACTTTGTTAACACATTAGGGTCTTTAGGTAAAGAAACCATTCGATTTATTAAGAACTAAGGGTCTTATATCACATTGAAAAGGCCGCAATTGCGGCCTTTTTTTTATTCTATTCAATAGCTTGTTTTATCACCTGATAAATTTCCCATGTGGTTTTGTCATACACGTAAACCAAGACATGCATATTAGACGCATTGTATGTTCCGTCTAGTTGATTTGGAACAGAGAAGCTATAATTCACATAGTACTTATCCCCGATTAAATCTGCGCTAATTAGCGTGCGGCCAAACGGTGTATTATTCAAGTTTCCCCGATGAATATCGCGGTGAATGTAGGAAGAATTATGAGAATTATCACTCATTTTTTGATCGCCAACTAAGGAGTCTTCAACCAAACACGCAACAATACCTAAATCTGAAGATATGGTTTGATCTAATTTTTCAACTTCTACATGCAAAAATGCACCCTTCGTACTTGGGTAATAATTAAGCACTGATTGAATGTTGACCTTTAACTCATTTTGCGCCAGAACATTAGAAACCATCCCGGTCCATGCCCCTGGACTTTGAAAAATCACACCGCCATTGTTAATTCTTGAAACGGTTCCGCGCGGGTTTCCAATAAACCCGCCATCATTAATCCCAAAATACTGTGCTATTGCCAAGCCATCCGAAGTAGTAAAATCTATAGGGTATTCAGGAAGGGTTACCGTTTGAAAATCACCAATCCCTGTTGGACCAGCATGAATGGACAAAGGAAAAACACGGCCAGGGTTTGCTTCATACAGGGCGTGCGCCAGATCCGCAGCGGCAGGACAATAAATACATTTATGACCTGTAAAATCCTCTAATAAAATATTTCTATTGACATTCGTGTTTTGTGAAAATTGTGGCCATTCGTTGGCTAGATATTCTGACCAATTTCCAGGATAAAGTGTGGTATCTAATCCATTCGTGGACCCAGTTGGATAAGGGTTAGAAACATGATCGCAACTAGAGGTCAAAACTAGCAGCACTACAAAAACCAAAAATAATCTATTCATCACTTAAAAACTTTGAGTAAAACTTAAGGTTAGGCCATTGTTGGCGGGTACAAAACGACAAACACCCCCTACGCAAAACAACCCGGCGCGTTGACGCCCATAAGAAAGCATTACACGTGTAGATTCATGAATATAACCACAAGTAAGATTTGGATAATTCACCCGTTTATTTAAGTCTGGATTACCATAATTATATTGGTTAATGAAACTCACAAAATAGCTTGGTGAAACCGTATATTCAATCAATGCCGTAGCCCAATTTCCTTTATCATTAATCGCTCCATCGTCTTTCTTATTTACAAACATTCCTTGAAGCTCAACGCGAATGTTGTGTTTAGAATTGATTTTATAGGATGCTTCAAGCACACCAATATGAGATGAAATAATTCCTGTTGCATCATTAGATACTTTGGCGACATCATTATTGATGGTAATATTAAAATAAGACATTAAAAGGAGGAGTTTCTTGTTAATTCGTCGTGTAATGTTAACATTAATGTCTCTCCAATATAGACTATCACTTTTGTCGAACAGGTGTGTTTCATAGGCCACTCGGCTTGAATCAAACTGATTTATGCCACTGGTATGCTGCACCGGACGATACGTTGTAGATGCATTAACTCCAAGCGTAGTCCCGTATTTTCCACCCAGTTTGGAACCCTTCTTAATGGTATATAAAAAATCTGCTTGGTACGCGACTTCTCCCAGTGGTTGAGTTGCATACGGATAGAGTGTAGCCACCAAATTGTAGGTGTGGGTTTTATTGAGCGCAGGTAAGTAATTGATGAAAACGTCTTGAAGTTCTTTATTCCGATCTGAACGATAGCTCATGTTATCGACTGATTTGGCAGATAGACTAAAGCCAATACCTTTCTTGGAATACCCAAAGTTCACTACCGCCGAGTGGCCAAAATTGTAGATTTTGCCATTATCCAATGAGGGGTCTTGTTCTTTTTGAATGTACTCCCCATCTAAACGAAAGTTCTTATACTGTAATTTCATCCGTCCACCGTAGGCACCAACATTCTCAGGTAAAACCAATTGATCATCGTCATCTAATTGGTATTTACTAACAAAGCTACCTCCTAGAATTACATCTAGTGGAAAAGCGCTTAGCTTAGCAAAGGTTTCATTTAAATGTATATCGGCATCAATACCGCGGACAATCCCTTCTGAATTAACCACACGACCGGCTTCAAATGATAGCCGTTGTTGACCATAAACTCCCTTTATTTGAACCCCCTTGTAGGGTTTGAAAATAATACGGGCGCCGTCTAACACATTATCATAACCTAATGCACGATCTTCATAGGATCGAAGTGCCAGGCCATTACCAAATTGCTCATAAAAATGTCCAAGAGTGATATCTACTTTTGAATTAGAGTAGCCTACATAACGCATCCCGATCCCGGTGCCATCAAAGCGATTAGGATACCCTTGAATTCGGGGCAAATAACTTTCCAAGCGCATACCTGCTTTAAAGCCAGCATTCGTGTAAAAAACATTCATATACGAATTCACCAATCCTTTTGAAGGGGGTTGAATGGCATTAATAATTGGGTCGTCATTCAAATACTGAAATGTAGATTCAATATTCCCAGTAAAATTGCCTTGCGACCAAATAAATGGGCTGAATAAACAAGCAAATAATAGTAATAACCAACTACTCGGCTGTGAGTTTTTTAATTTCTTCATATAATGATTCTTCGTCCCCTGGCGCATAATTGTTATGGGTGTAAACGATATTTCCATTTTTATCTAGTAAAAACGTATGAGGTACATTATTAACACCCATACTGCGTTTAAAATCCCCGTTTGGATCAAATAACACAGTGTAATCCCATGCTTTACCATTCACATAAGTAATTACATCGCGTTTGGTTTTTTCGTCATCAATGGATACCGCTACTAAATTAACCCCAGTCTCTAATTGCCATTCTTCATAAACGTCGTGAATTGCCATCAGTTCTTTTTTACAGGGCGCACACCATGTCGCCCAAAAACTTATAACAACGGGCCCTTCAAAACCAAAGGCGGCTGTGTTTACTTCCTTTCCATCTATATCCTTTAAAATGACCGATGGAACTTTTTTAGTGTTTAAAGAATCTGATTTAATAAATTGCGTTTTAGCAAAAAAAGGAAGGCCTATTAAATATACAATTAAAATATTTTTCATGTTGTGCTTAAGTTTTTATCTGCTTAGCAAATACTTTGCCATTTCAAAATTAATTGAAAAAACCACATTTACGTGTTATCCTTTTGGATTCAACCGTATTTTTCTTAACTTTGATAAGAATGAAATATACATATGACTAAATTTTTTCTCCCCTTTATCTTTACTTTATGGCTAGGAGCTTCCTTTTCACAAGATAATATTGTAATATATGAAGACGGGCAAACCACGGACCTTTCCTCTGGCGTCGGACCTTATACAGTCGCCGCCCCATCTGCTGCCCCATTCGATATTACTTTTAATGTTTATAATAATGCTGCTAATGCTCAAAAGTGGAGAATTACGCGGTCTTATATTTCAGTTCCTGCCGGTTGGGCAGATGGTTTGTGTTGGGGGCATTCAACCGATCCGTTTGGTGGGTCATGTTACTCAAGTACCCAAATGAACTCATCGCCATGGACCTCACCAGGTGGTGCAACCGTGCTGTTTGAATTGTTGCCTGGGGAGTATGGGAAAATGAAGCCTGATTTTAATCCTGCTGACGGAATAAGCGGTACGGGCCATTATCGCTACTATATAACAAACACATCGGGCACGACGTATTTAGATTCAGTAGATGTTATTGTTGATTATGTAGCGGATGTGAAGCCTATTAAAGACCCTATAACCGTTACCTTGGTTCCGAATCCTGCAGATGATTACATTAATATTTCTATTAGTGGTTCAGAATCTTTTCAATTTAAAGTATTGGATGCTATGGGCTCAACCATTATGCGCGATCAAGTGAGTTCATCAAAGAAAATCAATACGTCTGAATTCAAAAGTGGCGTTTACTTTATTTCGTTTGAAGGTCAATCAACTAAACAGTTCACAAGAAAAGTAATCATTCGCCATTAATTGGCCTAATAATGGCTAAAAACAAGCACCGTGGTGCGCCCCATAAAAAATCTGAAAGACAATCAAGCGGAAGATACAGAAATCTTGTGCTAAATGTTTTTGCAAAAAATCAAGGCGCAACCCTTACCCACAAACAACTTTGCTACTTGTTGTCCGTCAAAACCCCAAATGAACGACAACATGTATTTGATGCGTTAATAGCTTTAGTTGAAAAAGGGCAATTAAACCAACTCAATCACCACAGTTTTTCATTGCCTATTCAAACACCCGAAGAAGGAATACTTGAAATGAATGCCAAAGGATTTGGATTTGTTAGAATTGAGGGTTCCAGTAATGATGTGATGATTCGCGAGGAAAACAAAGGAATGGCCATTGATGGAGACCGGGTGCAATTCACTGTGATTAAAGACAGAAATGGTAAGCGAGAGGGAATTATATTAAATGTACTTGAACGCACTCGAATGCAGTTAGTTGGTACCATTCAAATCCGAAACCAAAAGGCAATATTATATCCTGACTCAGCAAAATTCGGGGTGCCAGTAGAAATTCCAGAAAACAAGTTGAATGGCGCACAAATAGGGATGCGAGCTGTTGTTAAAATTACCGTTTGGCCTGAACAACGCAAAATGCCTTATGGAGAAGTGGTTGCACTTCTCGGATATGCCGGCACGAACGATGCTGAAATGATCTCGATCCTAATTAATCAAGGATTTGATCCCTTTTTTCCTGACGACGTATTACGAGAGGCCAGTTTAATTTCAACTGAAATCACGAACGAAGAAATAGCAAAAAGACTTGATTTAAGACCGATAACTACTTTTACAATTGACCCTGTAGATGCGAAAGATTTTGATGATGCTATTTCTTATGAGCCATTAGAAAACGGTAACCTTAAAATTGGCGTTCATATTGCGGATGTGGGACATTATATTCAAGAAGGATCCGCATTAGATATCGAAGCATTAAAGCGTTCGAATTCGGTTTATTTAGTTGATCGGGTAATGCCGATGTTACCGGAACAACTTTCAAATGTGCTTTGTTCGTTGAGGCCGAATGAGGACAAGTTGGCATTTTCAGCGATCTTTGAATTTAATGAGCAATATGAAGTTCTGAATTCTTGGTATGGTAAAAGTGTTATTCATTCGAATCGAAGATATACCTATGAAGAAGTTCAAGAAATTATTGAAGGGGCGGAGGATGAATTTGCGCTGAAATTACTTGCCATAAACAAAATTGCCAAATCACTTCGTGCGAAGCGCTTCAAAAAAGGCGCATTAAACATCGTCTCTGAAGAACTTCGTTTTGTGCTTTCTGATACTGGCGTACCTACCGGCACACTATTGAAAACCTCAAAAGAATCGCACCAACTGATCGAAGAGTTTATGTTATTGGCAAATCGGTCCATCGCCGCATATTTAACTCCGAAAAAAGAGAATGCAGAAACACACACTACAGTTTACCGTGTGCATGATTTACCAGATTTAGAAAAGCTAGGATTATTAACCTTGTTTTGCGAAAAATTCGGTCTAGAATTAAATATAGATCAAATCCA
>Ga0222714_10006991_pt1 | contig 10414 bp, 10 predicted proteins | sample C33_3DmetaG_FD_165048 | JGI IMG/M metagenome (GOLD analysis project Ga0222714, IMG submission 165048) | Estuarine water microbial communities from San Francisco Bay, California, United States - C33_3D | ecosystem: Environmental > Aquatic > Marine > Unclassified | place: USA: California... | reverse complement strand
CATGATAACCATCATCCTCTATCTTATATGTGGAACTTCTCAGGAATAGCTGCTGCCTGGAACAGACCACTCCGCTGTTGTTGATTCCGTAGACGATATTCTCGTCCAGGTTTCGCCTGTGAATGTGACCTGAGATGTAGACATCTGCTATATACATACCGCGGGTTCTAGAATTATCTATTAGGCCGCGTGTAATTTCCCCGCCACCACCGGCTCCATGATGAAAAAAGATAGTTTTACTCACCCTATTCTTTGGGTTCTCAACTAGGTTTGCCTGGACAAATCCCCAATACTTTCCAAGAAGGACGGGTGATTTGGCCCGCTTCAAGCCCGCGACGAATCGGGAGCATACATCTGTGTCATGGTATTTCTCCCAGGATGTTTCATGGTTGCCCTTCGATACCAGGGCGATTACATCCTTGTAGGGTTCAAACCAGTCAATCGCATCGTCTATGACCGTGTCGATGTAATTGTCGGTCTGGTGTTCAGGGCGCAAGGATTTGGCCGATTTCCGCTTATCAAACTTGCCCTGCATGATGTCGAATGTGTCGCCAACAAATACTACTGGCACACCTTCTGATTTTGCTTCGTCTAGATCACGCTTTAATAGGTCACGATTACATTGGGCTGAATCCCAGTGCAGATCAGACAGTAGCATAACTTTGCTTCTATCGTTGTGCTTAATTCCACTAAATTCAAGCTTATAGGCGTGAGGATCGGTCTGCCTAATAGTCCAGTTCATGGAATATTCCTGAGAGGATATGAAGCAGACCGAAGTGAATTACTTCTTCTTCTTGGACTTTCCAACCTTGGACAAGGCGATTGCCACAGACTGGGCCTGTGATTTTCCCGCCTTCATTTCTTTGCGAATGTTGGCACTTACAACCTTATTCGATGAACCCTTCTTCAACGGCATAAAGCCTCCTAGACTAGACTCCAAACCCGCCATCGGCTAATGGCAGTATCATAGAGACACATGGTTATGTGTCCTGACGGCATCGTCAGATTGTTTCCATTATGTGTGTATAGGCGATTAACTGCCGTGCTATTAGCGTCTTCATGCTTCAGAGTCAGGGTGTTAGTTCCTGTGTTGAGCAGATAAACCAATTGACCGTCCAAGGCGGGAGTTGTTGAACTGCCGGGAGTAATTACGGTATTTGATTGGACATTCTCTGAAACCAATCCAGTCAGATCAGAGTTTGCCGTGCAGTTAATTTTGACCAGACCAAATACGCCGATTTGAAGGTTGTTGGTATTGGTCGAAATATTTACGGTGTGAGGCTGGAATGCGAACGATCCATAAGTGGTGAATTTAGTCCACGAACCAAGGCCAGCGTAGACGATGGAATATGGACGAGTTTTCCATGCGACTGCTGGAGTAGATGTATCAGCGACTGGAATCCAATCGCCAACTGCTGGTGTTTTATTGGTGAATCCGGCAGCGGTGGCGATGATCTGATTACAGGTAGACTTTCCAGCGATGCCGGTAGAAGGATCAGCAACTGGCAAAACATCCGCTGATGCTGCAACCTTGGCTGATAACTCGCTGATCTTTTTGCTTGCCATGATTCACCTCAAGCCCAAGTTTGAGAGGGAATAGTCGGATCGTCTGGATTACGCTCCACGATGAACGGCAGAATCTCCGGTGGCAAATCCATATCCACCAGGGAGCGGACCATCACCCAATACTGGTTGTCCGCTTTCAGATTGGGAATCTGCTCACCGTTCGGGCCTTCGGTGGTCGTGCCATCTGGATAGTAGTGAACGCCGATCACGCAGATAGCCAGCGTCAAAGTGGCTTGTGTGGTGTGAAATTCACCAGTTTCAGGATCACGGGTTGTGTAGCCAAGCTGCTCACCAATTAGGCCAGCTTGTTCCTGTGAATCGAATTTGAGAAGGATGTCCAACAATTTACACCTTACCTTTCTGTATTTTGTAGTACTCTGCGTGATACGACTTTAGATACGCCTTTATTTTTTCCTTGTTATTTTCCTTGTAGTTCTTTTCGCAATCTTTACACGCCACAATAATTATCCCGTCTTTCCCAGCCCAGCACCTCATATTTTCTCTGTTTCTTTTATGTCCTTTTCTGCATGATTCACGAACTCCCATGCCGGGAATTCCCCTCAATGTATTTTGTCTTTTGGTTACCAATTCAAGATGAGCCGGATTGCAGCACTTCCTGTTTCTGCAAAGGTGATCTAAAAAAAGACCATCCGGTATTCCACCAATCATAAAAATATAAGTGTATCTGTGAGCAAGGAGTTGTTTAGCCTTTCCATCTTTAAATCTTCTTGAAATTTGACCATATCCCTGCACATTGAGTCTTCCGGTATATTCCCAACAACCAGAATCGCCATTTGGCTTTTCAATTTTATCCCAGAAGTATTGATCTGGGTGATATTCGCTTTTTTTATACACGGGTCACCTCATGTGGAGAGTTGTTGAAGCTTGGTATTGGTCAGTCGTGCTGGGTAATAGATGAGCTTGGCGATGTGGCCGTTAATTGGATATCCAGAATAAGTCAACCTTCCGATTGAAAGCTGATTTACACCGATTGGCATTGTGCAATTTGTGTCTGTATCTACTGAACCACCATTGTTGCTTTGGGCGAAATCATTCAGTTTGAAACCAATTGCGCTTTTGAAAGGAACATTTACAAGCCAAGTTCCAGCCGGATTTGAAAAATTAACCTTTTCTACATTGCTTGTGTATGAAAGAACTAGATAATCACTTCCCGCTGTATTTCCGCTCCGCATTGCGTAAATAGAGTTTGCAGATGATCCATCATCAAAACTGTATACTGTCTGTCCTGATGCTACAGAATTTGGATTTAATGCGTCCGCCTCAAATGCAACACTCCCCTCCCCCTGATTCCACATCCAATTAAACGATGTCCCGGTGATTTGGCAGACATCGGCTGAACGGGTGACGGAGCTAGAAGTCGTTCCGATGTAAGAGGTGGGAAAAGCTCCAGCCTCAATCTGTGCGCCCCAAACCAAAACTTTCGCTCCAGTCGTGCATGAATTTACCCCATCACCATCAGCCAAGGTGAAATCAATCCAATTGCTTGTTCCTGTATTTCCGACGAATTTCACTATTAACCTGAACCAACCATTTCCGCAGTTGATTATTTCACCCGAATGAAATGGCGATGCGGTCCCAACTACTCCGTTTAGTATGTCGAAAAACACACATTTATTGTGATATATATTATTTGTTCCAAAGGATACCCAGCGATTATTTACATATTTCACAAATATTGAAATAGAGTAAGGCACAGAAGAATATGTGAATGCCCTGTATCTTTCATACGCAGAAGCTGCTCCACTATTAACCTGAATTTCATCGGCAGTTGTCGTTCCATCTGGCGCAGTTGCAACATTTGAATTTATTTGACCATTTCCAGATTCAGCCCATACTGTGAAGTCTTCAGAATAAGACAGACTGTTCGTCCTCTGCTCCTCCAGCAATAATCCTTTCGATACCCATTGCCCACCGGAGTAGACATGGTCGAAGCGTGGACCAGCTGTAGTGGACGCTTCAGTCTTGGCGTATTGGGATGGTGATGATGCGAGTTCTAATTGTGCGCCCCAGATGTAGATTCCAGATGTTCCGTCACCGCTAAATATTCTTCCTCCATTCGTTTTGGCAAGACCAATTGATATGTCACCGCTTGAACCGGCGACTGTCCTTGTGATTGAGCAGCGATACCATCCGTTTCCAACACTTGCAATTGAATACGAGTTTGGAGCATTGAGCAGAACTGATCCAACCGTTCCGTTTGTCAAATTAAAATAGTATCCAGTATCAAGAACTCCGTCCCAAAATTTGAGCCAAATAAATCCATCAGTATTTGCTTTTGCATACACCGACAGCGTGTAACTCGATCCCGCTGTAAAAGAGGAATTCTTATAAAAATAATGCGTTGTAGAAGCGGTTGAATCTTCAATAAGCGAATCTGCGCTTAAATCTCCATTTGGGCTTGAGATTGAATTTGCCGATATTGATGAATTCGATTTTACCCATGCAGCATTATCAAACTGCTCGGAGTAAGTAAGCAGATTCACATTCGCATATTTCAGCGTTCCAGTTGAATCAAAGTACGACCCAGTCGAAGCCCTGGAGAATGACGGCGCAGGCCCAGCGACTGGAGTAAGCGACTTATTGAGTGCGAATTGTAGATTGAGCGTTGGGTCTGGTTCGCTGAGAAGTTGCAGCGTGGCATTCGGCAGGCGTTTGTTGAAATAGCGCAGACGGGCGATGTGGCCGTTGAATGGCGCAACTTCTGCCGATGAGTAACCAATATCCATCCTACTGACTGTTGGAAGTGTGCATGAATTGTCGGTAACTACTGACAATCCGTTAAAAGATGAAGCATAATCATCAAGTTTGAATGCAAATGCGTTCTTTACTGAAACACCATTAGCTGGCCCAGTAATTGAGTTTCCAGCTTGGCCAACGCCAGATGTGAAAATTTGATTTAAATCATCAGAATTTGTTCGCCTTAAATTGATTGAATTTTGCCAACCGCCACCACCATTGTGTGTAGCAAATATGTAAGCATTACCTCTTTGACCATCATACTCAGTCGCAAAACTCCCCTCCGTCCCATTCCATAATCCGCTAAAGTCTGATCCAGTAATCTGGCAGACATCTGCGGAGCGGGTGACTGATGCGGAGGTGGTTGGGATGTAGCTGGTGGGGAATGATCCAGCTTCGGCTTGTGCGCCCCAAATCAAAACCCCATCAGTGCCATTGCTTGTTACGCTTGTTGATCCTGACGCATCACTTATGCCAATTTGGGTGTAAGAAAACCCGCCGTCATACAGACTTATCCTGCACCATCCATTTCCGACGTCTTGAATGGTCGCAGTTTTCCCTGCTGGTGTGTATGTTACAGTTTTGTTTTGCAGATCGAAAAACGCTTGGTCTGCATATCCACTAGTTATCAAGTAAACAAATCTTTTCCCTGCCGCTTTGGCAAAAAAAGAAATGACATTTGTTGAAACAACCCCTTTGTAGAGTCTTCGCTGTGTGCCAGATGTTGAAGGGTAGAATAAAGTTGCACCTGTTGAACCATCTGGTGCGACATATGTTCCGGGGCTGCTTCTTGTCAGATCGGCAAGTGCCCATCCTGTTGAAAGGCTCCCGCTGTCTGTAGCTTGGTTCGTCCGCTGCTCCTCCACCAGCAGACCACGAGACACCCAGCTTGTGCCGTTGAATGTGTGATCGAAGCGGGGAGCGGAGTTTGCTGCGTTGGTTGTCTTTGAATAGGTTGTTGCTGATGAATATGACTCTAATTGCGCTCCAAAAATATAAAGCCCTGATGATCCATCTCCAGCGTATGAATTTACGCCAACAGCAGTACAAACTCCAATGCCATAAATTGATGCAGAAATCCCTACATTATAAGAACATCTATACCAACCATTACCCAAGTTTTGAATAACAGAATTTGATGGGTTGCTAGTGGTCCCATTTGCCAAATCAAAATAAATTATTGGGTTTCCTGACAAGAATAATCCTATTACAGATCGCTCTCCAGCCTTGGCATATATTGAAAAGTTCGTTCCGGGTGCTAATGCAGATTGGTAGACTTCGTGCGTTCCACTAGTAGCAGTCTCGGTTACTTTTGACGCATTATTTCCTCCGAGTGGGTCTGAAAAACTTAGGATCGAAATAGCTGTTCGTGATTTAGTCCATACTGCATTTCCGAAATTTTCTGAATATCTCATCGTGTTCACATTCGCATACCGCAGCACCCCACTCCCATCGAAGTAGCTGCCGGTGGATGCTCGACTGAAACTGGGCGTGGGACCACGATAAGCGGTCAAGGACTTATCCAAGGCGAAGCGGAGATCGAGGGCAGCGGATAGGCCGGGATTGGTTCTTCCAGCGTGGAGGAGTGGCAGGCTCATTTACGGCATCCTCAAGTGCTGCGTGACGATGGAAAGCTTTTCAACTACCTCTTCCATCCTGTCAATCTTGTCATTCATCTTGGCTAAACCAGTCTGCATTCCTTCCAATATTTCAGCCTGTTTCTCCACCGTCTTGGCCAAGGACTTGTTAGTCTCTTCCGTTGAATCAAGGAACTTGACATGACGGTCTTTTAATGGAAGAACCACATACCAGAAGACGAAGGCTAATCCAGCCGAAGCGAGTCCATACTGTTCAGCGAATTTAAGCCAATCCATGCCATGAGTTCCCCAGGCGCGGCCAAGGTGGTTGGCATAGTCTACTAAAAGAATGCGTTATTTGGCAATATAATCTTCGCAGGTTAGGCATTGCCTGACTTCCCTGGAATAGTCAATCTTTCTGCATTCGCCATGAATGGCGCATTTATACTTGCCACAACTCCCGCATCCGGCGCGGTTTGTCCCCTGGATCGCCTCTCCAAGGTGGACGCAGGGAATGGTGACCCTTTGGATGACCGGAGATGGCTGGGGTTGATCAACTGGTGGCCCAGGTTCGGCAACCGCCTCGATTTCCGGTTCGTCAACAAATAATGGGACAGTTCCTTCCGCCGGTGGCGTATAACAGTCCACGGGGAGAATCTGGTCATTGGGGAAGTTCAAGGCGTAAAGCCAAACATCGAAAGTCGCCCTGGTTGCCGTAAGGATCACCGGACTCTGGGCCTTGGCCACATTGGCGGCAGAAATGACCCATCCCGCGCCGTTATCGTTCGTGCAGATATAGATCACCCCATTCCCAATCTGCTTGACGATAATGTCGATTCCCTGCACCCCTGGAGCGTGTTGGACCTGCTGAACCACCCCAATAGCCTCGATGCCACCTGGCAGACCCAATAGTCCATAAGTCGCAGCGAATGCCGGTGAATTAAAGGTACAGGTTCCAGTTGGCGGGGCAGTATTCGTCAATGTGATCGTGTCGCAACCGCAAGAATCCGTTATCCCACAGGTAGTGGTATTGAACCCAAACTGGGTGAAATCCCTTATCAGAGTATTGTTTGTTGACTTGACGAATCCCCGAAGGCAGGTCAACCATTGGGAACCGTCCCAGAATCCACAGGTATCTGGAACAGCATTTCCTGTTGAACCGCAACCAACCCTCATGGATGTCAGACCAACATTTATCGTCGCATAGCTGACAGGATCGCCTTTACCACCATTCTGATTGACGGTTATCGCCTTATAGGTTGGCGACGAGAATGACCGTCCACGATACGGGGTAGTGTCGAGGCTTGGCGTTTCTGTCAGGGTTTCTGACCATGTCGAATAAACGGCCCAAACATTCCCTCCGATTCCAGGAATCAGCACATAGATCGTTACGGACACGCTGATCTGGGTAGTGTTCAGCGCGGTCAAGACTGCCCGTAACTTGTATTGGTTGGCGCAGGCCCCGCCCGATATTCCGCCAAAAAGCGACTCGGCTACCCAGACATTTGGGTTCGGCTCATTGTCCTGACCAGGATTAATGCATTTGAATTGGGCCGTTTTCTCCTCAAACCCCAACCAGAATGACGGGCTGGGCGTTGCTGATGGAGGGCAAATCGGCCCATAAAATGTCACGCCTATCGCCCCGCCAGCCTGGGGGAATCCGATGGCGCATAATGAGCAGTCAATGTTGACAGGAATGGTGGGGGGCAAATCCCCGCAGACATTGGATGCCACATTCTGGATGTATTGCGTCATGGGGTCACATAGATTTGCAGATTGGATGGGTTGAAAAGTATTATCTCACTCCCACCACCAACATAATTGAATGTCACATTGAATTTCCAATTCGATGTCAATGCCCCGCAGAGCATATACATATACTGATCGCAGATGTTCCAGGTGGTCGAATCTCGATTGTAGACCCAGTACCTAGATGAGCCGATCTTGGGCGACTTCAGGGTCTGACCGGATGCCGCGCTCCCAACCATGAACAAGTGGCAATCCACAGAGAAAAGCTGGTAGGTTGGAGTTATTTCCGGCTTGATTGCCAGGGGACTGTAATAATCGACATCCTTGAATCCTGCAATCGGATATTTCACGAAAGCCATTCCAAAATAAAAAATCATCGTGTAGCCGATGTACTGTCCAAGAAGAGTGCCGTCCGAAGAGTAAGTGTTTACTGGTGTGCAGAACGGGATGAAATTCTGGTTATAGGAATCCACTTTGGTTGGATTGGTTCCTGAATCCTCGTAATATTGAACCGCGTTGAATGGCTCGGACACATCCTTGTTCGTCCAGAAATAGTTGGCCGGATGCAAAAATCCCAGCCAGTCGGGCTGATTGCTAAATGTCGTTGAAGCATCGGTGAAATAGAATCCGTACCTGTTCACATAAGCATTATTGTTCGGGCTGGCTCCCTTTAGCCTTCGCCTCACCATCGTGACCATATGGGCCTGTTGAACCGCAGGGCCGGATGCCCGATTGTTATATGGGTCGCCAGGACCGATGATCTTGCGCTCTCTCCAGGGAGCAAGGTTCGCCGCCTGAAAGTATGTTGGCAATGTCACCGCATTGGTTGTCTGACCATATAGTTGATGCCTTGTCAACGCATCTGGTATTTGAGGATTAAGAAGCAGTTGCGTTCCTGGATTGGTGGAGTAGGCGGCACAACCAAACCATCCAGAGTCAGGGTAAGTCGCCAGGGGTGGTGACGATCCCAGGGTGTGGATGCAGAATTCCTTGAACGGCATACAATGCCTGACTGGCACAGTATTGCAATCCCCGGCCAGCAGATAAGCCTTCGCTCCAGCACCCATCAATCACCCGCTGAATGTGACAGTAACTGGGCACTCACAAAATCCATCGGAAATAATTCCCGTGAATGTCAATGTCACGATCCCTGTGGAAGGATTCTGACTGCACGATCCAGTTGGAGTGCCCGTCACATTATCCAGCGACCAATCTGGATACAATTCGGCCTGGTTGATGGTGCAACTGATTGGTGGCCCAGCATTAGTCCAGGCGAAGATAATCCCAAATGATCCTGAAGAATATCCCCAGGCAAAGTCGCAAGCCCCGGTCCTGGTCAATGTCCCGGTTATAACCGTGGTTGGCCACCCCGTGTTACAGGTGGTGTTTGGCGGGATTGGAGTAGACGGTCCAGCGGTGAAGGACATCGTCGCGGGAAGTTCCCTCAAACCCCAGCAGGGGAAATATGCTGGAGCATAGGTTGTCCCAGGAACCAATGTCTTGCAGTCAATTACTGTGGTACTCATACGCCCACACAGGTCGTGTCATAGGTTACAACCAACATTCCGCCGGTGCATTGGACCGATGTTACATGGGGGCAATCAAGGTTGTTTGGTGTTCCACCGCTTTTTATGAATTCATATAATTGATTCCCATTAACATCCATCACGCGAGGTCTTAATAAAACAATGTCTCCTACAGTTGCCTGACTTCCATCAATCGCGTATGCCTGGAGAGCGGTAGTTGTACCAGAAAGTCCATTAATAGTATCGTCTTGGTAGTCATATCCATTTTCGCATAGTTCTTGCTCAACCCATGCGTGAGGATAACCAACGCACGATCCAGAACCAGATTGAGACGCTCCAACTTCCGTTATTCTTGCAACTATCCACTCTGACTGAATTTCAACAGTCAGATCGTTGACCAGTCTGTTTCTGCTTACTACAGCCATTACACATCATACCTGAATAGTTTTTCCATTGGATAAGACAAGTATATTGGCCTGTAGTCTTGTTTTGGATTGAGTGCATTTGGCCTAGCACTAACATAATAATATTTGTAATCAGAACCATGAATCGTTAGGTTGTGGCCGAATGCCGGAATGGCTTGTCCAAGTCCACCAGGAATTCCTTGACCAAGATCATCATTGTTCTGGCTGAAGTATTCAAAAATGTATGTTATGTCGCACATCCTGGTGTGTTCTGGCCTGGCTCCGACATTGGCAGCTTGACCGATGATCTGGTATGGAGGCGCGTATTTATTGACTTCTATCCCCTTGAATAAAAGCGTTCCAGCCTTGAACTTTATGAAATCGTATTGGTTCACTCGGCCCAATGCTTCTGTTATGTTTTTGCAGAAAACCATTTCATAAGGGACGAAATACCATGTCATTTTTACTGTTGGCTTGCATATTAAGACATTAACGCCAGCACCAGATGTTGCCCCGACAGGATTACCATCCGGCCATCCATGACGATATTGGAAAACATTGGTTGGAGTTGTCAGGAATTCTGCATTCGTCTCCATCGATATTTCAACGAATCGATTGTATTCCTTGCAGTCTGTGAATTGGCTGAAATTAGCAGCATTCTGGAAGTCGTAATAATATTTCTTGTTGACTTCCCAGGTGGCCTTCAAGGAATCGTCTGTCTCAATCAGATAAGGCCTTGGCTCGAATTCGACCACCATACGATACTGCGAATAAATCGCCACATCTCGAAAATGGTTTTGCAATATCCTCTGGAGTGGCGCGGCCTCAATCCTTC
>Ga0222714_10006990_pt1 | contig 10416 bp, 7 predicted proteins | sample C33_3DmetaG_FD_165048 | JGI IMG/M metagenome (GOLD analysis project Ga0222714, IMG submission 165048) | Estuarine water microbial communities from San Francisco Bay, California, United States - C33_3D | ecosystem: Environmental > Aquatic > Marine > Unclassified | place: USA: California... | reverse complement strand
TGATCTGGGCGCGGCTCTTGCGCCCGGGACGACGCCCCAGCGCGATCTCGCCGAGCTCGGCCAGGTCATCGATGGCGATGATCCCCTTCCCCATCGGTTCGAACAGGTCCCCCTGTTCGTCCTGAACGACGGCTTCCCGCGAATTGACCGCGATCACGTCGGCACGGCGCACCACTTCGTCATCGACCTCGCGCCGGGGCGCGTCCAGCCAGCCCGCGCGCACGAGCTGAATGTTCGATCCGACGATGGACGACACATGCTGGCCGGGTTCCAGCCATTCGCCCTTCAGCACCGGCACGTTGGTATTGGTCGCGCAGACGACGACATCGGCGCCGCGTACCGCATCGCGGGGGTCCTCGACCGGAACGATTTCCAGCCCGAACCTGGGGCCATAGGTTTCGGCAAAGCGTCGGCGGCTTTCCTCGGTGCGTGTGCATATCCTGACTAGTTCGATGTCGCGGACCGACTTCAGCGCCAGAAGCTGCGTCACCGCCTGGTTGCCCGCGCCGAACAGCGCCGCAACCTTTGCGTCTTCGCGCGCAAGATGCCGATAGCCGACACCGCTCGTCGCTCCTGTGCGCAGCGCCGTCTGGGTCGTGTAGCCGAGCGTCTTTTCGTTAATCGCACCGATCAGGATCGCGAGCAGGCGCGAGTCATTCGAATCGTGCAAAAGCACGATCTGGTGCTCGCGGTTGCCGAAATGCTGCACCGGTCCGTCCTGCGTCACCACCTCCGCATGGGAGGCAAGGCCAATCACGCCAAGAGCATGGATGCCGCCCGGAAACGTGTTGAAGCGCACGCTGGCGGGCGAATGGATGCGCCGGCGCGGGGCATTGATGACCGGAAACTCGGTGGCCCCGGCATAGGCCTTCTCTATCGCGGCGATGGCATCGGCCATCGAGACCAGACCTTCAAGGTCTTCTGGGTGCAGCAGCAGGTAGCCCATGATCTTCCCCCTTTGCGCGATCAGCCGCGCGCTTCCTCGATCGCCTCGCGCATCGCTTCCAGTTCGAGCCAGCGGTCTTCCTTGGCGGCTTTTTCGGCCTTGGCGGCATCTAGGCGCGTGGCCGCCGCATTGAAGGCAGCCGGATCCCGCCCGAACAGGCCCGGATCGGCAAGCCGCAAGCCAAGCCGCTCGATTTCATCATCGAGGCCGGCGATTTCGCCGGGCAGAAGCTCGAGAGCGCGGGCGTCCTTGTAGGACATCTTGCTCGGCTGGCTCTTCGGCCGCGCCGCCAGGGCCGCGGCCTTCGCCTTCGTTTTCTGCTGTGCGGCCGCCTTTTCGCGCGGAGCGATACGCTGGCGGATGTAATCGGTGTAGCCGCCCACGTATTCGTGCACCTCGCCATCGCCTTCAAGGGCGATCACGCTGGTCACCAGCTTGTCGAGGAAATCGCGGTCGTGGCTGACCACGAGCAGCGTACCCTCGTAGGCCTCGAGCGCATCCTGCAGCTTGTCGAGGGTATCCATGTCGAGGTCGTTGGTCGGTTCATCGAGCACCAGCAGGTTCGACGTCTGCGCCAGCACGCGGGCCAGCATCAGCCGGTTGCGCTGGCCGCCCGACAGGGTCGCGATCTGCGAACGCGCGTCGTCCTCGTCGAACAGGAAATCCTTGAGGTAGCCCACGACGTGCCGCTTGTGGCCGCGGACACTAATCTGGTCGCCGCCCTGCGGGCACAGGAACTGCCACGGCGTCAGCTTGGGATCGATGTCGCGGCGGGACTGGTCGAAATAGGCCGCTTCCGTCCGGCTGCCCATCTTGATGCGGCCGCTGTCCGGTTCCATTTCGCCAAGCAGCATGCGCAAGATCGTCGTCTTGCCGGCGCCGTTGGGGCCGATGATGCCGACCCGGTCGCCGCGCAGCACCCGGCACGAAAAATCGCGCACGATATCCACGCGCCCGCCATCGACCCCGGTGAAATACTTGTTCACATGATGCATCTCGCAGACCAGCTGGCTGGCCGGCGGTCCCTCGCCCGCGGCGAGGTTTACCTTGGCGCCGATCACGTCGCGCTGGCGGCGGGCGGCACGCAATTCGTCCAGCCGCCTGAGCCGGCCCTGGTTGCGCCGTCTGCGCGCGGTCACGCCGCGGTGCAGCCATTCGGTTTCGCGGTCGATGGTGCGGGCGAGCTTGTGCTGTTCCTTGAGTTCGAGATCAAGAATGTCTTCGGACCATCTTTCGAATTCGGTAAACGGCTTGTCCATGCGCAACAGGCGGCGGCGCTGGAGCCAGATCGTCGCCGTCGAAATGCGCCCGAGGAACGCACGGTCATGGCTGATCACGATCATGGCGCCGCGAAAGCGTCCGAGGACGCCCTCAAGCCACTCGATCGCCGCAAGATCGAGGTGGTTCGTCGGTTCGTCCAGCAGCAGAACATCGGGATCACGCGCCAGCGCGCGGGCGATCGCCGCACGGCGATTTTCGCCCCCCGACAGGTTTTCACCCATGCGCATGGGATCCAGTCCCACCGCGGCGAGGGCCTCTTCCGCCTTGTGACGGGGCAATGGCTCTTCGGCCGCCCGCACGCCGGGCGCCACAACGCCATCGGGGCGGGTCACGAAATCGAGAATGGTTTCCGACGCTTTAACCTCGGTATCCTGCGGCACATGGACGATGACGGTGCCCGGCTTGACGAAACGCTCGCCTCCGTCGAGTTCGAGCTGGCCCATCAGGCACTTCATCAGCGTCGTCTTGCCGGTGCCATTGGCCCCGATCAGGGAAATATGGTCGTTCGCGCCAAGAAACAGCGAGAGACCCTCGAACAGGCGCTTGTCGCCGAAGGCGAGCCTGGCTTCGCGAAGGCCGAGAATGGGCGGGGCGGCGGACATGGGACGGGCAGTTCTCCTATCGCCCGGAGGTGTAGAGAACCCGGGCAGCCCCGTCAACGCGCCACTTCGCGCCCCAGGACAAGCCGCGCGATCTGGACAAGATTGAGCCCGACGTAGAAAAGATTCCAGTAAACACAGGCCATCAAAGGCTCCGGGCGAAAGTAGAAATACCCGGCCAGACAGGCTGCCGCCGCAAGCATCAGGATGCGCAGGCGCAGCATGTCCTTCATGCAATAGCCGATAAGATTCATGCCGTTCGCGATATAGATCAGGCTTTCCATCGTGCTCTCTCCCCCGAAAGGCACCGGCCCCAGGGCCGGCTGACGATGGCAAGCTAGGATCCATGCCCAAATCCCGATACTGCGTGGGGCGTAGTAATCCGCTACACTTCGCGTAGTGCAAAAAACGCCGGAAAACCGGGACGTACGGGAGGTTTTGATGATCGCTTACGGCCAGTTCTGCCCCGTCGCCAAGTCGATGGAAATCATCGGCGAGAAATGGACGATGCTGATCCTGCGCGAACTTCTGCTGGGCACGAGCCGCTTCAGCGACTTCCAGCGGGCGATCTCACGCATCTCGCCCACCGTGCTTTCAAAGCGCCTCAAGATGCTTGGGGAAAAGGGCCTGGTCGTCCGCCGCAAGGGCAGCGGCAAGGACAGTTTCGAATACAACCTGACGCCCTGCGGCAAGGAACTGCACGACCTGCTCGTCCAGATGGCGGTATGGGGAATGCGCTGGGCACGGAGCGAACTGACCGATGACGAACTCGATGTCGGCTTCCTGATGTGGGACATCCGCCGCCGCATCCTGACCCCCCACCTGCCGAGCGGCGAAACCGTCCTGTGCTTCTCCCTGACCAACGTTCCCGGCCACAAGAAGCCGATGAACTGGTGGTACGTGATCAACGACAAGGAGGTCGATCTTTGCGACGAAGACCACGGCAAGGATGTGAACCTTTACGTCACCGTGCCGCTGCGCACCCTTATCGAGGTCTGGGAAGGCGACCGCGACCTGCGCAAGGCGATCGCCGATGACGACCTGGTGCTGGTCGGCGACCGCGCCCTGATCCGCTAGATGCCCGACTGGTTCGGCCTCAGCCCGCGCGCTTCCGTGCGCCCGGCGACCCAGGACATCGAAGCCGGCACGGCTTCATAAAAACCATGACTGGCGCCGCCGACCCCCAAGGCCCGGTCGTCGCATTCCTGTCGGACCCCGCGACCCATGGCCTGGCCGCCGGCGCGGTGAAGCACATCCGCACGCATATATCGGATCTCTTCCTTGCGGGCGATTTCGCCTACAAGCTGAAACGTGCGGTGAAATACGCCTTCGTCGATTTTCGCAGCCTCGATGCGCGCAAGGCGGCCTGCCAGGCGGAAATTGCCCTCAACAGCCGCACGGCGCCGGAAATCTATCTGCGCACGGCGGCGATCAGGCGACTAGCCGACGGCACTCTCGCCCTTGATCCGCCGGACAAGTCTGCGCCCGGTGATGCCATCGAATGGGTCGTCGTGATGCGGCGATTCGATGAAACCATGACCCTCGACCATGTCGCCGACGCGGGCGCGCTGACGGCCGAACAGATCGACGCAGTGATCGATGCCGCCATTACCTTTCATGCGGGTTCACCCCCGGTCAGGAGGAATTTCGGCGGTGCCGAAGGTCTTTCTGCGGTGATCGAGGAAAACGACCGCGACATGGCTGCCCACCCTGCGGCCTTTGATTCCGGCACGCGGGCTGAATTGACGGAAACCTGCCGCGCTGTCCTTGCCCAACTCGCGTCCCTCCTCGACCAACGGCGGGACGACGGCTTTGTGCGCCGCTGCCACGGCGACGTGCATCTCGGCAATATCGTCCTCGTGGACGGCCGGCCGCAACTGTTCGACTGCATCGAGTTTTCCGATGCCATCGCCACGATCGACGTGGCCTACGACATTGCCTTCCTGCTGATGGACCTGCTGTCCAGAAACCACCCCGCCCTCGCCAACCGGGCGTTCGGGCGCTACGTCGGGCGCACCGGCAATACCGGATTCCTGGCGGCACTGCGGCTGATGATGGCAATACGCGCCCTCGTCCGCGCCAAGGTCACCGCGATGGAGGCAGAGGACGCCCCCGTAACGATGGCGCGCGCGCTGCTCGCCCGGGTCACACGCCTGACCGGGCTTGCCCGCTCCCTGCTCACGCCCGCGCCGCCGCCGCGCCTGATCGCCGTGGGCGGGCTGTCTGGAACCGGGAAAACGACACTCGCGGCGGCAATTGCCCCCGCTATCGGCAAGGCGCCCGGTGCGCTGCACCTGCGCAGCGACATCCTGCGCAAACGCATCGCCGGAATCGTGCCCGAACAGCACCTGCCGTCCCCGGCTTACCGGGCCGAAGCCAATATCGTCGTTTACGCTGCCCTGAACCATGACGCGCGGGCGGCGCTCGGCGCCGGGTGCAGCGTCGTCGTCGATGCCGTCTTCGCCCGCCCCGAGGAACGCCACCGCATGGAGGAAATCGCCCAAGAGGCGGGCGTCCCTTTCACCGGGATATGGCTGACGGCGCCCGAGGCGGTTCTGATGAAACGAGTGGAAGCGCGCCGGGGCGATGCGTCGGATGCGACAAAGGATGTCGTCGCGAAGCAACTGACCTATGACGCCGGGAAAATCGGCTGGCGGCAGATCGATGCCGACGCGCCACCAGCCGAAATACTGCGCCGCGCGCTCGCGCAGCTGTAAAGCCCGACGTTACCGGCGTGTCGCCGACCAGCCGCCGCTGTGGCCTTCCATGGTGCCGGTCATCTTCGTGCCCGACACCGTTCCGACGAAGCGCATCCCGTCGGCGGTGAAGGAAATCCGGTCGCCCGACATCCTGGCGTCCGCAATCGGCTTGCCGCCGAGCGTTCCCTTCAGCATCTGGTAGGTCTGGGAAAGGCGCAGGTCGCGCTCGCCCATGCGCCATGTGCCCTCGACCTTGGCCGGGATGATCCACAGGTGCGCCGTGCACCAGCTGGTGCATTTGGGCAGGGTCACGCTTTCATCCGTCGTCCAGTCGCCCATGGTGAAGGTATTGGACACGATGCGCGTGCCGGGCTTGAGATCCAGCAGCCGCGGGCGCAGTCGTTCGTTGATCTCGTCCAGCAGGAACAGGGTGATGACGCTGGCCTTGGAAAAATCGCTCTCGAACAGGTCGGCCTTCTCGAAGCTGGCGCGGTCGGCAACGCCTTCGGCCACGGCGCGAGCCTTGGCAAGCTCGACCATCTTCGGGTTGTATTCGATGCCGTGGGCCTTGAGGCCGCGCTTCGCCGCGGCGATCACCGTGCGCCCGTCGCCGGAACCGAGATCCATGAGGAAATCCTGCGGCGTCACCTTGGCCAGGTTCAGCATGGTCTGGACCAACGGCTGGTCGGTGGGGACCCAGACGACGTCCTTGCCGTCCATCCCCACTTCCGGCTTGTACTCGGACTGGGACCATGCCGGGGCGGTCGCCGCCAGCAAGAGCCCTGCGACCGCAAACGTAAACAGGCGCGCACGCGCAAATGAAACAGCAAGACGGATCATGTCTTCCTCCCTTGGAAAGGCTCCCGGCGCGGCGGTTGGTCCCGCCTGTTCTTGAAAAATGAAAAAGGAGGATGCCGCCCGATGGCGGCTTTTTGGTGGCAAACCGCAGCGGGACGCTGCTTTTCTGGCGCGGAAAAGTGGCGACCCCAACGGGATTCGAACCCGTGTTACTACCTTGAAAGGGTGGTGTCCTAGGCCTCTAGACGATGGGGTCGCGGGGGCCGGGCCGGGAACCCCGGCCGGACAGGCCCGCTTCGTTTAAGGGGGAATGGCCGGGAAATCAAGGGCAATCCGGGCCGCGGCCGGAGCCGCCTGAAAGCCCCGGATTCAAAGGGCCGGGTTATCGGGTCCTGTTACTGGGCGGGCGCCGCATCATCGACGAGAAGCTGCACGTCGTCGCGCCCCATCCAGTTATCGGCCCTGAGCTTGCCCGCGACGTGGATGGGCAGGCCTCCCGCCGCCAGCAGGGCGCGCCCGAGCGGCTTGTCGGCAGCGCGAAAGGCGATCGCCTTGAGCCTGCCGCCGTCGCCGCCCGTAAGGAACAGCCGCACGTGGTTTTCGCCCACGACGTCGGCCTTGCCGACGCGGGCCGCGGGGATGACGAAGCGCGGCTCCGAATTGCCCTGCCCGAAAGGGGCAAGCGCCGACAGGCGCGCGATCAGTTCCGGCGTCGCCGCGCGCGGCGCCAGCGCGCCATCGAGGTAGAGCGTTCGGCCCAGTTCCTCGCCCGCTTCCGCCACCTGGCGGGCGATGCGGGCGGCGAGAAATTCGCCGAGTTCTCCAAGGCGACCACGCGCCACCGTGAACCCCGCCGCCATGGCATGGCCGCCGCCGTTGATCAGGAGCCCTTGCTGGCGCGCCGCGATCACCGCGGCGCCAAGGTCGATGCCCGGCACCGACCGGCCGGAGCCCTTCGCGGTTTCGCCGTCGATCCCGGCGACACAGACGGGGCGGTGAAAACGCTCGATGACGCGGCTCGCCACGATGCCGATGACGCCCGGGTGCCAGTTCTCGCCGGAGAGGAACAGGAGCGGCGGTTCCGCGCCCCCCTGCTCTTCCGCCTGCACCAGTGCCTGTTCAAGAACCTGCGCCTCGATCTCGCGGCGCTCGGCATTGAAGGCGTCAAGCTCGCGGGCAATGGCGCCCGCCTCTTCGTCGTCGTCGCAGGCAAGCAGCCGCGAGCCGAGATCAGGCCGTCCCACACGGCCGCCCGCGTTGATACGCGGGCCCAGCATGAAGCCGAGATGCCAGGCTTCGGGCTTCTGGTCGAGCTTGGCGACATCGGCAAGCGCGCGCAGGCCCGCATTGGCGCGCCCCGCCATGATCTTGAGCCCCTGCGCCACCAGCGCCCGGTTGACGCCGGTCAGCCGCACCTGGTCGCAGACGGTGCCGAGCGCCACGATATCGAGCCATTGCAGCAGGTCCGGCTCGGGCCGGCCCGGGCGATAGTATTTGCGCGCCCGAAGCTCCCGGTTGACGGCGACGACCAGCAGGAAGGCGACGCCCACCGCAGCGAGCTGGCGGTGCGGGCTGGTTTCATCCAGCCGGTTGGGATTGACAATGGCATGGGCGGCGGGCAGGCGTTCCTCGGCCACGTGATGGTCGATGACGACGACATCGAGGCCGGCGTCCTTCGCCTCCGCCAGCGCATCGAAGGCGGAAATGCCGCAATCGACGGTGATCACCACCTTCGCGCCGCTTTTGGCGAGGGCGCGCATCGCCGGGCCGTTGGGCCCGTAGCCTTCCTTGATGCGGTCGGGAATATAGACGTCGATGGGGCGGCCGAGTGCCCGGAAGAAACGCGTCAGCAAGGCCGAGGACGTCGCGCCATCGACGTCGTAATCGCCGAACACGGCAATCCTGTCGCCTGCGGCGACGGCATCGGCAATGCGCGCGGCGGCCCGATCCATGTCGATCAGGTGCGCGGGATCGGGCAAGGCGTTGCGCAGCGTGGGATTGAGGAAGGCTTCGGCTTCGTCGGGGCCGATGCCGCGCCCGGCAAGGGCGCGTGCGACGATCTCGGGTAGTTCCAGGCGCTGGGCAAGGGTCAGCGCCAACCGCGCATCTTCAAGGCGCGGCCGCCATGCATAGCCCGAAAACGAGCGCTCGACGAAGAGAGGTCCCCCTCCCTGACCAGCGCCCGCGTTCATGGCCTCAGCTGTCCATGGGGCCGAAGCCGGACTTGATCGTGAAGTTGTGGTCGGTTTCGACGCGGCGCACGGTCCCGGTCTTGGAGCGCATGACGATGGAGTGCGTCTTGGCCCCGCCCGCAAACCGGCGAACGCCGTGCAGCATGGCGCCGTCCGTCACGCCGGTCGCGGCGAACATGACGTTGCCCGAGGCCAGGTCGAGCATGCTGTACTTGCGGTTGAGGTCGGTGATGCCCCAGCGCGCCGCGCGCTTGCGTTCGTCGTCGTTGCGGAACAGGAGCCGGCCCTGCATGAAGCCGCCGATGCAGCGCAGGGCGGCCGCGGCAAGAACGCCTTCCGGCGCGCCGCCGGAACCCACGTACATATCGACGCCCGAAGACAGCTCCGAGGTGGCGATGACGCCCGAAACGTCGCCGTCTGAAATCAGCATGATGCGGGCACCCGCCTCGCGCACGCGCTTGATCAGTTCTTCGTGGCGCGGCCGGTCGAGGATGCAGACAAGAATGTCCGAAATATCCTTCTTCAGGGCCTTGGAAAGTTCGTGCAGGTTCTTGGCCGGGGTTTCGTCGAGATCGACGACGCCACTGCCGACACCCTTGCCGACGGCGATCTTGTCCATGTAGACGTCGGGCGCGTTCAGGAACCCGCCCTTTTCCGCGAGCGCGATCACGGCGAGCGCGTTGTTGCCGCCTTTCGCCGTAATCGTCGTGCCTTCCAGCGGATCGAGCGCGATATCGACCTGCGGACCGCCCTTGCCGACCTTTTCGCCGATGTAGAGCATCGGGGCCTCGTCGCGTTCGCCCTCGCCGATGACGACGGTGCCCTCGATCTCGAGACTGTTGAGCGCGCTGCGCATGGCGTCCACCGCCGCCTGGTCGGCCGCCTTCTCGTCGCCGCGCCCCATCAGGCGCGACGCCGACAGCGCCGCAGCTTCGGTCACCCGGACGACTTCGAGCGCCAGGTTGCGATCCAACATTTCGGTCATGCGATACTCCCCGAGAATTTCTTGAATTTGGTTTTAACGGGCACGGCCCCGGATGGGTCCGGTGTGCCCATTTTATACGGCTATTCGGACAGGGCTAAAAGGCTTCGATCCGGATCATGCGTGGCGGACGCAACATACTGGAAAGCTTGGATATCTTGGCGAGCGCCCGGGCCATGGCGGCTTCTTCGCAGGCATGGGTCTCGAGCACAACGGGAACCGGATCGCCCGGGGCGCGGCCGCGCTGAAGCATGGAATCGAGCGAGATCTGCTCGTACCTGAACGCCGCGGTGACGTCCGCCATGACGCCCGGCATGTCGCGCACGGTCAGGCAGATGTAATAAGCCCCGCGATGGCCGCTGATTGCGACCGGGCGCGGCTTCGCCAGCTTGTTCGCGGCAATGCCAAAGGTCGGCACGCGCGCCCCGCGGGCGACATCGACCAGGTCGGCGACGACCGCAGACGCCGTCGGGCCGCCGCCCGCGCCACGGCCTTCGAACACGGTCGAACCGACGAAATCGCCGTCGGCGACCACGGCGTTGAAGGCGCCGGGCACATGGGCAATCGGCGAAGATTCGGGCACAAGGCACGGATGGACACGCTGGCGAACGCCCGCTTCGGTGCGCCGCGCGATGCCCAGCAGCTTGATGCGGTAGCCGAGTTCGCCCGCAAAGCGGATGTCGTCGGCGGTGACCTTGCGGATGCCCTCGACATGGACGGAGGCGAAATCGACCTCGCTGCCGAAGGCGAGCGCGGCAAGGATGGCGAGCTTGTGCGCCGTGTCGACGCCGTCGATGTCGAAGGACGGATCGGCTTCGGCGTAGCCCAGCTTCTGCGCTTCCTTGAGCACCGCGTTGAAATCGCGTCCGGTCTCGCGCATCTCCGTCAAAATGTAATTGCAGGTGCCGTTGAGGATGCC
>Ga0222714_10006989_pt1 | contig 10417 bp, 8 predicted proteins | sample C33_3DmetaG_FD_165048 | JGI IMG/M metagenome (GOLD analysis project Ga0222714, IMG submission 165048) | Estuarine water microbial communities from San Francisco Bay, California, United States - C33_3D | ecosystem: Environmental > Aquatic > Marine > Unclassified | place: USA: California... | reverse complement strand
AAGATTTCCAAAGTTTTGGATGCAGTAATACTTGGCATGCATGCACGTGAGGATAATCCGGAACTTTTACGTGCGAAAGCGTTGGGAATTCCTGTTTATTCCTATCCAGAGTATTTGTATGAGGCAAGTAAGAACAAAATAAGGGTTGTAATCGGTGGTAGCCATGGAAAAACTACCATCACCTCCATGATCTTACATGCAGCGAGAAACCTAAATTTTCCTTTGGATTATATGGTTGGTGCACAATTAGATGGCTATGATTGTATGGTACAACTAACGGATACTGCTAAATACATGATTTTAGAGGGAGATGAGTATTTGAGTTCGCCCATTGATCGACGCCCGAAATTTCATTTATATAAACCGAATATTGCGCTGCTAAGTGGTATAGCCTGGGATCACATTAATGTGTTTCCAACTTTTGATAATTATGTTGATCAGTTTCGGATTTTTATTCAGTCAATAGAAAGCGATGGTAGTTTGATATTTAATGCAAATGATCATGAAATTGTAGGTTTGGTTAATGAGGCTGATACGATCAAAGCTGCTCGAGCTATTCCGTACGAAACTCCTTCATTTGAGGTGGCCGAAGAAGGATCAAGCTTGCATGTAAATGGAAAATTGTATCCGTTGCAGATTTTTGGCGACCATAATCTTCAGAATTTAATGGGAGCAATGCAGGTTTCAGAACAAATGGGAATCAATAACCATGATTTTTTACAAGCAATGTACGACTTTACAGGTGCCGGTAAACGCTTACAAAAGGTAGTTGATAACCATTCGTTTGTAATGTTCAAAGATTTTGCTCATTCCCCTTCCAAATTGAAAGCCACTACGGCTGCAGTAAAGCAGCAATATCCAACAAAGAGGCTTATTGCATGCATGGAGTTACATACCTTTTCTTCCCTTAAAAAAGAGTTTTTACCTCAATACAAGGATGCTATGAGAGCCGCTGATTTTCCTTTGGTATACTTTAATCCACAAGTGGTAGCGCATAAAAAATTAGACCTTATCAGTAAAGAAGATGTATTTAATGGATTTGGTGGAGGTGTTTTTGTAGCAAATGAAACGCAGGAAGTGATGGATTTTATTTCAAACCACATACACCAGGATTGTGCTCTGCTTATGATGTCTTCGGGAAATTTTGATGGAATTAACTTCGAAACGCTTGGCTTGACATTACTTGATTCAATCTGTGGTTCTGAATAATAATCTTCGATAAATAATAGCAATCAGTATGCTATTGAATAAGGTATAAAGCGTCATTCCTAGCAGCCCAATAATAAATGTAAAGCTTGCACTGGCGATCATTTTAGTTTGTTGCAGGGTGATTTTGGTAATTTCTTTATCAGATTTATTGGCTAATTCAGGGTTTTTGGCGCGAATTTTATCAAGGTTTTTGGGGTTTTCAAGCAATTGTTTTGCTTGTTCTATCTGATATATATTGTATTCGGGGTGAATTTTCGCATAAAACACATAGATGAATCCACTCACCAGCATAGTGTATACCATTCCCGTACCGATTCCTTTTTTAAGGTCTTGAAGAAAATTGGCAGGATTTAATATCTCCTTACGCTTTAAAAAGTATAATGAAAGTGAAATAGTAAGCGTAAGCAAGAACATATTGATTAATACAAATGCTTGAACACTTCCAAAAGTGAATATCCCAAAAACAAATGCCATTTGCTTGATTAATATCCAAACTAATGCCAACCCTATCGGGATGTAATATACACGGTTCATTAGCTATTCATTGATACCAAAAACTCTTCATTGGAAAGGGTGTTTTCCATATGGGATTTTAAGAATTCCATTGCTTCAACGGGGTTCATATCAGCAATAAACTTTCGGATTAACCACACACGTTGTAGCACTTCTTTACCAACCAGTAAATCTTCTCTGCGAGTTCCCGATGCGGTAATATCAATCGCAGGGTAAATTCTACGGTTAGAGATTTTACGGTCTAACTGAAGTTCCATATTTCCAGTTCCTTTAAATTCCTCAAAGATGACTTCATCCATTTTAGATCCAGTTTCGGTAAGCGCAGTAGCAAGAATAGATAAGGATCCTCCGTTTTCAATTTTTCGCGCAGAACCAAAGAATCGTTTAGGTTTGTGGAGGGCATTCGCATCAACACCTCCTGAAAGTACTTTTCCAGAGGCAGGAGATACTGTGTTGTATGCACGAGCAAGTCTAGTAATAGAATCTAATAAGATACAAACGTCATGACCGCATTCCACCATGCGCTTTGCTTTTTCAAGGACCATGTTAGCAACTTTAACGTGTCGTTCAGCCGGTTCATCAAAGGTTGAAGCGATAACTTCTGCCTTGACACTTCGAGCCATGTCGGTAACCTCTTCGGGACGTTCATCAATTAACAATACGATTAAGTATGTTTCTGGATGATTTGCTGCAATGGCATTGGCAACATCCTTTAATAACATTGTTTTTCCCGTTTTTGGTTGAGCCACAATCATTCCACGTTGTCCTTTCCCTATCGGAGCAAATAAGTCCATAACACGAGTTGAAAGTGATTCTTGTGCATGCCCCGTTAATTTAAATTTTTCGTCGGGAAATAATGGGGTAAGATATTGAAAGGGCACGCGGTCTCGAATATATGAAGGATCTCGGCCATTGATTGACTCTACCTTAACCAATGGAAAGTACTTTTCACCTTCTCTTGGCGGCCGGATTGTTCCTTTTACAGTATCGCCAGTTTTTAAACCAAACAGTTTAATTTGATTTTGACTTACATAAATATCATCAGGTGAGGGTAAGTAGTTATAGTCTGAGGATCTTAAAAACCCATACCCATCTTGAATTACTTCAAGTACCCCTTCAGCGGTTACAATTCCAACCAAATCGTATAAGTCTTCCTTCGGTTTTACTGATTCGGGCGCATCTGCATCGTTAGAATTTGGATTGTTAGATGGATGATATGGTTTTCTTTCTCGATGTTGTTGGTGTGGATGTTGAGGTTTTCGTTCAGACGGTATAGAATCCTCTCCAGAAATTTGATTTTCTCCTTCGCCTGATGGAGAATCTAATGAAATCGTTGGAAGTGTTTCCTCAGATTCAAACGGTTTAGTTTGGGCTGGATATTCGGGAGCGCCTTTATCAATTCTCTGTTTTCGTGGCCGAGTTTTGTTTCGTTCAGCTGGTACAGTTTCTTCGGGAGTGTTCGCAGTAACAGTATGTGATGATTCACTAGTTAATGCACTTAGCAACTCAGATTTTTTTAGGGTTTGTGCGTTTGCAATTCCAAATGTTTTAGCTATTATGCGTAAATCATTTAAACTTTTCCCTGTTAATTCATTAATATCCATAAAGGTTGTGATGTATAAAAAAAACGCGAAAATTGCGTAGGAGAGAATTTGAATGCAAGTTTATTAAAAAAAAAGGACATTCACATCGGTTTCTAAGAAATATTATGTTTTTCTTTTTTTCTTTTTTGCAGCCGGAAATAATATATTATTTAAAATCAATCGATATCCCGGTGAATTTGGATGTAAATTTAAATCAGTAGGAGGATCTCCGACAAAGTGTTGATAATCTTCAGGGTCATGCCCACCATAGAATGTCCACATACCTTGCCCATATTCTCCATGCAAGTATCTTGCTGTACCTATGGATTTGGTTTCACCCATAATCAAGACATTTGGTTTAACAAATTGCTTATGAAAATCAGTAGATTGTCCCATAAAACCTTTAATGGTAGAAGTATGACATTGGGTGAGCATGGTTGGAACGACATCCCACTTGGCAGAATATTCAAATAATGTAAAATAATCTTCTTGCTCGCGTATGGTTGAATTGTTACGTAAATTGGAAGCATCTAAATTTGAATATTCATAGAAATATGGGTCGCGATTTAAAGTGAAATTCTGAAATGCTAATGATTTGGTGAAATCTAGTTTCTTTTGAGCATTTGGATCCGAAGCATCACCATCATAAATGCTTTCACAGATGTCCACGCCTTCGGCACTTAATGCAATGTCAAAGCTGTCTGTTCCGCTACACATCGTGAATAAGAATCCTCCACCAAGGATGAAATTCTTAATGTTCTGTGCAACGGCCAATTTAAGCTGTGATACCTTTTTGAATCCTAACATGCGCGCATTGGATTCTGCCACCTTCACTTGTTCTTTATACCATGGCTGAAAGGAAGCAGAACTATAAAACTTCCCGTACTGACCGGTAAAATCCTCATGATGCAGGTGTAACCAGTCATATTTAGGCAAAAGCCCCATCACAATTGCGGAATCATAAATCTTATCATATTTAATTTCAGCATACTCAAGAACCATGGTAACAGCGTCGTCCCAAGGTTGCTTATTTGGAGGTGTATATACCGCTATTTTTGGGGCTTTTTCTAATTGTATAACCTCCATATTCACCTCTGGATTTGCAATTTCTGTTTTTACAGAATTCACTTGTCCGTCGGTGAGTACTTGATATTTTACACCACGAATCTTAAGTTCTCGTTCGATTTCTTGTAGATGAGGAATGAGAAATGCGCCTCCCTTGTAATTTAATAGCCATTCCAAAACAATACCGTTATCTAGGCACCAATAAGCAATTCCATAAGCTTTTAAGTGATTACTCTGACTATTGTCCATTGGAATCAATAATTGGGTGGCGCCAAACCGCAAGCTGATAGTAACATAGCAAAGAAAAATCGCTAGTTTTTTAGCCATTAGAATGGAACATTTTGATCACCATCGAATGTGAAATCTTTATCTGATTGATTCATCTTACTTTGAATCGTTATGGTATTCGAATCTTCATTGAATGAGGAAAGTGCAGAAGCATTATTTTCACCAAAGTCTCCCAAAGCACTAACATCATTCATGTTTTCAAAGCGTGCATACTTTGCCTCGAAATGTAAGCGAACGGTATCTGTTTTTCCATTTCTGTGTTTGGCAATTATAAATTCAGCCATGTCTTGAGTTGAATTTCCAAAATCATCCTTTAGGATTTTGTAATATTCAGGCCGATACAAAAACGATACGATGTCGGCATCTTGTTCAATTGCACCAGACTCGCGAAGATCTGAAAGTAGTGGGCGTTTCTCTCCCGCACGTTGCTCAACTGAGCGACTTAACTGAGCTAAAGCAATGATCGGGATATTTAATTCTTTTGCAATCTCTTTAATTGAGCGTGAGATCGATGAAATTTCTTGTTCTCGGTTGCCGTTGTTTTTCCCATCTTTGGCCGACATGAGCTGTAAGTAGTCAATAATCACCAATTCAATGTTGTATTGCGCTTTCAATCGACGACATTTTGCTCGAAAATCAAATATACTTAGGCCGGGTGTATCATCTATAAAAATTGGAGCTGTTGTTAGTTTTGGAATTCGAGCATGTAATTGATGAAATTCGTGGTCCGCTAAATCACCTTTTCGCAATTTTTCGGAGTCAATTTTTGCCTCACCCGCAATGAGTCGTTTCACTAACTGAACAGAGGACATTTCAAGCGAAAAAATGGCAACGCCTTTCCCATGTTGAACCGCTGTGTTTCTTGCAGCAGATAGTACAAAAGCCGTTTTTCCCATTCCGGGCCGTGCGGCAACCACTATCATATCGGATTGTTGCCAGCCCGATGTTATTTTATCTAATTCAATGAATCCCGATGGTATTCCTGATACACCATCGCCCGCTGCTCTTGCCTTTTCAATTTCTTCAATGGCATCTTTAACAACACTCGACATAGCATTTACTTGCTTGGTCATGTTGTTTTCTCCAATTTGAAACAATCCGGTCTCCGATTTATTCAATAAGTCAAATACATCGACGGTATCATCATAAGCATCCTTCAAAATTTCTGTGCTTACACGAATTAATTCACGCTTAATAAACTTTTCAGCGATAATTCGAGCATGGTATTGGATGTGGGCGGAAGATGCTACGCGATTGGTTAATTGCGAGACGTAACCAACTCCACCGGCCGCAGTTAATTCCCCATTTTTAGCAAGGCGTTCCGTAACGGTCACTAAGTCTACTGGACTTGTAGATGCAAATAAATCACGAATTGCTTTAAAAATATATTGATGTTTAGGATCGTAAAAACTTTGTTCATTTAATATATCAATGGTATCGTTTACGGCATTTCGTTCCAACATCATGGCACCCAAAACCACCTGTTCTAAGTCTACAGCTTGAGGTGGGATACGACCCATTTCATTGCTAAAGGAGGTTATTGCTTTAGCCCGTGTACTTGGTTTACGTGAGGTATCTTGAGGTTCCATGATTTAATATATTGAGTGATAAGTGCCGAGGTTACCCAACGCTCAAATGTACGAAAAGTGACGTATTTTTCTAAGGTTGTTTATAACTATTTTAGAGTTTTTTTTGCATCGGATGTCCCAATCGCTTCGGTTATAAAGTCGATTGATTTCTTAGGACTTCTTGCAGGACTATATTCCCTCCCGTAGAAAATAATTTGTAAGTGAAGTTTGTTCCAACGCTCTTTTGGGAAATATTTTTTTGCATCTCGCTCCGTTTGAACCACACTGTTACCTTTGGTAATACCCCATCTCGTAAGCATTCTATGAATGTGTGTGTCTACTGGAAAAGCAGGTACGCCAAAGGCTTGTGCCATTACTACAGAGGCTGTTTTATGACCAACTCCAGGTAAAGATTCAAGTGATTCGAAAGAAGCGGGTACCTGCCCATTATGGAATTCTAGTAATAACTCTGAAAGACGATGTATAGCTTTTGATTTGGCAGGAGAAAGACCGCAAGGCCTAATGATTTCCTTAATTTCCTCAACGGTAAGTAAGACCATTTCCTGTGGATTCTTGGCTTTAGCAAACAATAACGGTGTAATTGAATTTACTCGTTCGTCTGTGCATTGAGCAGAAAGTAGCACAGCAATTAGTAGCGTATATGAATCGGTATGATTAAGCGGTACAGGGGTTTCAGGATACAGTTTTTCTAATTCTGACTGTATATAATGTGCTTTTTCTTTTTTTGTCATGGCCAATTTCCCAGACTTAACATCGAGAGAATTCGAAAATTACTAATAAAAAATAATGAAATGGTAGAACCTATTATAAAAAACACAAACCAAGATCCGAGCACTTGTATAGTTGATCGCTTGCGATAGAAAGGAAAAATGACGGCAATTACTAAGAAAATATATAGGATTATTCGCATCCAATAAAATGTAAAATGGACTTGAATGATGCTTGTTTCGAAAGCGTTTTTATGTGTTATTTTTCTGGTGAGTCTACAGATTGCGGTTTCATAAATAGTAACTTTTGGATACTTTTCAAATCGTGAGGGTTGATAATCAGCTACGAAATAGGAGTGATTCGAAGCAGTATATATTTCATTGACAAAATGATCCCCTATACTCTGATATCTCGTCCTGTTGTATGAAACCACTCGATCGCTGATTCTATGATTTGGTAGAATTTCATCAGCAATAAGGCAAAAAAGCACTACAACGGCAAGGGCGCTAATTACTAATTTGATAGTCATTTTTGGTCCTTTAATGAAAGTATCGTAAAACGAATTTAGTTCTCGTTCTTGTTCCTTTCGCATCTGCTCATAGCGTTCCCAGGCTTTTCTATGAAACTCACGATGTTGGTCTTGGGTACTTTTTCTTCGATGAGTGTTTTGAACCGGTTTAGGATTGTTGAATTCCTTTTTTAAAATACGCTCATAAGCATCTAGGAGCCGTTGAAAAACCTCAGTTGCATCTTGGTTGGGGTTTCGGTCAGGGTGGTATTTTTTTGCCAATTCTCGAAACCGTTGTTTTACCTCGGCATCTGAGGCAGAGGGTTCTAGCCCGAGTATGTTATAATATTGGCTGCCAGACATAGGAATTCCCCGCTTTAATTATAGCCTTTCGGTCTAGTTTATCATTGGTATTTCGTTCTAAGTGGTCTAATACTGTTTGTTTTCTTGGAATTTCAAATGGACTCAGCGATTTAATCGCTTTGAATCCTTCTATGGATATAGGATTTTCTTGATTAGTAAGTACAATTCCAATTACTTGGCCATAGAACTCATCTGGGTAAGGAATTATCATGAATTCTCCTGAGATGTACCCACTTAGTTTTCGTTCAACTTCTTCAGGATGAACCTTATTACCCGCTACATTGATTACAAAATCATTTCTGCCAATATATCTAAAAGCATTATTTGACAGAAGCTCTACACAATCTGTTGTATGTATACCCTCCTTGTAAAATTCTCTACTATATATCACTAAGGTTGAGTCTTCTTCGGCAAAACTAATGCCCTGCAGAGCATGATAGGGAGCATCCACGTCTGTAGTGATACGCCTAAGCGCCACATGCGATGCGGTTTCTGTCATGCCATAACTTTGGTAGGCATTTTTCCAATAATTAAAGATTTTTTGATGCTGCGTATTGGTGATGGGTGCACCACCGATTAATACCGTTGTTTCTTTTTGACGATCTCTTGAATCATTGATGAAGGCAAGCGCCTGAGTAGGTACGAGCGCAATAAAGTCCAAAGTAATATCTACTTCTGCTAAAGGATTCTTTTCAACCGGTAATACATGTAGCTCAAGTTGAGCTAATATGGAACGTATCATCATAAGTTTACCTGCGATGCTATTCATAGATAATGCCAGCCCAGCTTTCATCCCAGACCTTAATCCAAAGTAATCAATGGTACGTAAGGCTGAATGAGTAAGATGTTTTTTAGATACTTCAATAAGTTTTGGTGAACCAGTAGAACCGGAAGTAGTACAAGTTATACACTCTGATCCATTTTCCCATTCTTGAATGAACGCTTTTACTTCGTCGATTCGCGATACATCATGGTAAACCAATTTCATATCAAAATTCTATATCGAGATTAAACCGATTTCTGAGGGTATGGATATTTGGGTTTTTGCGCGCTAAGGCTTGATATTTATCCTTTCCTGTTATTGGCTTTTGTTCCGATTCCATTTCTTCGGTCACCATTAATTTAACTTCTATATACCCGTTTTTCAATTCGTTTTTTAAAAAGTCAACAAATTCGGATAGGATTGGGGTTATGTAAGCAACTTGTACTTCATTATCAACAATTAAAGTAATGGTTTCATCCAAAAGTTTAGGATCCCTTTTAATTAATGCGTGATAAAACGTTTCCTTTCCTTTTTCTTTCAAGATGTGAGCATATTTCCGGAAAACGGAAATTAAAGCATCATTACTGAATTGATTTCTAGGAAGGTTGTCTTTATCCTCAGATTTTTTTGATTGTTGCTCCGCCAATTGTGCCTTAATACTTAAGGAACTTTCAGAGAGGATTCCCGTTGGTTTATCTAAGGTTTCAGGTTTTTTTTCAACTTCAATTTTCTGAATGTTACGTAGTGGTTTCTGCTTTTTTTCTGGATTTAGTTGATTCCGTAAGCGATCTCCTAGAAATGGAAGAATGCTAATTGGTTCAGTTAAGGATTTTTTTTTTCAGCCTCTTGTTGTAAAGAACCTAACTCCATAAGAGTGACTTCCACTAATAGTCGTTGATTTTTTGAGCTTTTGTATGCGACATCAGCCTTACTTATACCATATAGTGCTCGTGTGAGTTGAATTTTAGACCAATCGCCAGATTGCTGCTTGAATCGTTCCTTAATAGGTTCGGTTAATTCAAGCAATGGAATTGTTCGTACATCTTGCACCATTAGTAAGTTTCTAAAATGTTCTGCCAATCCAATGATGAATTGATGTCCATCAAAACCTTTCTCTATAATGTCATTCAAGGTTAAAATAGCCCCAGCAATGTCTTCTTTTTTAAGGTAGTCGACGATTTTAAAATAGTAGTCATAATCTAGTACATGCAAGTTGGTCAGTACCGTTTGATATGTAATGTTTCCTCCACTGAATGTAACTAATTGATCAAATATGGATAAAGCATCTCTAAGCGCACCGTCTGCTTTCGTGGCAATCAAATGAAGGGCTTCAGTTTCCGCTTTTACTTCTTCTTTTTCTGCAATTTGTGTAAGGTGTGTAGCAATGTCTTTTACACCAATTCGATTAAAATCAAATATTTGACAACGTGATAATATAGTTGGGATTATTTTATGTTTTTCGGTGGTAGCCAAAATAAAAATCGCGTGGGCTGGGGGTTCCTCCAAAGTTTTTAGAAAGGCATTAAACGCACTCGCGGTAAGCATGTGAACCTCATCAATGATGTAAACCTTGTAACTGCCAAGTTGAGGGGCAATTCGCACTTGCTCAATTAGTCCACGGATATCATCTACAGAGTTATTGGATGCCGCATCTAACTCGTATATATTCAGAGAATTTCCAGAATTAAATGAAACACAGGAATCACAAACATCGCATGCTTCAAGTTGAGGTGTTCGGTTGAAACAATTAATGGTTTTGGCTAGGATTCTTGCGGTTGTTGTTTTACCAACTCCTCGAGAGCCACAAAATAAAAAAGCTTGGGCTAAA
>Ga0222714_10006988_pt1 | contig 10417 bp, 7 predicted proteins | sample C33_3DmetaG_FD_165048 | JGI IMG/M metagenome (GOLD analysis project Ga0222714, IMG submission 165048) | Estuarine water microbial communities from San Francisco Bay, California, United States - C33_3D | ecosystem: Environmental > Aquatic > Marine > Unclassified | place: USA: California... | reverse complement strand
GCTCCTGCCAAAAAGGCAGCGCCTGCTAAGAAATCAACAGCTAAAAAGCCTGCTCCTGCCAAAAAGGCAGCGCCTGCTAAGAAATCAACAGCTAAAAAGCCTGCTCCTGCCAAGAAGGCAGCGCCTGCTAAGAAATCAACAGCTAAAAAACCTGCTTCAAAGAAAACCGCGCCTGCTAAGAAATCAACAGCTAAAAAGCCTGCTCCTGTCAAGAAGGCTGCGCCTGCCAAGAAAGCGCAAATCTCAGCAGCTGAACTAAAGAAACGAAAGCAAGCTGAAGCTGCAAAGCTGGCAGCTGAGAAGCAACGAAAATTGGAGAAACTAGCCAAGGAAAAAGCAGCAATTGCTTTGAAGCTCGCAAAGGAAAAAGCTAAAAAAGCAGCAGATCTGGCCAAGCAAAAAGCTATAGCTCAAAAGGCTAAAGAAAAAGCAGCTGAAATTGCGCGTAAAGAAAAAGAGAAGATTGCTGCTGCGAAACAAAAAGAGAAAGATGCGCTCGCTGCTGCAAAACTCAAAGAGAAAGAGCAGCAGGCCGCCGAGGTCGCTCGCAAGAAGGCTGAAATGCAAGCGCTTCGAGATGCCGGTAAGAAACCTAGCGTGCTTCCAGCTTCCGTTAAGGCTGCTCTTGGCGATGATGAGTCTTTACTGGAAGAGGATCTTGAGCCAATTCTTAAACGAAGTAAAAAAGGTAAAGCTGGCGATGATGATGAGATTGATCTAGAAGAGATTGCTCGCCTGGAAAAAGAATTAGAGTCAGAGATTGCAGAAGAAATTGCAGAAGTGGCTGACGATAATGACGCCGCTAAGGGTGGCAAGAAGAAAGCTGATGAAGATTCCGAAGTATTTACTATCTCAGATGTCGATGAATCTGATGAACCTGTTCAAACCGTCACAGTTGCTGGTGCTACTGCTGACCCCGTAAAGGATTATTTAAAGCAAATTGGCAAAGTCCCGCTGCTAAATGCTGAGCAAGAAGTAGAGCTGGCGAAGCGAATTGAAGCTGGTTTATTTGCAGAGGAAATTTTAGCCACTCAAAAAATTAAGAAAACTGCTGAACGCCAAGACCTTGAGTGGATTGCGCGTGATGGTCAGCGAGCAAAAACACATTTGCTGGAAGCAAACTTACGACTTGTAGTTTCACTAGCGAAGCGATACACCGGCCGCGGAATGCTTTTCTTGGATCTAATTCAAGAGGGAAATCTGGGCCTTATTCGTGCCGTAGAAAAATTCGATTACACCAAAGGTTACAAATTTTCCACATATGCAACGTGGTGGATTAGGCAGGCGATCACGCGCGCCATGGCTGATCAGGCCAGAACGATCCGTATTCCAGTTCATATGGTTGAAGTTATTAACAAGCTTGCGCGAGTGCAGCGCCAAATGCTGCAAGATCTTGGTCGGGAACCAACTCCGGAAGAACTTGCACGCGAACTTGATATGACCCCAGAAAAAGTTGTTGAGGTTCAAAAATATGGTCGTGAACCAATCTCTCTACACACACCACTTGGTGAAGAGGGGGATTCGGAGTTTGGTGATCTGATTGAAGATTCTGAAGCGATTGTGCCTTCGGATGCAGTTTCGTTCACATTGCTGCAAGAGCAGCTTGAATCAGTGCTGATGACGCTAAGTGAGCGCGAAGCTGGTGTGGTCAGAATGCGATTTGGACTTACAGATGGTCAGCCAAAAACGCTTGATGAAATTGGAAAAGTTTACGGCGTAACCAGAGAGCGAATTAGGCAGATCGAAAGCAAGACAATGTCAAAGCTTCGACATCCATCTCGATCTCAAGTATTACGCGACTACTTAGATTAAGAAACTAAATTATTCTTTAGTTTCAATCAGGCGATGGCTTTCGTCCTGCACACCGCGGGCAATTGCACGGATTTTGTCACCGTGTTCGGTCGCATGGTGATTGCAAAACATTAGTTCCATACCCTGGTCAAATTCGAACCTGACATAGGCCTGGGCGCCGCAGCGATCGCATCGATCAAGATTTGTTAACGTCTTAGCAGTAGTTGTAGCCATGGAGCCCTCCTTCATTAGGGCTAATCTTTACACTAACAATCTGACATCGCAGCAGCAAACTCGCTTATTTTGACTCTCGGGTGTGTCGCGCTCAGATAACTCTCAGCAGCCTTCTACTCTCGGAAACGTAAAAATCAGATAAAGTACCGAAAAGGATGTCCACAAAAATGGCAAAAGCCACGAAAACCGGTTACGACGCCGCTGATATCACAGTGCTAGAAGGCCTAGATGCGGTCCGTAAGCGCCCTGGAATGTATATCGGGTCAACTGATGGCCGTGGTTTAGCGCATTGCTTGTGGGAACTGCTAGACAATGCGGTTGATGAGGCGATGGCAGGTTATGCGAAAAATGTTGAAGCCATTATTCATCCAGATGGATCCTTTGAGGTCAAAGATGATGGCCGCGGAATTCCTGTAGATATCGAGAAAAAATCAAAATTAACTGGTGTTGAGCTAGTAATGACTAAATTGCATGCGGGTGGAAAGTTTGGTGGCTCAAGCTACAAAACTTCTGGCGGCCTACATGGCGTTGGCGCTTCTGTTGTTAATGCACTTTCAGCTCGGATGGATGTTGAAGTTGATCGAGATGGCAAGATCCATTTAATTAATTTCAAACGTGGGATTGCAGGAACCTTCGACGGCGAATCTCCTGATGCAGCTTTTGCAAAAAAGAGTGGACTTCGGTTAGGTGGAAAAGCGCCAAAAGGTAAAACTGGAACGCGAGTTAGATTCTGGCCTGATCGACAGATCTTTACCGCAGATGCGCATATTGATATTGAGTTATTGCATGATCGGGCTAGACAAACAGCTTTCTTGGTTTCAGGCCTGAATTTAATTGTGACTGATCTGCGCAACGGTAAAGAATCTGTAAGTTACAAGTTTCAAGGTGGTATTGCTGAGTTCGTCGAGCATCTTGCGTCAGATGATCCAGTAACTCGAGTAATTCGGTTTGAAGGAATTGGAAAATTTAATGAAACCGTTCCAGTTATTGATGACAAAGGGCAGATGTCGCCTAAGGAAATTGAGCGAGAGATGCATGTTGATGTGGCGCTTCGGTGGGGAGTTGGTTACGACAGCGAAGTTAAGTCATTTGTGAATGTAGTTTCCACACCAAAGGGTGGCACGCACCTACAAGGCTTTGAGCGTTCATTAGTTAAAACAATTAATGATCAATTAAAAGCTCAGAAGATTGTTAAGCCAACTGAAGATTCAGTAACTAAAGATGACATCATGGAGGGGCTAACGGCTGTGGTTTCAGTTAAAGTGCCGGAGCCGCAATTTGAAGGACAAACCAAAGAAATTCTAGGCACCCCTGCAGCTACGCGATTAGTAGCGAATGTGGTGAGTAAACATCTCTCCGATTGGTTAGCTGAACCACCACGGGGCGCCAAAAATGAAGTGAAATTTGCACTTGAAAAAATTGCAAACGCCGCTCGGGCTCGAATTGCCGCTCGAACTCATCGCGATATTCAACGCAAGAAAACAGCAGTTGAATCGTCGGCGCTCCCAGCTAAATTAGTTGATTGTAGAAGCCGTGATATTTCACGTAATGAATTATTTATAGTTGAAGGCGAGTCTGCCCTTGGCACCGCAAAGCTAGCGCGCGATTCAGAATTTCAAGCTTTGCTTCCTATTCGTGGCAAAATCCTCAATGTACAAAAAGCTTCGTTTGCAGATATGTTGAAAAATGCTGAATGCGCTTCAATTATTCAAGTTATTGGCGGCGGCTCAGCGCGTGAATTTGATTTAGAGTCAGTTCGATATGGAAAAATAATCATTATGACTGATGCTGATGTGGATGGTGCGCATATTCGATCGCTATTGCTGACACTTTTTCACAGATATTTAAATCCATTATTAGAAGATGGACGAATCTATGCTGCGATGCCGCCGTTGCATCGATTAGAAGTTGTTGGGACTAAAGATGTTCATTACACCTACTCTGATGCCCAGATGCACCAGATGATGCAAAGCATCACCAAGTCTGGAAAACGAATTAAAGAACCAATTCAGCGCTATAAAGGCTTAGGCGAGATGGATGCGGTGCAATTGCGAGATACCACCATGAGCGTGGGGTCAAGATCCTTGCGACGAGTCTCAGTGCAAGATGTAAAGCGAGATGCCGATGTCTTTGAACTATTAATGGGTAGTGATGTTGCACCACGAAAAGATTTCATAATTTCAGCAGCTAGCTCGTTGGATCGCTCCAAGATAGATGTTTAACCTAGCAAAGACCCAAGCGCTGTGATTTGCTGCTCAAGTTTCGCTCCAGTTGCATCTCTCGCATCGGTTTGAGGTAATTCAACTGCTGCGCCGCGGGCAGTATTGGCAGCTGCTGGAGGTTCGCCGGCATATGCCAGTGCTAGTGCAGATTCGCCTTTACGGAATTTGTGACACCTGACCCCAGCGCCACCACGGGCTGTGATTGAGAACTCGGTTAGTTCAGTTACTTTGATACTGCTGTGACCAGTTCCAGGTAACGTATTTGCTGAAGCAGCGATGGTGATGATGACTGCGCTTTCATGACAAACATAAAAGCCAATTACTTTAGATTTTGTAGAAGCTTTAATGCCAGAAACTCCACCAGCATTTCGGCCCTGAGCCCGGATGTCTGTTAATTCAAATTGCAGTAATCGAGCATCTTCGGTAATTAAAACTCCAAGTGGTTCATCATCAGCTGTGATCCAGCCACAACCAATCACGCTATCGCCCAGCTTCAAGCTGATGACTTCAACAGTTTCTTTTGCTGGCAGGTCGGTTAGTTCAACTCGTTTGATTACACCTAATTCGGTGGCCAGGGCAAGTGTGCCATTGGTGGTTAAAGGGGAGATGCCCACAATGCGCTCGCCCTTACGCAGGGTCGCAATCGCGCTAGCTGCAACGTTGCTGGCAAGCCCAGATTTTGTCGTAACTGGTAAGTCAACTACGTTCACCCGAATTAATCTGCCTTCAGTTGTGATTAAACCAAGTTGTGACCTAGTTGTAGTTTCAACTTGTTGAGCAATGGCATCGTATTTAACTCGAGCATTGCCTGGTGGCAACTGATCTGATTCAGTGCGTGCGAGTAAACCAGCTTGAGAATAAAGCACGATGCAAGGCTGGTCTGGAATTTGAATTGCAGCCTGCTCAATCTCTAGTGGTATTTCATCGTCATTTAAAATCATGGTGCGCCTGGGGACAGCATGTAATTTAGCGACATGATCAAGTTCACCTGCCACAGTTTCGCGCAGCTTGTCAGGACTATTTAAAATTGAAGTTAGTTCTTTGATTGTAGCTTTTAGCTCAGTTTTTTCATTTTCTAGTTCAAGCACGGAAAATTTGGTAAGTCTTCGCAGCGGCATTTCCAAAATATATTGAGTTTGAATCTCAGTTAAATCAAAAACCTCCATTAGCTTTTGCTTTGCGGCAGCTGTGTCATCGCTTGCTCGAATAACAGCAATAACTTCATCAATATCAAGCACAGCAACTAAGAGTCCATCTACTAGATGCAGGCGGTCCTTAGCTATTTTCCGGCGATGCTCACTGCGTCGTGTTACAACTTGCAAGCGATGGGCAAGAAATACTTCCAGTAATTCAATTAGGCTCAAAGTTTTTGGCTGCCCCTGAACAAGGGCAACGTTATTTATGTTAAACGATTCTTCTAATGGAGTGCTTTTATACAGCTTAGCCAACACTGCTGAGGGTTGATAACCTGATTTAATTTCAATAACCAGCCTTAAGCCATGATCGTAATCAGTTAAATCAGTTATATTGGCAACACCTTCAATTTTCTTTGAGATAACAAGTTCTTTTATTTTCTCAACAACTCTTTCTGGCCCAACGTTGTATGGAAGTGCAGTTATAACAATGCCTTTGCGTCTGGGATTAACATCTTCGATGGCAGCGCTTGCTCGCATTTTGAAACTGCCACGACCTGTTCGATACGCATCAATGATTCCAGCAGTGCCAACTATCTGCCCACCGCTTGGCAGATCAGGCCCAGGCAGCACTTTCATTATTTGCTCAAGCGTGGCTTTTGGCTTTGCTAACAGAAGTTTTGCAGCAGCAATTGTTTCCCCTAAATTGTGAGGAGCCATTGAGGTTGCCATACCAACGGCAATTCCGGCTGCTCCATTTACCAATAAGGCAGGGAAAGCAGCCGGCAGCACTTCAGGTTCCTGTTCGCGACCATCGTAATTTGCCATGAAGTCGACGGTATTTTCATCAATTGATTCGGTCACTGAAAGTGCTGAAACAGCCAATCGACATTCGGTGTAACGCATAGCAGCTGGGCCATCATCAACAGATCCAAAATTTCCATGCCCGTCAAGCAAGGGGAGCGAGAGCGTGAACGGTTGCGCCAGCCGAACTAAGGCGTCATAAATTGCTCCATCGCCATGAGGGTGAAGTCGTCCCATAACTTCGCCAACTACTCGCGCTGATTTCACATGGCCTTTTTCAGGACGCAAACCCATCTGTGACATCTGGAAAAGAATTCGGCGCTGAACGGGCTTTAGGCCATCTCGCGCATCAGGCAGCGCTCTGGAGTAAATAACTGAGTAGGCGTATTCCAAAAAAGAATCACGCATTTCATCGCCAACCGCCACGTCATAAACCTGTGGCGCTGCAGCTGGTTTGATGCTAGTTGGTTTTGCCATTAGTTATTGCCCTCCGCGTGGGGCATCTTGCCATTAACTGCGACGGTTCGGTGGCATTTAGGCTGCAATGTGGCTAACTTGGCTATTTTGAGCATGACTTGAGGCTAGCGATGCTCGTAGAATCTGCTCTTATCAATAAGTTTGATGTCAAGAACGCTTTACTTAAAACACTAAAGGGGGTGCAGGCAAGTGGCTGAACTTGTTTATTTTTCCGGGACTATGGATAGCGGAAAATCAACCCTTGCCCTGCAAACGCATCATAATCACTCTTCGGCAGGTCGAAGAGGTTTAGTTTTCACTCGCAATGATCGTGCTGGAAAAGCCAGAATTAGCTCCCGCCTTGGTCTTGAAACAGTTGCAATTGAAGCGGATGACATTTTAGATTTTTATACTTTTGTGGAAAAGGAAATTGCTGCTGGAAATAAATTAGATTATCTAATTTGTGATGAAGTGCAGTTTTATCAACCAATTCAAATTGAGCAGCTGGCAGCGCTGGTTGATGATTTTGAAATGGATATTTTTACGTTTGGCATAACTGCAGACTTTAGAACTGCGCTATTCCCAGGTTCGAAGCGACTTTATGAACTAGCTGATCGCGTAAATGTTTTGCAAGTAGAGGCGCTTTGTTGGTGCGGGAAACGTGCAACACATAACGCCCGATTGATTAATGGCCAAATGGTAACTGAAGGCGAGCAGGTAGTAGTTGGAGATACATCGCCTCAAGCTCCATTTACCGTAACTTATGAGGTGCTATGTCGCAAGCATCATATGAAGAAGATGCCATCAAGTTTTGCTACTAAGAGTTAATTAAATATTTAATAACAATATCGTTGATCAAGGTATTCCAATCTAACTCAGCGATTGGATCGTAAGTAAAGTCATCAACCACTCGTCCGAGTGAGTAGGCTTGAATAAATACGGCAAACACCTGTGGATTAACCTCAGGGCGGACTAAACCCTTATCTTGCGCAGTTTTAATGACATCTGCAATGGCATATGTTGCTCGCTGTTGTTCTCGTCCCAAGGCTTTTTTAAATCGCTCATTACCAAAAGTTCGCCCAACAGTGCGAGCTCGCTCAAGCCTAAGTGGTGCCAACTCAGGACGCTGGGTTGATCTTGTTGACTGCCGAATAGTTTCTGCGAGCTCAGCTGGTGAAGTGGCAACTGAGATTGCTTTTTCTAATTTTGATACCGCCTGATCTACTGAATCAATAAACCTTGAGATCTCGGCTGCTTCAAATAGTTCTTCTACGTCTTGAAAATGATGGTAGAGCGATCCTTTTGAAATTTCAGATTCATGCAAAATCATATCAACGGTAATTTCAGCTGGGCGAAACTGATCTAATAAAGTTACGGTTGTTTGAATCAACTTAGTTCGAGTTGGATGATCCACCGAGAAGGGATCATTTTGTTTTGAAGCTGGTTTCAATTCTCATCTCCGCCAAACAAGATTTCATCCCACGATGGCACGCTTGCCCGCTTTGATTTTTTACCAGCAGGTTTTGCATCAGCATCAGTGTTAATTTCAGTTGTTGGCACGTCTTGATTTAGCTCTTCAGGCGCTGGCTCAAAGCTAGACACTGTTTCAGCAGCTGGTTGCTGTGTTGGTTGCTGATTAATTGGTGGTGGAAGAAAAGTTTTTGGGGCAGCAGGCAAAACTGGTGCAGGTTTGACTGGCTCAGGTTTTGGTGCAACAGGATTAATCTCCTGCTTTGGGACGGGCACCAGGCGAGGAGTATTTGTTGGCGCTAACCCAATCAAGGTGCGCGCCACATCATCTAACGGCCAGACGCTTTGGGCGGTTGTATCAAAACCAAAATATGCAATTGCGCCGCCGCGAGTTACTGACACTGTCCAGAAAGTTTCTTCACCGCGTGTGGCATCCCAAACCAAAGCATCACTGGGCTGACCGCGATCCTGCAAGAGCTGCTCAATTTGATCACCAAGCGTTATCTCATCAGTGTTGCCTTTAATCCGGGCGCGTTGGCTACGTTGCGCCACATATGCTCGCTCTTGGCTAACCGGACCTTCGAAACGACGAACTCGTGCTTCATCAACACCAAATTCAGCAACTAATTGCTCAACGGTGATTCCTGAGCGAAGTCGAGCTTGAATCTGCGCTGGACGCAGATCGTCATCGGTGGCAGCCGAGATGGGAGCGAGCGCTTTTCTAAGCGAGAGCAATAAATCAGCAGAGGCTTCGATTGTAAATTCCACGCCAGCAGCATCAGTAAAGATCAGATGCTGCCCATCGGCAGTTAGTCGGGCAAACCGCAAAGTAGTCACGCGAACCTCCATTGCCCTTAAGTGTAACCAACGGGAATCGCTGTTGGTGGATTATCTGGTGCTTAATGGTTTTAGCAGGCCGTTTTGGGCTGCTAGCGTGCCCAGCGTGATGGCTAATGCGGCGCCAGTACCCACACTAAAAGCCCAATTGGTTCCATGGTTATCAATCAACCAACCACTAGAAGCAGCCGCAAAAGCGAAGCCAACCGCTATCCCTGAATACATAGAAGCAATTGCCTCGGTGGTTCTGCCATCCCCGGCGCGTTGCTGCGCAATTGAAGCTGCAGCAATTAATAGTGGCGCAATTCCAAATCCAGCAAGAATGCTCAACACAGCCATCAACCCAAGCCCGTTAATAAAAGGTAACAAAACAGCTGGTGGAATTAGCACCAACGAGATCAGCACTAATTGATTAGGTAGCGGCATTGAAAATTCATTAGCACCATAAAAGATTCCACCAATTAAGCTACCAATTGACCAAAGTGCGAGCAGTAATCCAGCTGCAATCGGAACGCCAGCAAAATTACTAAATGCAATCATTGTGGTTTCAATTGATCCAAAAAAGATGCCAGCTAGAAAATGTATGAACACCATCCATAGCAAACCATTTTTGAAAACTACCGGCTTTCCATGTTTAACTTGATTGCGATTAATTGGAGGTTCGGTATCGCGCATTGAAATTAACCATGTTCCGCCAACAATTAAAAATACTGCTGCAATGCTTTGTGGCGCAGCAGGGTGAATGTTTACTGAAGTTAAGGCCGCAATTGATGGTCCGATCACAAATATTATTTCATCAATCATGCTCTCTACTGAGAACGCGGTAATCAAAACAGGTCCCGAAACTAATAATGCGGTCCAGCGGGCACGAACTAAGGCGCCAATTGAAGGTGCAAAAAACCCACTTATGATTGCAAAAACAAAAATCCAGACGGCCGGTAGGTTTGAGGGAATTGTAAAAATCAATGCGATGGCAGTTGTTACAGCAATTAGAATCTGCCACGGCAACACTCGATGCTGTCCAACTCGATCTGTTAGCCTGGAAGTAAGCGGACCGCCAATTGCAGCTGAGATCGCGCCAATGGCTGAAACAGATCCGGCTAAGGTGTAATTGCCACGAGCAGATTCCACATACATCAATACCCCAATGCCAACCATAGAGATTGGCATTCGTGCGATGAACCCGGCGAACGAAAAGGCTCGGGCGCGCGGGTCGGCAAACGCGATTCGATATTTCTGCAACATAGGTGGCAAAGTTAGCCCATGAGCGAGATTGCGTTGCCACAGGAGTTGCTAGCGCTAGCACGCATCGCCGCCACCACAGCAGCCGAATTGGTAGTAGCAGGAAGACCAGAAGTGATTGCTAAGAAATCCTCGGTCGCCACAAAATCTTCAGCCACTGACCCAGTTACCGAGATGGATAAAGCTGCTGAAAAATTAATTGTTGCAACCATAAAATCATCTCGCCCC
>Ga0222714_10006987_pt1 | contig 10420 bp, 9 predicted proteins | sample C33_3DmetaG_FD_165048 | JGI IMG/M metagenome (GOLD analysis project Ga0222714, IMG submission 165048) | Estuarine water microbial communities from San Francisco Bay, California, United States - C33_3D | ecosystem: Environmental > Aquatic > Marine > Unclassified | place: USA: California... | reverse complement strand
TTTATATCTTGTTTGCAATTTCGATCAATAGCAGATTCGATTTTAAGGTTTTGTTGTTCAATGATTGTTATTTCGTTACATCTTTGAGGCATATATGCTTCGTTCTCAGACATCGTAAATTCTATATATTATATATCGATAAATTTGTTTAAGTATTTTTACACTACACTTTCATCGTCATCCCAATTATCCAGAGACTCGTGCTGAAGAACGATACTTGGACGAAAACGCTTCGGATTTTTGTTCTGTTCCTTGACAATTTGTTTTTCTAAGGCACTTTCTTTTTTCTGCGTTTGAAATAACTCCATCCGATTATGATAATTACGGTCAGCATTTACACTATTATATTTATTTCGTGATATAGTGTCCATTATAATTTCAAATTCAGTTGTTAGCGTCTGTTTTGTTTCAATAATTTGTTTATATTGATCATTCATAACATCCAATACTTCACGCCATTCATCTAGCTTGTTACTTGCATTTTTATATTCCCATAGATGTTTATTATTCCAAGGTCCGAGAACATCCATCCTATGTTCGATTTTATTGTGCAATAATGAGTATTTTTCAATAAGATTCTGGATTTTTTCCTTTAATTCGTCTAGTTTATAGTACTTAGAAATGGACAAAATGAGAGATATATAGGTAGAAATTGTAATTGAGACCACCTCAATAATGTCAGATGGAATGCCGAATTGTAGTTTGGTTGCTTGTAAAAACCCAGACAAAGTTGAAACAAAAATAACAGATGTCTGTATATTATTCACTGTTCGGGTAAGATCATTGTATTTCAAGTCGAGTAGGCGTTTATTTTCTTTACATTCCTTTAATATAAAAACATTTATTTTACGCTGCGACGAAAGCTCATTTTTAAAGATGATATACTCGTGTTGTGCAAACCAATCAGTTTCAATCAAGTTGTCAGCAACAACTATTCTACGTTCCATAATTGCAGGGAGTTTGTTTGATTGACTAGTTGATGTACGAACAGACTCATCGGATTTTGATGTTCGACGAGAACTTGCGGGTGAAGGAGTAGATATTTGAGGTATGTTTTCTGGTTCTATATTTTTGCTAGAAAGTGTGATTGTAGATTCAGCATTAGAATTATCGTCGTTAATCGCTGGAATATTATCGATAATTTCATTTGCAGGAGTAAACGTGTTTTCAATAGTAAGTTCTCCATTGTTTACATTATTCGAGTTTTCATCGGGGGTAGTATTGTCAGAACTCATTTAGATAATGTACAGATAATTATTATTTTGCAATACTGACTAAATATTTACCGTTGCGTCGGGTGCATCTAGTTCATCGGTTGCGTTTTCTGTTGAAATAGTGGTTGGTTCAATCGGAATTGTTTTTGCAATACGAGTTTTCGTATTATGTTGTTGCATGTAATATAACGACCATTTTGGCAAGTTGGTGACACAGTTCATAATAGTATTATATGTAAATCCCGTCACTAATGTATCCGATTCGCCAGAGAATTTTATGCTATACCACCAATAGGGGGGAATATATAACATAAATCCAGGCATAATATCAAATTCCAGAAATTTTAATTTGCTTACTTCGTTCTTATATTTCTTTTGAGGCGACCATACGTTTACCGGAGAACGGAATTCATAGTTTTCATAATCATTTATAGGATATAAATATTTACTACTTTTCCAAGGTGTCATTTTAATAGTGATCTTTCCGGAATGTGTGGAAATAAATCGGCGGTAATCAGTGTGATATCTTAATGGAGTATATGCGTTTGACGAACCCATTAAAACGTCATACTTGGTTAGCATAGTGGTATTTGGTTTAATGTATTCATCATTTGCGTGAAAAAAGGAGTACAGATTTGCATCCTCAATAAAATCATGATTGTTTTCAGTAAAGTAGTTCGCATGGGTATCACTTTTCAACAGTTTATTGGCACTTTGTGCGGGCAATATAACGGATTCGACTGACGCATTCACATCATCCGTATAATAATCTTTAATCGATTTAACTTTTACATCATATATGCCGCATTTATCCAGTTTTTCGTTCGTAATTTCTTGATAAAATTCATTCGATACAGAATTATATTCAAAGAGAACAGGTTGCTTTACATCGCATACTTCTTGCAAATGAGAATTTGTATTATAATCCATTTCATATATTTCTAAATCTTCACTCGTTTTCAATTGTTGAATGATATGAAGATATAAGACAAGAACTATCACAAATAATATTATATTGAACATTGTCGACATATTATAGTATATGATAATATGTTGTTTTTTGTGTTGTTTATGAACGCATAAATAAATTTTTAATTGTCTTCTATTTTTGGCGCTAAGTAAAATACGAGTTTTGCATCCGAATTGTTATTATTTATGTGGTAAATCAGTTTCAGTGGAAAACTTTCTTTTAAATGTATTTCCATTTCCTTTGCAATTTTATTATACTGACAGATGTTGTGTAAAATGTTTAAACTAAATGATAGTTTCATAGTCTCGCCCTCGTTTATCGAATACGAGGTAAGTTCGTCAATATCAATGTTCACCGTCATTTTGCCAGATTCTTGACTAATCGACAATAATTCGATCTTCTCTTCAGTACAATTTATTTCAATTGTATCGCCAAATAACTTCATCTGTGTAACAATATTTGCAAAATTAGTAGAGGATATCGAGAACTCAGCTTCACTTTCTGTATTCGGAATTTCCATTAGCTCACATTCTAAGTCAATTAGTGGCATTTCAAAGTGTTTGTCAAATATAGATTTGTCATCGCTGGTGAAATGTAAATACAACTTTTCGTCGTCATTCGATTTAAAGGAAATGTTTAACGTCTGGTTTTTATCGCGAGTGTTTAGAATTCGGAAAAACATCGTGGAATTTACGCCTAATGTAATTGTTTGACCACCAATATGTTCATATTTACAAAACCATTCAGCGGGGAGATATACCTCAAATATGGATACGCGCGTCGGGTCCATTGATTGTATATACACTCGTTCCTTTTCAAACAAAATATTCAGATGATCTGTAAATAGACGAGCGTGTTGAAAAATATAAGTGAAACATTCTGCCGCTTGGAAATTATTTATAGCAATATTAATGCTCATTGAATAAATATATAAAGCCTATTGACAAGGGTTTATATATTTTTTTTAAGTAATCTTTTTTGATATCATATCTGGTAAATTGTTCGAATCGTTTTTATTGACAAACACGATCTTGTTTTTCACGCTGTCGGGCATAAATGGTGATAATAAACTAGATGTTGCCGTTAAAAAACTAGGCGCATTATGTATTTGAAAAATTTCAATAAATGGTTCAATTTGATCTGCAACGCATCTAGAACTTAACTGCATAATAACGGAGCGATAACGTTCAAGTGCCGAAATAGTAAGTGTCTGTAAATTTACGTATAATTGATATCTTCCGTATTCATTGATGATAGTGTGTATAATATTCATAAAGTAATCAACAATCAGGTTATAATTATCTGGACATACAAATGTTTTAAATATAGTATAATCAATATACACCTTATATCCATCAAATGTATAAATGCAATGATTTAACATATTATTGGTTCCCACTAAATTGGATACAACGTTGGCACATTCATTTTTTTGTTGTTTTTTAAGAAATGTATGTTTTGTATTAGTAGAATAATATAATTGTTGTAACTCGGTAACCTTTTGCATAAAACAGTCTGATGATGACTTAGACATATGATGAGAGAATATTATATAATATATATTTTTATAATATACTTTAATTTTACGCAATCTATCTTGTAATTTCTTCGCGCATATCAACGCTTGTAGGACTACCTGGGGCGTTCTCATTGGGTTGATTGCCATCGGATGCTAAACTAAATACACTTGTAATATCAGCATCTTCAATGGGTGCCATCTTAATATTATTTCCTAGATCGGATAGAACCCTAACACGCTCATTTAAAAGCATTTTATTGACATCCATTGTATATGTTTGCAAACTAAGAAGGGCATCTTTAATATTTGAAATTTCACTTGCGATCATTTCAAACCGATCGTTGTATTCATTCAATACATTCTGTAACTCATTTGGTTCGATTGAACTAGACGCATTGCTTGGCATTTGGGGAGAATTTTTAATATTTTCTTCCAATTTATTAATACGTTGATCGAAATTCGCGATGACCTCGGGGAGAGTTAGTTTTCGCGATTGATCCGCAGCTGAATTAGACGTGGTTGAACGTGAAGAGGTAGTCGTAGGGGGTGGTGTGGATACAGGCGTTGATGGTTGAATGCCTGCTCGACGACGAATAGCAGCAGCGTTTGAACTACTCATTCTATTATAATTGAAATATAAATTATATATACGATTTTCTCTATGTTGTTATTTATTTAATCAATTTATGCCCGCATCGCCGCCTTTATTTGTGGATGATGTTGATAATTACTAATTTTGAAATCATCTACTACATAATCATTGATGTTTTCCCTTTTATTCAATATTTCTAACGTTGGGAACTCATATGGCGTTCTAGTAAGTTGTTCTTTTACTTGGTCAAAGTGGTCATCGTATATATGACAATTCCCACCATAATGGATAAATTCATATGGTTCCAAATCGCAGTGCTTTGCGATTAGACAAACTAGAAAAGAATACGAGACTATATTGAAGCAAATTCCTAAAAATTCGTCTCCGCTGCGCTGCATTAAGCAGCAACTTAATTTATTTCCATCAACAACATTGAATTGAAACAAAACGTGACACGGTGGAAGAACCCCTTGATCTAATTGTTCGGGATTCCAAGCACTGATTACCATTCTGCGTGAGGATCTCAATTCAGGATTTTTCAAAGTATCAATAACATTTTGCAGTTGGTCAATTCCTTTACCAGTATAATCTGCATCAGGGTCATTTTCATATGCAGCATTCCAATACCGCCATTGATGTGAGTAAAGTGGTCCAATTTGTCGCCCGGGCGTATAATGTGATAATCCTCTTGATTCAAGAAATTCCGCAGTGGTATTGCCGTCCCATATGTGTACATTTTGATCGGTAAGGATTTTATTATCAGTTTGTCCCTTGATAAACCACAACAATTCTTTTAAACATGTCTTCCAAGCAGTTTTTTTGGTAGTTAAAATCGGGATTTTTCCATTTTCAAGAGAGAAATGCATAGCCGCACCAAATACACAACGAGTATTGCCATTTCGTCCCACCTCATCGTGACCTTCATTTAAAATATCTTGAAGTAAATTCAGGTATTGGTATTCCTCGTGTGGTTCAGATGAGGTTTGATCACGATTTTTATATTTATTGCATTCGATGACACGTTTCAACATGTGTATAATAGATATATAAAAAACCCGTTTAAGTTGTTTTACGAATATGTCAAACTTCAATTGAGACAAGAACGACTCTATATAATTTTAGACATAATACCCATATATTTTCTGAGGGATAGTATATATCATTATGGAAATATTAAACGAAACATCTAGTGCTTCAAAAAAGACCTTCTTGTCTCACGTATTCTCAACGACGGAAGAGGGACAAGCTGAATTATTAAATGTGATTCAGTATTCACTTATGGGAGTAGTTCCGATTGTCACATTAAATAAAGTTATCCAACGATTTATTCCGGATGCTGACCCCGAGAAGTCTAGCATCGAACTTTTAGCAGAAATATTCATTCAATTAATAATAATGTTTTGTGGCGTAGTCATCATTCATCGCATGATAACATATTTCCCCACGTATAGCGGATTTAAATACGAAAGTTTGACCGCAACAAACGTTGTTTTAGCGTTTTTGATAATTATTTTGAGCATACAGACGAAACTTGGATTAAAAGTGAATATAATGGTTGATCGCGTTATTGAACTATGGAATGGTTCAACTGGCGACAGAAAAGACAATGTTAAGCAAGGTGTGCGCGTCACCCGTGAGCCAATGCATTCTCCAAGTCAATCCGACCACCTGGACAGCACACACGTTCAAGGCGGTATGTTTCCGCCAGCACCAACGGTTACATCGAGACAAGATACCGGAGGATATGATCATATGATGCGTTCAAATGGAGGCAATGATTTCGGTATGGCTGGACCAATGGCAGCAAATAGTATGATAGGTAGCGCATTTGGTGCATTTTAAATAATAAATCAAATCAATATAATTTTTCTATAATATGAAATTACATTGATGCAAATGGGTTAAATCCCTTGCGACATTTAAATGTTTTGTCGCGGAGATAACCTGGCTTACAATCTTTTACACAACGGTTCGTAAGCGGATTTCGTTGTTTTCCCTTTGGACACAATTTATACATTTTACGAGTGCGATCCTGGATACATTTGAAGTTAGCGTCGCGTATATAACCATCTTTGCATTTATTTACACAACGTTTAGTAGTCATTTTGTATTCTTTATCGTCGGGACATAGATGTTTAGTAGATATTTCGGTAGGGATTATTTGATTATGTGGAATCATGAAACTCTCCTTCGAAATATGATTAATGCTGTTATTAATTAACGCTGGAATAGGATTTCCTTTTACAAGAAGATGGTCATAGTAATATTTGTTATGTTTTTCTAATAACCCACTATCTAACATAATATTTTCATATTGATGCAGTAGTTCATCTACACTATATCTACTATACACGTTCGGACTCGTCATATTAACAAATAAATTTCTAAGTTTTTCGAATAAATCATTATCAATAAATTTACCAGTTCGATTCAATACATATAATAAAGCAATACCAACCCCATAACTATCGATTGTATCAATTGACTTGTTCAAAAACTTCTCATAATCTTTTGGTTCTAACTCAATCAACATAACGTAAAACTGTTTCAACTTTTTTTGAATAGCCATTTGATATTCATCTGATTTTAGATCACTTGGCAAAATACTTTTGAAGAAATATTGACAATTATTATTTATTTGTTCGACATAATGCTCTCTCTCTTTCATTGTACGAGAATCTTTGCTTATGTATTTATAACTATCGTGGTTGATAAATACAAATTCCCAAGGAAAAGACCAATGGAAATCCGTAGCTAACATATATAATGATGTTTTCGCGTCTTTAACGATGGAATCTCTTTTTGTCATAAATCCAAAATCAATAAAATTTACTCTATTTTGGTCTTCATCATATACAATATTTTGGTGTTTTAGATCGTGATGCAATATTTCGTTGTCGTGAAATACCTTTAACCCATAAAATAAGCGTGAAACTTCTAACCAAAAGAGTTCCATCTTCGCTTTGTTTGCAGGTGTATTATTCCAGTTTTTACGAACGTGATCCGCAAATTGTTGAAGATTTTTTCCCCCATCCTTCATTATCAATAATGAATATTTGTCTAGTTGGCTAGGAATAAGACGTTCATTATCACATTTTATAATTGCTGCACGATTTAATTCAATATCATCTATATCGCATTTGGTTGGCGTACCAAGATATATGTTCTTCTTTTTATCCACAGAGGATATTGTTTTATATTCTTGCAATTCACTCTCTGCATTATTCTTTGTAAGTAGTTTTGATACATTCTTTTTATCTTTTCGAGTTTTATTTTTACATTTCATTGGTGGTTTATGCACACATCCATATGTCCCTTGACCAATTACTTTAGGAACTCCTAAACTATCTTCTATCGATTTCGCGTGTGACATAAATAGTTCTTATACATAATTGTAATATATTGTTGTTGCTTTATGTAAGAATAGATTACTTTCGCGCAATGTCGATGGAATTGACTAAGTCCATTTTACGCATTGATTTTTCAAAAGCTACCTCTTTTTCTAAATTTTTAAAGAGGTAATCAGTAGATGGTTTCTGTTCATTTTTCTTGATTTGTTTATAAATAAGGTTAATTTGACTTACAATGCTTGTTACGAGCGGTTTATTCGGCATAAGGGGGGTATCCGTAGGAACTGTTTCAACAATAAGTGCAACTGCAAAATAAAGTAAATATCGTCGTCTTTTGCAAGATGCTTGGGTATATTTAATGCAAAATATATTACGTAATGACGTTAGCAATTGTGTTATATACGGATTATTTAACTCATCGCCATATTGAAATATAGCGTCCCACATAATCCATATAATATCTGTCTGGCGTTTGCTTTCAACTGGTATATAAGTGCGACTTTCAGCAGTCGAAGGTTGTTTTCGTTTTTTACATATTAGTTCGAATTCAATAATCCATTCGATCCAATAACACGCGTTGAATACACTATGACTGTCTTTTGAAAGATGATATGAAAATTCATTTAACGCTATAAACAGTTCTTTTGGGTCTTTATTTTTTAATATGTTCTCTGCATAATGCACATTTGGTGCTTTTAACCGTTCGGTCATTTGAGTCATATCAAACTCCTCCACTTTATTGATTTTAATTGGCTCGAAACTATGTTTGCGATTAGATGTGGTAAGTGTGCATATGATTTCGGCAAATAATTGACGTATAGTTGGGTGATTGCGCAACTGAATTTCTTGCGTAAATTGACCTTGGTCAATGATATTCCGAAATAATTCAAACCGTTTTTCTAAATAAATAATTAGTTTTGGGTTACCGATATGAACGTGTTTTCCTACATAGTGGAGTATGATTTCCCATACATCCATAAAATGACCCGCGCAGATTAATTCACTGCACCAATGGTTCGCCGGTTCTATGCGATTACTAATAATGCTTTCTATTAGTTTGTTACGTACAGTCAGTTTTTTATAATTCGAAAAAGTGACGCCACTAAAATCTTTTGCCAATCGTGCATCATTTATATCTGTATTATCCGCAACTGTTGGTAGTTCATCATCCATTATTGTAACTAAATATCTTGTATTATAGTTATACAAAACCGGCAATATTCAAACTCATAAAAAAATATCTACACGACAATCCAATTATTTATCAGTATCTAACTAATTTATTCTGTTATGATTCGAGGGACGACATTAATTGTTTGCAATTCTTGTGCCATCAACTTGTATGCATACGGGATTTCAACCTTAGCAAATTCAGTCTTATTATCACAATTTTTGCACATATGAATTGTAAAATCGGCGGTTTCATACATACGATTTTTGTTGCCATCATTATATGATGCAATCATTCCACAAGACTTGCATACGTGCACGCTATACTTATCAGATACGTCATACATCCTTTCGCGACAAAACCTTGACATACCGTGAGCAATCATAACATCACGTTCCATTTCACCTATTCTAAAGCCTCCATCTCTGCTTCTACCCTCAGCCGGTTGTCTGGTAAGATTCACCATTGGTCCAATCGAACGACTATGTTGTTTGTCACTTACCATATGCTTTAACCTTTGGTAAAATACAGGACCGATAAATATACTTGTTTCTAGTTGTTCGCCGGATAGCCCATTATATAGGACTTCATTTCCATAACTTTCATATCCAATCTTTTGTAGTTCATTTGCAATGGATACAATATCCATATTACCAAAACTAGTTCCATCGCCGAACATACCAAGTTCTAGTAATACTTTTCCTAATAAAGTCTCTTTTAGTTGAGCAATAGTCATGCGCGATGGAATTGCGTGCGGATTAATAATAATGTCTGGTCTATGACCATCCTTTGTAAATGGCATATCGCATTCTGGAATAATATTACCAACAGTGCCCTTTTGTCCGTGACGTGAGCTGAACTTGTCACCAAAAGTAGGTTTTCTTAATGTTCTTACTCGGACCTTTGCAAAGTTATAACCATCACCATTCCTACCAGTGTAGTTTTTATCAATGTAAGTATCTTCATTGGTACGAAACGTTTTACTCTGATCGTCATATTTAATAATTTTGGTAGGATCGTTTCGATTTTCTTTAATGGGTACAATCTTTGCAATAATCACATCACGATTTTCAACAAGCTCATTTTCCGGTATAAATCCGGAGGAATTCAATTTATTATAATTACCAAATTTCACTCCTCTGGTTTTACTTGGATCTGGACGACACCTAATAATTTCGTCTCGAATAATGTTCTTATCTTCATCTTTTTCAGTATGGTATATGGTTGCCAAAAATAACCCCCTATCAATAGATCCCTTATTAATAAGCACACTATCTTCTTGATTATATCCAGTATGTGTCATAATTGCTACGTGGATTTGGGTACCAGACGGAATTTGATTTAAATGTATAAGATTCATTAGTCTGGTTTCAACTAACGGTCTTGTTGGATAGTTTAACACATAAGCAGTTTTGTCCATTCGTTGATCGTAATTAGTTGCATACACTCCAATGGCTTGTTTTCCCATAGCACATTGATATGTATTTCTAGGTGCTTGATTATGTTCAGGAAACGGAACACAAGATGCTAATACGCCAAATATAGTACTAGGATGAATTTCGCAATGTGTATATTGAAAATAGTCGTGAATATTTTGAAGATAA
>Ga0222714_10006984_pt1 | contig 10424 bp, 13 predicted proteins | sample C33_3DmetaG_FD_165048 | JGI IMG/M metagenome (GOLD analysis project Ga0222714, IMG submission 165048) | Estuarine water microbial communities from San Francisco Bay, California, United States - C33_3D | ecosystem: Environmental > Aquatic > Marine > Unclassified | place: USA: California... | reverse complement strand
TGCGGTTACTAGCTTCAAAACTTCATATAAACAAACTACACGACAACCTTGTACAACAGACAACCCCAAAAAAGTATATTCAAGCGGTGATGGAATTAGGCGCATTGGTCTGTCGACCAATTAAGCCGGCTTGCGAAACATGCCCCCTACAAAAAGATTGTTACGCTTATCAAAGTGGTAAACCCGAAGCATTACCCATCATCACTAAAACAACAAAAATAAAAATAAAAGAATGGAAAACATTCGTGATTTTGAAAGGTGACAACATTTTGCTTCGCAAAAACAAAACCAATTTACTGAAAGATTTTTATTTACTACCCCAATGGGAAACGAATATTGATGAAATAGAAAGTTGGCTACTTAATCACGATTTTAAACCGATTCACCTAGGTGATCCTGAATCATTTCAACATCAATTTACTCATCAAACATGGATGATGGACGTCTATCAACTAAAGGTTAAAAGGGGTTTAGATAAAACCGGAGAATGGATACCACTACCATCCTTAAATTCAATTCCTATTCCTGAAGCCCATAAAAAAATCATTCGAAAATATTTTCCCCAACACCTTAAATCAAAAGCTTTATAATGTTAACGAGGAATAAACAATGAATCTATATCAATTTACAGTTAAAGATTATCAAGGCAAACCCGTTTCTTTAAAAACCTATGAAAATAAAGTGGTGTTAGTGGTGAACACGGCAATCCACTGCGGATTAGCTCCACAATATAAAGGTTTAGAAAAACTTTATCAAACGTATCAAAAACAAGGCTTTGAAATCTTAGATTTTCCTTGCAATCAATTTGCCGATCAATCACCAGAAAGTGATGAAGAAACGGCGATGATTTGTGAGACTAAATTGAAAAACTCCTTTAAACCATTTGCAAAAATTGAAGTTAATGGAAGAAACACCCACCCTCTTTATCAATGGTTAAAGAAAAGTACATTTAACTTATTTGGTTCACAAATTAAATGGAACTTCACCAAGTTCTTAGTTAATCGTGAAGGTAAAGTTGTGAAACGTTACGCCCCAATTGTTTTACCCGAAACAATTTCCAACGACATTCAAAAGTTACTTAAATAATATGCTGGTTATTGAACAGGCGACGAAATCATACGACAAAAAAAAGAAAGCGTTGGATGACGTTTCCATTACGATTAAACCAGGCGATTTATTTGGATTCGTTGGTCATAACGGCGCGGGTAAAACCACTTTACTTAAAGCTATTTCTGGTATTCATCAATTAGATCAAGGTGCCATTACATTTGAAGGACTTGATATCAATCAGGACACCATCGCTTTTAAGTCCAAAATCGCCTATGTCCCTGATCATCCCGATCTCTATGAACAATTAACAGGAAGGCAATATATTGATTTTATTGCCGATGTGTTTAAAGTTTCCATCAAGGATCGCCAACAATTAATTGATCAATATGGTGGAAGTTTTGAAATGCTGCCTTTTTTAAAACAACCCATTAGTACGTATTCTCATGGTATGAAACAAAAAACAGCTTTGATTGCTGCTTTGGTTCACCGTCCACGATTACTTTTGTTAGATGAACCTTTCGTCGGTCTTGATCCGAAAGCTAGTTTTGTCTTAAAAGAAGCATTTAAATCCATGACTCAATCCGGCATGAGTATTTTCTTTTCAAGCCACGTTCTTGAAGTTGTTGAAAAACTAACGAATAAAATTGCCATCATCAAACAAGGAAAAATTATTCATCAAGGTTTAACCAAAGACGTTCTAGGTAAGCAAAATCTTGAAGCGTTGTTCATGGAGTTGAGTTGATGTACGGATTGTTGTTCAGAACCTTCATTCGTGAACGTTTGAGTCTTCGTCGTTTATTTGGTCAAAAAATTGCGCGTTCCAAGATTCAAAGTATCTTGATGGTGGCCGTGTTGGTGTATGCATTCGGCGTGACAGCATTTTCTAACACCATTCTCCAATTTGAAATCGCTAAAAGTTTAGTCATATTAGACAACTTATCCCAAATGCTCTATCAGGTTGTAGGTGGCCTTAGTACTTTGGGATTTCTATTTGGATTCTTTCAAGCTCAAGGATATTTGTTTCAATATAAGGATTTTGATTTATTAGGTCCACTACCCATACCTCAACGTGTCATTGTAGCGGCAAAATTAACCATGATGCTTGTGTTTGTTTATTTATTCGCACTGATTATGGTGATGCCCACTTATGGCGTTTGGTGGTATGTGAGTGAAGCATCCTTCATTCAATTTATATTATTTTTACCGATGGCAATGGTTGCTCCGATTCCGCTCATGTTGTTGGGCTCATTTATTTCTTTTGTTTTACGAAAACTAACACAAAGATGGGTGAATGCAAATGTTCTCCAAACAATATTTTCAGTATTATTTGTTTTAAGTTTTGCTTTTTTTAATTATTTCTCAAATGAAATTTTACCAAGTTCTTGGATAGATTTTTTAGCAGATGTCGATATTGTAGCTTCTTGGTTTGTGAATGGTATTGCCAGTACTAATCTAGTCCTAGTTTTACTATATCTATTTCTACACGGCCTCGTCTTTTTTGGTTTTGTGTTTGTAATGAGTGGATCTTTGCTTAAGATTAATCAACAACGAACCAATCTTGGTTATAAGCGTCGAGATAAAATACCAAACCAAGTTCAATCGGTTATGAAACATCTTGTCATCAAGGAATGGCAACGTTTTATCGGCACTTCTGTTTATTTTCTTAATACTGGATTTGGGATTTTAGTGTTGAGTTTGCTGGCGATAATCAGCCTTTTTATACCTTCAATCATCCTAGAATTAAATCAAATGTTGTTAGCGATGCAGATCAATCCCATATGGTTGATCTTTGCTTTCATAGGATTTGCATTATCGACGGTTTACACACCTGCTGTGAGTTTGTCTCTAGAAGGTAAGAATATTAATTTATTAAAGTCTTTACCGATAAAACCATGGACGATTATTCAATCTAAAATTTATTTTAACTTATGCATCACATTACCAAGCGTTTTCTTGTCATCGTTAGTTGGTGGCATTCTATTTCAAATTGAAGTTATAACGTTTGCTTTATTTATCGTTTTCATTTTTTTGTTTACGGTCTTGCTTTCGATATTTTTTATGTATCTCAATCTTTGGTTTCCTCGGTTTGATTTTCATCAAGAAGTAGAAGTTGTCAAACAAAGTCTAGCCGCTCTTGTTGCAGTCTTTGGTGGGTTTTCAATATTAGGTGCATGCTTGTGGTTGGTTTTTGATCCCTTTCAATATTTTGATATTCATATCCAACTTTTCATGTTAATGCTGATTGAATTCGTGCTTATTGTTATCGGGGGATGGTTGCTAAGAAAAAATGCGCAAAAACACTTTCAAACATTTAGTGTTTAAAGGAGAAGATGATGAAAACGATTATTGCTCATGATGTTGAAGAGGCTTTACGAAAAGGTTTACCTATTGTTGCGCTTGAAAGCACCATTATTAGTCATGGTATGCCTTATCCAGAAAACCTAGAAACGGCTATTGCGGTTGAAAAAGTAGTTTTAGATGCAGGGGCTACGCCTGCAACGATTGCGATTCTCGATGGTGTTATCCACATTGGACTAAACAAAGACACCTTAACAAGATTTGCGCAAAGCAAAAATGTTAGAAAAGTTTCTCAACGAGATTTATCCTATGTTTTATCTCAAGGTTTATCCGGTGGTACAACCGTTGCCACCACCATGTATTTAGCTTGGAAGAATGGTATCAAGGTGTTTGCGACCGGTGGTATTGGTGGTGTTCATCGGGGAGCAGAAACCTCATTTGATATCTCCGCCGATCTAGAAGCATTTGCAAGTATGCCGATAACCGTTGTTTCCGCTGGTGCAAAGGCGATACTTGATTTGCCTAAAACCTTAGAGTATTTAGAAACGATGGGGGTTCCAGTTGTTGGTTATCAAACAGATGATTTTCCAGCGTTTTATCATTCAAAAAGTGGATTAAAATTATCACTGCGTTGTGATAACCCTGCTGCAGTTGCAACGTTAATAAAAACGCAGAACGACCTTAAATTAACACAAGGAATTTTGATTGCAAATCCCATTCCAATTGCTTACGAAATGGATGCGAGAACGATTAATAATGCCATTCAAACCGCCACAAAAGAAGCAGAAGACCAACATATTAAAGGTGCTGCCCTTACACCATTTTTACTTGCTAGAGTCAAAACCCTCACAGGTGGTGATTCCTTAAAAAGCAATATTGCATTGGTTAAACATAACGCAAAAGTTGGTAGTGAGATTGCAATTGCTTATCAAAAACTTAATGTTGCTGCTGATCAAGTTTCAAAATAATATTGTTTAAATCTTTTTCTGAAAACGCATAGTGTTCGTTGCAGAAATTACAATGAACATCTGCACCATGTTGTTCTTTTATCATGTCTAACAATTCAGCCTTACCAAGAAGTTTAAGTGTTGATTCGGTTCGCTCTCTTGAACATGTACATTTAAATGCGATAGATTTATTTTCTAGTATGTTTAAATCTTTTTCAGCAATAAGGGTTTTTAAAATCGTTTCTGGAGTCATGCCTTCAAAGAGTAATGATGAAATAGGTTTTGCTGCACGTATCACTTCTTCCATTTTTGTTAATGTAGCATCATCACACCCTGGCATGGCTTGAATAAGATAACCCCCACTCGCAGCAATGGTACCGTCTGGATTGACCAGCACACCAAGGGCAAGTGCAGATGGAATTTGTTCAGAGTTTACTAAATAGGAAGCAAGGTCTTCGGCAATTTCACCAGAAATGATGGGTGTCTTACCTGTGAAGTTATATTCAGATCCATAACTTTTAACCACTGCAACCATCCCTTCGGTCCCGACAGCTCTCGCAACATCTAATTTTCCTTTGGCGTTCGCTGGAAAATGAACCTGACTATTATGAACATACCCTCTCACTTGACCAAAAGCATTGGCATCCACAACAATTTCACCGATGGGACCGTTGCCAGCAATACGAATGGTATATTTCTCCGCACCCTTTAAATTGCTGGCAAATAATATTCCAGCTGTAAGCGTTCTACCTAAGGCAGCTGAGGCTGTTGGTAAAGTTTGATGGCGTCTACAACCTTCTTGTACTAATTGGGAAGTTGAGGTGGCAATCGCTCGAATTTTACCTTGAAAGGCAATCGCAGAAACCAAGTAATCTTTTTTCATCTTTCATATCTTAACAAAATAGAATTACGAAAGATAATACAATGTCTTTAGAGGTAAGCATCATGAACCAAAATCCTTTTATTGTGAAGCATCCACTTATTGATCACAAAATGACAATTCTAAGAGATAAAAACACACATAACAATTACTTTAGAACCTTAGTGAAAGAAATTACACAGATGATCGTTTTTCCAGCAACTCACCATCTCAAATTAGAGAAAAAAGGAATCATTACACCTGTTTCAGATATGGTTGGGCACCAACTTGCAAATGACATTTTAGTGGTTCCAATTATGCGTGCAGGACTTGGTATGCTAGACGCCTTTACTGAAATGATCCCCACCGCAAAGGTTGGTCATATTGGATTTGTAAGAGATGAAAAAACTTTGAAGGCTAGTTCTTATTTGGTGAAATTACCCAAGATTGAATCCACAACAGAAGTATTTATTCTCGATCCGATGCTCGCAACTGGTGGCACCTTGATTCAAGCAATTGATTTGATTAAGAAAAAAGGTGCGAAATTAATTACATATCTTGGATTAGTAGCCGTTCAGGAAGGCATTGATAAAGTTTTAAAGAGCCATCCATCGACAAACATTTATTTAGCGTCCTTAGATAAACAACTCAATTCAAAAGGCTATATTGTTCCAGGACTAGGAGATGCAGGTGATCGTTTGTTTGGTGAAGAAGGTTAATAAGATAAAACAAAGTCTACTGGAAAACCGTTTTGCTTGAGTTTAGCTTCTCCAGGTAAGTAAGTAAGATTAATCAAGAAAGTAAAACTAATCACGTTTCCACCTAATCTTTTTACTAAGTTAGCAATAGCAACGGAGGTTCCGCCCGTTGCAAGAACATCATCTAAAATTAAAACACGTTGACCTTTTTGAATCGCATCTTCGTGCATAAACAAACTCGTTTGCCCATATTCAAGGGTAAACTTTTCTTCAATTGCTTTGCGTGGTAACTTTCCTGCTTTTCTTACCAAGACAAAAGGAATTTTTAATTGGCTGGCGACAGCGCCACCAAAAATAAATCCGCGAGCTTCTGGAGAGACAATCACATCCGGTTTGTATCGCGAGACAATTTTGGCAAGGGATTGAATCGCATCATGAAAAGCTGGTCCGTTTTTTAATAAGGGAGTGACATCCTTAAAAGAAACACCTTTGATTGGCCAATCTTGAACTGCAGCAATATAAGGTTTTAAATCCATAAGCTACTCTCCTTTTTTCCAAGGATAGTCCTTGGGATTCATATTGATCATGCTTGGTTTTAAGACACCTACATAAGGTATATTTCTATATTTTTCATCAAAGTCCATGCCATAACCAACGACGAATAATTTTGGAATGGTTTTACCAATATAGTCTGGTACAAACTTAGTTTTTCTTCCTTCAGGTTTATCTAGAAGTGTGACAACCTTAACTGATTTAGCCCCTTCACTCATAGCTTTTTGTTTTATCTTTTGAATGGTTAAACCCGAATCGACGATATCTTCCACAATCAGCACATCTTTATTTCGAAGAGTTAAGCGTGGCCATAAATAGATTTCAACCCAATTTGAGGTGACCACGCCACCATGATAGCTACTTGATGCAACGTATTCATAATCACAATAAAATTTAAAATATTTGGATAGGTCAGTTAGAAAAGGCGTTACACCTTTCAACACAGCGAGAATGGTTGGAACTTTTCCAGCATAATCTTTGTTAAGTTTGGCACCTAAATCTTGGCAAATTTCTTGAATTTCTTTTTCGCTAAGTAAGATCTGTTCAAAGTCTGGATGGATTGGTTGTGATTTCATACCACACCTCCTATGGTTGAGTCCTTGTTTCATTTAAGTAAGTCTCAACGTAAAAGATTATATGATATCTAAGAAAAAATCGCCAAACAAAAAGCGTGTGAAATTTACTACTCAACTGTAGGTTGTTCTATAATCAACCTATAAGAGAAAAAAGATTGAATTATCAACTAACAATCGTTAGGATTACAAAACATGTTGATAAATAATATAGGTAGAAAAGAGGAAGTTTTATGAAAACTAGTTTAGGCCAACGTCTCACAGAGTTAAGAAAAAAGAAGGGTTGGACACAAGAAGAACTCGCAAAAAAATTAAATGTCTCACCCCAAGCTGTAAGTAAGTGGGAAAAGGATGTTTCTTTCCCCGATGTGACCCTTTTAACAACAATTGCAGAAATTTTTGACACATCCGTTGATTACCTATTAGGCCACGAAAAACATCCTACCGTCGATGTTGGTAGCAAGAATAAAAAAGATATGGATCGTATGGTATTTAGAATCAACGTTTTATCCAGTGACGGAGATAAAGTGAAGGTTAATCTCCCCTTACCCCTTGTTAAGGTGGCATTAGACATGGGTGTTACACCAAAAGTTGATGGAAAAGATGTTTTAAAAGATATCGATATTAACAAAATCATGGCCCTCGTTGAACAAGGTGTGATTGGTAAAATCGTAGAGATTGAAACCAAGGATGGAGATTTTGTTGAGATTGTGGTGGAATAACTCGTGCGTATTCTCATCAAAGAAAATCAAAAAGTTAAATTGTCTTTATGGCTTCCCTCAGGACCTTTAGTTTTGAATACATTTCTTCGTTATTTTCGTTATGACGGCAAACGTTTTCCAAAAGAAAAAAGAAAACTTATCATGCAACAAATTAAACGTTTAAGAAAATTCCACAAACCACTCGTCCTTGTGGATATTGAGCAAAAAAACGGGGATAAGGTCTTAATTAAGATTTAGTTTTGCAAAAACAAGTGACGAGATGATCGTCAATTAAACCAATAGCCTGTAAATGCGCGTAGATGATTTTGGGTCCAACAAACTTCATACCGCGCTTTTTTAATGCCTTGCTAATCTCGATTGATTCAACTGATTCATTTTTCAAGTCTTGCAATGTATAAGGATGATGGATGATGATACCTTTTGGAAAATATTGTAATAAAAATGCATGAAAACTTTTAAATTCTTTCTGAATTGCTAAAAATATTTTTGCATTTTCTATCGCGGCAATAAACTTTCCGCGATGACGAATCAATGAAGCGTTCGACACCCATCTAATCACATCTTTTTCTGTTGCACTACTGATGCGCTTGAGATTAAAGTCCCACATCGCTTGCTTATATGCTTGTCTTTTATTTAAAACTGTTTCCCAAGATAAACCAGCTTGAAAGGTTTCTAACATTAAATATTCAAAATGCCGTTGATCATTGAAAATAGGTTTACCCCATTCTTCATCATGATATTGAACGTAGAGGGGATTGTTTAATTTAACCCATCCACATCGATTTTTTTCTTGCATCTCAATAAATGAAAGGTATGAATCGATACCTGACTTTAGCCCAGTCTGCATAGTGAGGATGGACCAAACGTAAAGCCTTTTCTTCGATATGCATTCTCCACGAAAAAACAATCCACAATAGTGGTAGACTTATCAACAAAGCAAATAGATTTCCAACATATAAAGGAAAAGCGATGGTAATAATACATAAACCTAAGTAAAGTGGGTGCCGAAGATAACGATAAGGACCATGCGATACAAGAGTGATAGAAGAAGAAACAGCAACATGGCGAGTAAAGTGAACGCCAAGTAATTGGGAACCTTTATAGCGCAGCCATAATCCTAAACCATAGAATGTTAATGCCAGTATCTGAATGATTGGATAAAAAGATTCGTTCTTAATCATGCCCCAATTCATTCTGGAAAAATAAATGGTGACAACAATCACAACAAAAATGGAAAGGGATAAAAACCAAAAGGATTTATTTTCTTTAAAGCGCGCTATTTTTTGGCGATTACGAAAGACAAAAAACTCCAAGATCCATAAGATATTAGCGAGATAAAACAGCACATTTGTTATGGTTAAAAATCTTAAATGTTCCATAAATTCATTCTTTTAAAAGACTTCTTTAAGAGTGAGCGAATCTACTTGCTGCCGCTGCCGCAATCGCTCCAACCATATCATCCAAGAATGTATGGCATTTCAAACCTTGTTTTCCTTCTTCATTGAGTCGTGCAACCACGCCATACTTTTGTTTATCGATAAAGCCAAAATTAGTCAAGGCTATTGAACCATATAAGTTACAAATACCATATGCTAAAACTTCATCTGTTCCAAATAATCCTTCATCTCTAGCAATCACTGCCTCAAGATTTTTGTTTTCAAACTTTTTCTTCTCGGTCAAGATATCTAATTCAATTGCAGTCATCAACGCAAATTGAACCTCCCGTTTATCAAGGACCGATAACACTGATTCCATCAAAACTTTTTTATCTAAATTTTGATGATATTCTTGTTGCAAAAAATAAACACAGTCAACAATTTCATCAAGCGACACTCCTCGAGATTCTAAAAGTGCTATTGCTTCTACTTTTAAAGATGATGGTTTTATTTTCATACTCATATCATAACAAATTAATACAAATCAATTATTCTTGAGCGTGAATATGTTGATTGAGCTTTGCGGATTTGTGTTGCCAGCGTTTTGATTGCCATCTAAACCACAGATTGATGCCTCGAATTACTTCATCAATTGCCAACGCAATCCATATTCCAATTAAACCTAATTCCAGGTTGTTACCAAGGAAAACAGCTAATGGAAGAATGATAATCCACTCAACAATGATGATTGAAATTAAAGGATAACGCGCATCTCCACTTGCTTTAATAGCCCGGTTTACCACCACATTTAATACCCGACCAAATTCCAAACCAATATCAATCAAGGCAAGTGAAATCATTAAAGAAATGACCACTGGATCATTACTAAATAAAGTTGCAATAAAACCCATAAAGGCAGCTAGCATTAGCGAAGGAACAAGTGTTGCCACAAACGACATCCTCAATGAGTATTTAATCGTACTCTCAGCTTCTAAAAATTCTCCCCCGCCCACGAGTTGACCCACTTTAATCGCACTCGCGTTTGCCAATGCTGCCATGATGAAATAGGTAAACATCGCTAATGAATCAAAATATGCTTTTGCTACCAATGCGTCTGTTCCATAACCTGCAACGATGCGGGTAATTAAAATCATAAAAAAGGTATAACTGATATTTTCAAACACTGCAGGTGATCCAACTTTAAAAAGAAGTTTTGTTGTTTTTGTTTTAAATGGGTTCAATTTTGGAAATTCAAATTTTAATTGTAGTTTTCGGTGAATAAAAATTGCTAAACCAATAAAGTAAACAAATCGACCAATCACAATTGCAATTGCCGCTCCAACCACACCA
>Ga0222714_10006983_pt1 | contig 10425 bp, 8 predicted proteins | sample C33_3DmetaG_FD_165048 | JGI IMG/M metagenome (GOLD analysis project Ga0222714, IMG submission 165048) | Estuarine water microbial communities from San Francisco Bay, California, United States - C33_3D | ecosystem: Environmental > Aquatic > Marine > Unclassified | place: USA: California... | reverse complement strand
GTTGGCGCGCACTGCCGGCCACTCCGCGGCAGTGATGCTGTACACCGCAGTGTCTCGCATCGAACCGTTGGGCATCAACATATGGTTGCGCAGGACGCCATCGAGCTTGGCTCCGAGCCGTTCGATCGCGTTGCGGCTTTGCCTGTTCATGAAATGCGTGCGCAGTTCGACCGCAATGCACTCGAGTTGCTCAAATGCATGGCGCAACAGCATCAGCTTGCACTCGGTATTGAGCGCACTGCGCTGCACACGTTTTGCGTACCAGGTCGAGCCAATCTCGACACGACGATTGGACGCGTCGACATTCATGTAGGTCGTCATGCCGACGAGCTCGCCGCTAGCGAGGTCACGAACCGCAAACGGCAGCATCGAGCCTGCGCGTTGCAAGCCGAGCCTGCGCTCGATTTCGGTTCCGACCGCATCTGCCCGCGGCACTGTGGTGTACCAGAGATTCCAAAGTTCACCATCCGCCGTGGCCGCGGCAAGCGCCGCCTCGTGCTCGGGGAGCAGCGGTTCGAGCCGCGCGTGGCGCCCACTCAGCGTGACGGGTTCAAGCCAGGTCATCGTAGTGCTCGCGTTGACCACACGGCGGGAGGATGGCAATCGCCAAGCCGGATTGGTGCGCGGTCATGGTCTGCAAGCCTGGCTGATTCAGCGATTCTGGCGAGCCATGAAGATCAGCCGCTCGAACAGGTGAACGTCCTGCTCATTTTTGAGCAATGCACCGTGCAACGGAGGGATCACCGCCTTGGAGTCCTGCGAGCGCAGCGCTTCCGGCGGAATGTCCTCGGCCATCAGCAGCTTGAGCCAGTCGAGCAACTCCGAGGTGGACGGTTTTTTCTTCAAACCCGGCATTTCGCGAATCTGATAGAACGAATCCATCGCGTCCTTCAGAAGCTGCTTCTTCAGTCCCGGGTGATGAACGTCAACGATGGCCTGCATCGTGTCGCGATCCGGGAACTTGATGTAGTGAAAGAAGCATCGGCGCAGGAAGGCGTCCGGCAATTCCTTTTCATTGTTCGAGGTGATGATCACGATTGGGCGGTGCCTGGCCCGGACCATTTGTCGCGTCTCGTAGACGAAGAACTCCATCCTGTCCAGCTCGCGCAGCAGGTCATTCGGGAACTCGATGTCAGCCTTGTCGATCTCGTCGATCAGAAGAACCACCGGCTGTTCCGACTCGAAGGCCTGCCAGAGCACGCCCTTGACGATGTAGTTATGGATGTCCTTGACGCGCTCGTCCCCAAGCTGCGAATCACGCAGACGAGAGACCGCGTCGTACTCATAGAGCCCTTGCTGTGCCTTCGTTGTCGACTTGATGTGCCACTGAAGCAACTGCATGCCGACGCCGCTCGCGACTTCCTCAGCGAGCATCGTCTTGCCAGTGCCCGGTTCGCCCTTGATCAGCAGCGGGCGTTGCAAGGTCATCGCGGCGTTAACCGCGAGTTTCAGGTCGTCGGTGGCGACATAGGAGCTGGTGCCTTCGAAGCGCATGGCGAGAGTCCAGGTTGGGGAGAGCGCAGTATAAAGGATGGGTCGCTCGCGGCTCGGCTCGATGTGCGCGCAGTGAAAGCGCATGCGGGTGGAGTTTCGGCAAGTTCGAGCCTGTGTGGCGCCAAGGCCGGGCTGCTTGCGTGGTGCTAGCCCCCGACTGGACTCGGCGTGATGCACTCGGCTAAAATCGCAGGCTTCGATCCAACCTGCGTCCCTCTAGGCCGACTTCGGCAGGGGAGCGCCACATTACCGGGTAAACATGATCACGAGACTGATCGCCGCCTCCGTGCTCGCGGCTGCTTCCTCGATGGCCTTCGCCCAGGGTGACGCCTCGGCTGCCAAGGCCAAGGTCGCCATGTGCGTCGGCTGCCACGAAATCCCTGGCTACAAGGCCTCCTTCCCAACCGTCTATTCGGTTCCGAAGATCGCCGGGCAAAGCGTCAAGTACCTTGAGAGTGCGCTAGTCGCCTACCGAAAGGGAGATCGCTCGCATCCGACGATGCGCGCGATCGCTGGCAGCCTTAGCGATCAGGACATTGCCGACATCGCCGCGTACTACGGCAGCAAGTGACAGGAAGACCTGAGATGATCCGAATTCACTCCTTGGCGACCAAAGTCGCTCTGAGTTTCGCGATGGTGGCTGCGGCGACGTCCGCCCAGGCCGCCGATATCGAAAAAGGTCGTGCGAAAGCCGATCAGGTTTGCGCCGCATGCCATGGCAAGGACGGCAACACGCCGATCGATCCTTCCTACCCGAAGCTTGCAGGCCAGGCCGCCGACTATCTCTATTACGCGCTACGTGATTACCGCAGTGAGGCTCGTAAGAATGCAATCATGGCTGGCATGGCCAAGCCGCTTAGTGATGCTGACATGAAGAATCTTGCGGCTTACTATGCGAGCCTTCCCGGATCGTTGCGCATCAAGCCCTGAGCCCGGTGCCGGCGGCTCGCCTGAGCTGCTGAATGAACGGTCGCCGCTGGCGGCCGTTTTTATTTGAGCGCCATCCAGTTCCGTGGTTCGCGCGTTTGGCGGTCTTCAGACTTTGCGCTCCCTGGGCATGGCCTTGGCGCTGCGCTCATGAATCCAGACATACAAGGTTGGCAGCACGATCAAGGTCAGGATCGTTGCCGACACGAGCCCGCCAATGATGACCAGTGCGAGCGGACGTTGGGTTTCCGAGCCAATCGCGGTGGATACCGCCATCGGGGCCAGTCCGAGTGAGGCCAGAAGCGCTGTCATCAAAACTGTGCGCAATCTGTCCAGCGAACCCTTGAAAACCGCTTCGTAAAGAGTCTCACCATGGGCTCGAAGTTGTCCGAAATACGACAACATGACGACCCCATTGAGCACCGCCTGCCCGAAGAGCGCAATGAATCCAATGGCCGCTGAGACGGACAGTGGGATATTGCTGAGATACAGGATCACAACTCCGCCAATCATCGCAAAGGGGATGTTCGCGATAATCAGGGCCGCGTTCTTCAGCGATCCGAAGGCATTGAACAGCAGCACGAAGATGATCAGGATAGACAACGGCACCACCCAGGCGAGGCGGGCCATGGCTCGTTCCTGATTTTCAAATTCCCCAGACCACTTGATCGTATAACCCTGTTGCAGCTTGATCGTCGTCTCGACCGCCTGTTGCATGTCCTTGACGACGCTACCCATATCGCGATCCTTGATGAATACGCCGATCGACAACACCCGTCGGCCGCCTTCTCGGGCAATGTTCATCGCACCGCTGCTTTGCTTGAAGGTGGCAATTTCTGCCAGCGGCAGGTAGCCGCCGCTGGGAGTGGCAATGACGACGTCGCGAATCCTTGCCAGGCTTCGTTCGGACTCGGGCAGGCGAACCATCACGGCAAAGCGGCGCTCCCCCTCCCAGACATAACTCACCTGGCGCCCGGCCAGCGCGGTTTGAATGGTCTCTTGCACATCGTCGATGCTCAGGCCATAACGCGCCGCGCGAGCCCGGTCGATCTCAATTTGATACTGCGGCAGTTGGCCGTCGCGGTCGATGAAGGCACGCTGCACGCCGTCGATCTGCTTGATTTCCTTCAGGATCGTCATTCCGTAAGAGCGAAGAACCCCCAGGTCGTCGCCGGTGACCTTGATCACGATCTGACCGTCAATCTGGGAGATCGACTCAAGCACGTTATCCCGAATTGGCTGCGAAAACGCCACCGCAATGCCTGGAATCTGGCGCAAGGAGGCATCGAGTTCGGCCAGGATCTGCTTCTTGCTCAGCCCTCGCTTCCATTGCTCCTCCGGATAGAGGTCGACTAGTGCCTCGACCTGGCTGGCAATCTTCGGGTCGGTTCCGTCCTCCGGTCTGCCGAGCTTGCTGATGACGCTTTCGACCTCAGGGGTCTTGCGGATCAACGTACGAATGCGGTTGGCCTGGCGCTGCGCTTCGCTGATCGAGACGCTGGGGTCCAGGGTAACGTTCACCCACACACTGCCTTCGTTTAGTTCCGGAAGGAACTCCGACCCCAGTCTGGTTGCAACTCCGAGGGCGGCCACCAGCGCCGCGCTGGCTCCCAGCAACACCAGTTTGCGATGCGCGAGTGCCCATCGCAGCGCCGGTGCATAGATACGCTTGCTGAAGCGCACCAGCCATGGCTCCGAATGGGAAAGCTTGCCGCGCAGCAGCCAGTGACAGAGCAGCGGGACCAGCGTTAGCGACAAGATGAGCGACGCGATCAGCGCTGAGACGACGGAATACGCCATCGGTGCGAAGATGCGGCCTTCATGGCGCTGCAGCGTAAAGATCGGAATATGCGCCGCGATGATGATCAGCATCGAAAAAAGCGTCGGACGGCCGACCTCGATCGCTGCCGAGAGCACCGTTTCCATCTTGGAGCGTCGATCAGAACCATCGGGCAATAACTGCAGTCGATGGTAAATGTGTTCTACGACGATCACCGCACCATCCACAATGATTCCAAAGTCCATCGCACCCAGCGATATCAGGTTTGCCGGGATGCCGACCCAGGATAATCCGAGAAAGGTGCCGAGCAGTGAGAGCGGAATGATCGATGCGACGATCGCCGCGGCTCGCATGTTCTGCAAAAACAGATAGAGCACGACGGCTACCAGGATCGCGCCCTCGAGCAGATTCGTGAACACGGTGCGCAGGGTGCGTTCGATCAGCCAGCTGCGGTCATAGAAGGGCTCAACCTTGACCCCGGGCGGCAACTGGGTGCTCTTTAGGGACTCAATCTTGTCCTTGACCGCCTGCAAAACCTCCGACGCATTTTCGCCTTTGCGCATCAGGACCATGCCGTAGACGATGTCGTCATCGTCATCCTGGCCCGCCACCCCCTGGCGGGGAATGCCGCCGATCGCGACTCGGGCGATGTCCTTGACCAGGATCGGAGTGCCGCTGCGCTCGGTGACGGGGACGTTCTCCAGATCTGCCGCGCTGCGGAGAAGTCCGAGACCGCGGATCAGATACTGCTGTCGGCCATGCTCGACATAACCGCCTCCGGCATTCGAATTGGACTTGCCCACTGCATTGGCCAGATCGTCCAGCGAGATCCGGTAGTCACGCATCTTGGCCAGGTCGGGTTGAATCTCATACGTCTTGATCATGCCGCCAAAGCTGACGACATCGGCGACACCTGGCACTGTCTTGAGCTGACGCTCAAAGACCCAGTTCTGGATGGTTCGCAGGTCGATCGGACTCAGACTTTCGCTGCGTACCCGGTAGCGATAGATCTCGCTGATTGCCGAGGTGAGGGCGGCAAGCTCCGGATGCACCCCATCGGGCAGATCAGCGTTACGCAGTCGCTCGATGACTTGCTGCCGGGCAAAGTAGTCGTTGACCTTGTCATTGAAGGTCACCACCATGAAGGAGAGTCCGAACTGGGTGTGCGAAAACAGACGAACCGAGTTCGGGATCCCGGACAGTGCGACCTCCAGCGGGATCGTGACCTGCCGTTCGACTTCCTCCGCGGCGCGACCTGGGTATAGCGTAATGACCGTGACCTGGGTGTCAGTGACGTCCGGAAAAGCCTCGACCGGCAGATTCTTGAACGCGATGACACCGGCGCCGATGAACAGCAGCACCGCAAAAACAATCACCAAAGGCTGGAAAAGCGACAGGCTGACCAGCTTGCGGATCATTGGGCGCTCTTGTTGGACGCCTGCTGATCCCGTCCGGGTGCGGTGGCGTGCTGATTCAGCATCTGCTGAAGCAGTAATGCGCCATCTGCCACGACCTTGTCGCCGGCATGCAGACCTTCGACGATCCGCATGAAGCCCAACGAGCCTTCCTCGGCAAGCACATGGCGACGGACGTAGCGGCCGGCACTTTCCTCGGCAAATACGTAATGCTTGTTTTCAAGCAGGAATACGCCGGTGGATGGAACGCGCAAGGTACTCGATGGCGGCACCTCGACATCGGCGGCGACATACATTTCACTCTTTAGCCTGCGGGCCCAGTTGTCGAGCGAGGCCCGGGCACGCACCATCCGCGAACTTGCATCGACGAAATCCGACACATACTGAACCCGCGCCGAGAAGACCTCTCCGGGCAGGGCCGGTGCACTGATTCGCAGGTTCTCGCCGACTGCGATAATGGTCGTCAGCGCCTCCGGGACATCCAGGTTGACCCAGAGTCGGGTTGGGTCGGAGATGACGAACATCGCCTCATCTCCGCCTTGATCCGGGCGGACTTCCTGTCCGATGTTCGCTCGGCGAGTCACGATGACGCCGTCGATCGGTGCGCGCAGCCGGAATTGCTGGTCGATCTGTCCGCCATCTCCATATGAGCGGGCGCGAGCGGTCGTGCGGTCGAGTTCAGCTTTAGCCTGCGCATGCTCGGTCTCAGCTGCCTGCAGTTCCTTTAATGCGATGACGCCAGCCGCGTGCAGCTCAGTGTTCCTGGCAAGGACCTGCGCCGACTGCTTGAGCGCCGACTGCGCGCGTCGAGTTTCTGCTTGCACCTGGCCGTAGTCCGGCGAAGAAATCACGGCAAGCGTGTCGCCACGTCGGACTTCTTTACCGGGCTCTGCCTGCAATGTGACAATCCGCCCAGCCAAGGGCGAGTTGACCCGCGCGGTACGGGTCTCGTCCCAGGCGATGCGTCCATTGATCCGCAATAGGCTCAGGCGCTCGGGTTCGGCGGCAACAACCCGGATTGCGGCCAACTGCGGACTTTCCTTGGCGAATGCAATGGTGTCGCCGTCAATGCGCGCACCCGGAACAGTTTCAAACACCACTTCGGGGGCGGGCTTGTGGCAGGCAGAAAGTGCCGCCGCAAGCAAGAAGATGCCTGCATGGCGGATAAGGCGCGCGATCTGGTCGCTGTGAGCGCGATTCACTGCGACTCCTCGGTCTCAAGCGACAGTCGCAAATTCGTCATTTCGATGGCGAACTGCGCATGAGCGGCGATCGCCTCGTTGCTGATCGCCGCGTATTGTCGTCTCGCATCGAACAGGTCGGTCAGGCTTCCGGCTCCCTTGCCAAACGCAAATTCGACCGCTTCGACCGCGCGCTTCGCCTCTGGCAGTGCCTCGCGTGCCAATCGGGTTGCTCGGTCGTGCGCATCTTCCAGGCGTGTCCGTGCGCGATCAATGTCTGCTCGCACGATGGCGCGCGAGCGTTCGAGTTCATGGCGCGCTTGTTCGGTTTCCGACTGAGCCTTCAGGATTTCACCGGTGAAGTCATTGTTCAGCAGCAATGGAATCGAAACACTCAGTCCGAACACGTTCCCTCCCAGAGCCGGATCGCGCTCAGTATGCAGCCCGAAGGTGACGTCGCGGGTGCGCAGACTTTGCGCAAGCTTCAGGGCCTGCTCGAGGGCGGCAACACGCTGCGCCGCCGCACGCACATCGGCTCGGCCGCTCAGAGCCTTTTCGGTCTTCTTTTGTAATGTCGGCGGATCGAGCACTTCGCTGGCCGCATCAAGTGGTGGCAATGGGTCGATTGCCCGTAACGCGTCCGCGTACGGTTCGGCTGCCAACAGCGCCGCCAGTGTAATCCGAGAATCTACCAACGACTGGCGGGCACTGCGTTCATCATTGGCCACCCGTGACACTTCGACGCGAAGTCGCGAGACTTCGATTGCGGCAAGGTCTCCGGCGCTCAGACGCTTTTGTGCCGCTTCGAGCAGTTTTCGGTGCTCGGCGAGATTACGCTCACTGATTTGAAGGCTTTGCTGGGAGGCCACGAGCGCGTAATAGGCGGCTGCGAGTTCGGCACGTTGCTGACGGGTGATTTCGCTCAGATCGGAAGCCGCAGCACCTTGCGAGAGTTTTGCCAGCTTGGTGCGAAGCTCGCGCTTGCTGCCTCGCTCGAATAGTTGCTCGACTTGAAGATACCGGTTTGAATCCGCATAGCCGTAGTGGCGAGCGCTCGTGTTGGCGATTGAAGCATTCAGAACCGGGTTGGGCGACACATCAACACGGGCAATCTCACGGGTCGCAATATTTAATCCGCCCCGCGCAATCCGGATCGCGTGGTTCGACTCGCGCAGCAGTTCCTGGGCCTTGCTGAAGGTGAGGGCACTTAGGGCAGGGGAACTCAGGTTTGTGGGATTCGAGGCAAGGCTGGCTGCAGATCTCTGGGCAAAGGCCTGCGTCGCCAGAGGCCCCAACAAGAGGGCGCAAACAACGCAAGTCAATCGACCACGCCGAACGCCTGGCGAACGAGTCCCAGGCGTTCGCCCAAGATTGTGTCCCCGCGCCGCATCGACGGATGTCAAGGTCAGGCTCATCAGAGAAATCCGATCAAAGCACAGTCTTCATCGCAAAACCGAGACCACGCGGGCGATCGACGTGTGACCGGCGGAGCATTATTAAAAGGTTTTCTTGCCGGAGGCTTACTGGGCTTCTTTCCGGGCCTATCCGAAGCAAGCTTGATCGAGCAGTGCACACTTTGCGCCGCGAGATGAGTTAAACCAGGCCGTCGAACGCCAGACAATCGACAGGCTCGCCGGCAGCGACCGAATCCTGATCATGGTGCAGCACAACGATGCAGTTCGCCTCTGACATCGAGCGCAACACGCCGGATCCCTGACCACCGGTCAGCCGTACTTGCATGCTGCCGTCCGTGCCGACCTCAAGAATTCCGCGCTGGTATTCAGTGCGGCCCGGTTTCTTGCGAATCCCGGACATGCTGCGAGCCCGTACATACGGCAAGCGGATCGCAGTGGCTCCCATCATCCGCATCAGCGCTTCGCGAGCGAAAAAGTAAAAGGTCACCATGACCGCAACCGGGTTGCCCGGCAGGCCAAAGTAGCAGGCCTTGCCGACCCGTCCGAAGGCCATTGGACGTCCCGGACGCATGCCGATCGTCCAGAACGCGACGTCACCGAGCTTGGCCATCACCTCTCGGGTGAAGTCGGCCTCGCCAACGGACACACCCCCCGACGAGATGACGGCGTCGGCACTTTCACCGGCGATGCGCATCGCATCCTCCAGAGACTGCGGGTCATCAGGCACGACGCCCATATCGATGATCTCGACGCCCAGACGACTCAGCATGCCGTGCAGCGTGTAACGGTTGCTGTCATAGACCTGGCCAGGACCAAGCGCCTCACCAATTGATCGCAACTCATCGCCGGTTGAAAAGAACGCCACCCGCAATCGGCGTCGAACCGGGACCTCGGCGACGCCAAGCGAGGCGATCAGACCCAAGTCCGCCGGCGTCAGTCGTTTTCCCGCGGCAATTGCGGGTTTGCCACGGCTTAAGTCCTCGCCACGCAGGCGGCGGTTCTGCCCCGGCGCCTGGCCCGCGGGTATATGTACGATCTGGCCTTCGGTGCGAACGATTTCCTGCACGACGACAGTGTCGGTACCCGGCGGCATGACGGCCCCGGTCATGATCCGGGCAGCCTGGCCCGGACCGATGCTCGCATCAAGCGGTCGACCGGCAGTGGCGGTTCCAACGATCGTCAGGGCGGTCTCGCCCTTGTTGACAAGATCGACGCTGCGAACCGCGTACCCATCCATCGCGGAGTTATCGTGCGCCGGTACATCGATGGTCGAGATCAGGTCGCTGGCCAGCACACGATCAAGCGCCTCCCGAATCGCGACACGTTCGATTGCTTCGACCGGAGTGACAAAGCGCTCGATGATCCGCTGGGCATCGTGCACCGCGAGGGCTCGCGGATCGTAGTCTGATAGACAGCCGATTGCATCGGCCAGAGTTGCGCGTTGGGTCATCGGGGTGCGAATTCGTAGCGCTGCAATTCTTCCAGCGTATTGATGTTGCGAAAAGCCGCGTCGTCGGCGAAGTCGACTTCGACGAGCGGCAGGCTCGTATACCAAGCGTCGATCTTGCGCTTTCCTGAAGCAAGAAATGCCTGCAGGCTGGGCATGACCTCACGGTCGACCAGCATAAATACCGGATGGGATTGGTCGCCGCTGCGGGCAGCCGCAACCTTCGTCCCGGTCTGCGCGAGCGCTTGTGCCAGTCGCCGGATCAGATCCAGCGGCAAAAACGGTGAATCGCAAGGCACGGTCGCCAGATAGCGGGTCTCGCAGGCTCCCAGCCCGGCATGCAGGCCGGCTAGCGGTCCCGCGAAGCCGTCAATCGCATCGGCAATCACCGGATGCCCGAATCGGCGGTATTCGTCCGGGTTGCGGTTGGCGTTCAACATCAGCGAGCCAACCTGCGGGGCCAGGCGGGCGATCACATGCTCGACCATGGCCTTGCCTGCAAAGGCTTGCAAGCCTTTGTCAAGCCCGCGTCCATCGGCGCTCATGCGCCGGCCGAGTCCGCCGGCGAGGATCAAGCCGGTGATCTGGTCGCGTGAAATCTCGGGGGCGGTAGATAGATGCATGGCCTTGCTTGCTGGAGTGGCTGAAGCTCAGGCGATTGTGCTCGTTTGCAAGCGCACAAAACGCTCCGCGCCGCTAAACAGCAGGTAGTGCTTGCCCTGGCAGCGACCGATCATCGTGATGCCGATGCGGGTCGCGATCTGGT
>Ga0222714_10006980_pt1 | contig 10427 bp, 11 predicted proteins | sample C33_3DmetaG_FD_165048 | JGI IMG/M metagenome (GOLD analysis project Ga0222714, IMG submission 165048) | Estuarine water microbial communities from San Francisco Bay, California, United States - C33_3D | ecosystem: Environmental > Aquatic > Marine > Unclassified | place: USA: California... | reverse complement strand
AGTAAGTGTAGATAGAATGGCTGGATGTGTATTGGACGTGAGTCAAAAGATCGATTCAAAAGTAATAAGTAGTGGTGAGATGAGTGTGGAAAACTTAACAGAAATGAAAAATCAAGTACAGAACGATCTAACCGCATCGATGGATGCGGCTATGGAAAAGGTAACAGAAGCTGGTAATATGCAATTTAGTGCTGATAATCAAGAGACGAGACAGACTACTAATACTGATCTTAAAAATATAGTTGAGACTACATTTTCGAAAGAAAATTTTCAAAAAGTTTCTAGTCAAAATGTTAATATACAGGATGGTAACATTAAGATTGGATTTTGCAAAGATGGTAGAATAGATTATACACAGGATATAGTCGCTTCCACCATCGCAACTGCTATGCTGGATGATTTATCAAAAAGGATTGAATCAAATACAAATCTGAATAAATTGGCCGCCGCTTATTCTGCCGCTGTCAAGTCGGAAGCGGGTGGTTTAGCGGGTATAATAGGCGCACTTACCGGTCCGTATATGTATGCAATGATTGCGAGCGTCGTTTGTTGTTGTTGTGTTGTTTTATTAATAATGGTAATAGGTTTGAGTTCAGGTGGACAGAATGCTTTGAGTGCTGCTCCTATGATGTACAGAAGATAATATATTAAAGAATTTAACAGTAGATACTTATATGATTATAAGTATAGATCCTGGTTTAAAGAATTTAGCGATATGTAGAATTGATGAAAGGAACAATCGTATACACGAATGGGAAGTATCAGGTATACCACCGGAACATGACAATGGGATTTATGTATCTCTCAGAGATCATTTAGATAAAAGACCGTGGGTTTTAGAGGCTGAAACTGTGCTCATAGAAAAGCAGCCCGATAAGAATAAAAAAATGGTTTCTATAATGAACTTTTTAAACGCATATTTCATAATAAAAAATCCCAAAGCAGATACTATAATTTATGACGCGAGACATAAAATACCTGACATTTCTGGGTCCGGTAAAAGACAATACAGAAAAAGGAAAAATGCGTCGGTCGAAAGATGCGACGAGTTCATAAATAAGAATGAAATTAATAATGAACACGTCGAAATGTTTTCAAAATCTAAAAAAAAGGATGATTTAGCCGATACTGTTATGCAAGCTTTGAGTTTTATAAATAGAATAGAAACTACAAAACCAAAATCTAAGAAGCTCGTAGCTCGTAAACCTAATGAGAATCAAAAGAACACTAAATATTCTAAATCAAACCTTGCGTGGATATATAAAAATACAAAAAATCCGCAAGATGATAAAAGATTTATGAGGGATTTGAAGAGGTATTACAATTCTGTCGATGAACTTGTTTCATATTTATCCTCATGATAGAGGATCCAACGAAACCATCTAAATGTTTAAATCCATTATTATTACTAAAATCGGTAACTGCTCTTAACACATCGCTATCATCTCTACAATCATGACATAATATTATACCATCATCTTTCATCTTTGGAAATATTTTTTCCAAATCTTTATAACAACCATCATATGAATGATCTCCGTCTATAAATGCTAAATCTATACTTTTATCCTGGTGTATACCGAGAGTATAATGACTATTGCCTCTCATTGGTATGATGGTTTTTTCTAAATTTAATTCTGATACATTATTATAAAATACGTAAAAATAGTCGTCAACTTCTGGTGGTTTACCAGATTCTATAGGTAAGTCTGTCGGGTTTTCCAGCCACAAATCGTGACAATAAATTGTCGATACATTATTTGAGCTTAATGCTGCTAATATAGCGCTACATCCCAAATAGCTACCTGTTTCTACATATTTAGACTTTTCATTAAGATTTTTGAAATGTTCCATCAACACCTGTGTATCATTTACATTTAAAAGTCCCTTTATTTTTTCATTTATTATTGTGAACGCCATTCCATTATCAACTTCGAAATTTATTTTATACATTATATCATTAATAATATATTTATTAAAGAAAAAAACCGTTAAATTACAAAATGACAACGAAAGTTTTGGATAATGGTTTCGTGAGACTTGTAGATCACATGCCGAGGGAAAATCTAGATGAAGCCATAGTACAAGCCGCTAGGGTTTCTTATGGTGCTGGTACAAAAACTTCTAGAAATGACGAGGGTCTCATAAGATATCTTTTAAGAAACTGGCACACCACTCCCTTCGAGATGATAGAGTTTAAGTTTCATATAAAAATGCCTATATACATAGCCAGGCAACATATGAGGCATCGCACATCGAGTATTAATGAAACTTCAGCTCGTTATTCAATAGTAGATTCCGATTATTATGATCCTGAAGTATATAGAGGTCAGGCTAAGGTTAACAGACAGGGTTCTGAAGGGGTGGTGATTATAGATAAAAACAGTGTCACTGAACATCAAACAAAAACATTCGAATTATACAATAAATTAATCAGTGATGGGTGTTGTAGGGAACAGGCGAGGGGTGTATTACCACAATCAACATATACAGAGTTCTATTGGAAGATAAATCTTCATAATCTCCTGCATTATCTTCAACTCAGGATGGATGAACACGCTCAGTACGAGATAAGAGAATACGCCAACGCTATATTCGAAATGATAAAACCCTTGGTACCGATAACTTGTAAGGCGTTTTTAGATTTCAGGATTAATGCTATAAATCTAACTTATTGTGATATCGAATATATAAAAAATGGAATCTTACCTGAATCTATCGGTGAGAAAAGAGAGCTTAATGAAAAATTGGAAAAACTTGGCATGAATAAAATATCAATATAATAAAATGTATTGTTTATCATTAAGTGTACCAGTTTTTGCCAGGAAATTCAAAAAATTTGGTAAAAAGATGAGAAAGCAAGTTAATGAACATGTAGATAGGGTGAAGGACTTTGCTAAGGATGAATTTGCTAGAGGTAAAACAGTAGTAGATGAACACAAAAAATTTTTAAAAAATAAAAAAAAGGATAATACATCTATAGATTTTTATGAAAAATAAGAAGTAATAAAATTATATTTATAATATTTGATTGAATAATAATTCTGTTTATGTCATTTATGGATTTCCTCATGACAGTCTTCGATTTCTCAAGTCTGACGACTGTTTTGTCTATATCTCTTATTTTTGATGGCATATCTGAAATCATAGAAAAAGTTTCTCTAAAATCGATGTCCAACTCATCCCTTAACATTGGTTCCAAGTATTTGTAATACGTAAAATCTTCATCCAATTTTATACATATACCTTCTATGGTTGAGAATGTTTTAGCCAGATAAATAATAGATGTTGGTATGACGAACGGTTTAGTCTTTGCTAAATTTTCCAAAACTTCTTCATCAAAGTCATTCGACGTGACGTTTAAAGTTTCAAGGTATTTCATGGCATTTTTAAAAAAACTTTCTATTTCATCTATGTTAGAAGTGGGTATTATTATTTTGAGATCTACAAGTGTTTTCACCACACCGCTTGTATTTTTATTTATCAAATCTACGAATATTTTCTTGAAACCCTCCTTTAATTCTCTAGATACATCTATGACAAGTCCAAAATCGTAAAATACAATCTTACCATCATCGACGAAACCAATATTACCTGGGTGTGGATCAGCGTGAAATAATCCCTTATCCATCGTTTGTATCAGGTATGATTGGATTATGGATTCACAAACCTTTTTCTTATTCACCTTGTCGTTTTTTATTTGTGTAATCTTATGCGATGGAACATATTCCATGACAATCATATCGTCATTACTTATATTTTCGTAAACTTTTGGAACTTTAATCCATTTAATTTTTTTCATAGCCTTCCTAAACCTTACAGCGTTGTAAATTTCATTATCATAATCAGTTTCTTTCAATAGATATTCTATAGTTTCATTTAATACGTATCCGTTTGATGTACCTGTGTTTATACCTATATTTTCCAAAAATCCCACAATCTCTAGAACGTTGTCCGTGTCTTTTTTTATAATATCATGAATGTATGGCCTCTTTACCTTGACAACAACATCAGTACCGTCGTGAAGTTTTGCCATATGAACTTGACCTATACTAGCAGATTTAAAGGGTTTTTCTTCAAAGTAAGAAAACTTTGATCCGTCATACACTAAATCTATCGGGTCTATAGGTGGTACATCGTCTTGTAAACTTTCCAACTGTTTCGTAAATTCTATTGGGTATAAATCTACTCTTGTAGATGCTATTTGACCCAGTTTTATAAATGTGGGTCCAAGCTCCACGAGTTGGTCCCTCGTCCATGATCCTAAAGAAGCTTGATCTTTTGTAGTGTTTTTTCTTATCAAAAATTCAATAGCAAATTTCCATGTATTTCTTTTTTGACGATGTTTATGTTTTATTAATAACGGAACACGTTGAGGTAAAGTCCTCATTGTATACTATTGTATGCGTTTTTTATATTCATGAAATCTTTAAACATCTTTCATTTCTTATAAACTTGGTACAGTTCAAAAAAAGTGGATGTTTATTAAGAAAACTTAATTGATCATTCGGACCACGTACCCACCCAACTTCATGTTTCATCACTTTATTTGGAACTGTGAAGCATAAAGTCGTTATTTCCATGAAAAATATTCCCAAAGTCCATAAATCATGAGTGTATGTGAGTTGTTCACCCCTTAAAGCTTCTGGAGACGCCGTTTCTAATGTTGTAGTTGGATTGGTCTGATGACAAGAACCTAAATCTATAATAATCGGTTCATTTATATTTCCATTTTTTAAACATACATTCTCGGGTTTTAAATCTCCATAAACATATTTTTTCATATGAATATAAAATAATCCAGTGCTTATATTTAAACACATATTAACAGCATCATTAGTGTTAATAGTTCCTTTAATTTTCAAATATTCTAAAACATCCGTATCATATTTAGGCATCATTATAATTTGTGAATTATCATCAAATGTTACATGGTTTAAAATATACTTGCAAACACCGCAAACCCTGTCTATGATTTCCTTTTCATGAAGATACGTGTTTTTATTTGGTACATATTTGATTATGTTATCTGAGTTTGGTGGATTGTAAATTTTAGAAGTCCTTCCAGTGACTATCGGTTTACTATTCAATATGTATGTGATGTATGAATTAGTACCGTCATAATATGAATAACTTTTTTTAAAACAAGACAACATCACACACTATTTATTTAATAAAAATTTATTTTAACTTAGGTTTGTATACATCTCTTTAGCCACTCTAATTCTATACCCAAGGTCCGTTGCGGGCCATTGAATTAAAAAATCACCTTCTTTCCATTGTCCATCGTTCCCGAAAATATCTTTATATTCAGGTCTATTTTTGAGACGAGGTAAATTGGAGTAATCATAAGAATTCATAACACGTTGCGTAAGAACTTTACACACACTCGCCCAAAAAGACCCACCAGGTGTAAGACCACTTTCACGTAGATGACTTCCCACAAACATATCTTGAATGAGTTGATTCTCGAACATGTACCAATGTCTGTACAATGGCATACCGGCAATGATCGTATTTATAAAAGCCTTACCAATTGCATTATTTCTAATAATCATATTACCACAGTTTATACCATTACAATCAGAGGGAATTAATATATGAATATCCGGACCCGTGTGTTCTTTAATAATATCTTCAAGTTTGATATTCATATTTGTAATCATAACGTCGGTGTCCGTGTTGAAAATCCATTCAACTTCGGGGTGTTTCTCCATAATGTTCTTAATAAAAAAGATTTTACCCCAACCAATGGGAATGTGTGTATCAGGAATTGGTGGTGGTCCCGCCATCATTTGTTTCCCGGCTATAGAAGCTCCACCATCACTCGTGTAATGTAATTGATAACCATGTTTCTCACAATATTGTTTTTTATTTTTATGTAAAGTCCATTCAGCCAGGGGTTCATATTTTTCGTCATGTACAGTTACGAGGGCTATCATTTATATTATAAATAAATGTAATCCTTAAATTTGTTGGTAATTGAACGATTATATTTTCCAATGTTAAATAAATGAAGATACACATAGTCGGATCAGGACCCACTGGTCTGTCTCTTGCGTGGGAAATTTTGAAATTTACGGATCACGAAGTCGTCATTCACGACAGAAAATCGTCTTCAGGTGGTTCGTGGTGGGAACCCGATTCAGATAAAAGGGATCTTCACGCTCATAGGATAGTTTTTGATAATGCATTTGTTGGTACATCTCAACTTTTCAAAGAAATGAAAATAGATTGGAATGAAATATTTATTCCTGTTGATGATAATAAATTTAAATATTTATTTGAAAAATTAAAATTGAAAGATATATTTATTTTAATAAAATTATTTTTTAAAGTTTTATATAATCCAGAAAAATATAAAAATATTTCACTAAAAGATTCTTTAGATAATTTATCAGATGATGGAGAACTTTACATGAGCACGATACCATTTATTATAGATGGTGTCGGATGGGATGTCATGTCTGCTTACGAATTCATTAAAAGTTTTGATCATGTAGCGTTTTCGAAAAAGTACACCCAAAAAGTATCGGGTAGGGTCATGAATGACTTAATGTTCAAAGCTGTAATGGATGCCGGAGCCACTTTTCATTTCAATAGAGATTTGGTTAATGTAAAGTATAAAGACGACGATTACGAAGCTGAATTTTCTGATGGAACCGTAATAAATGATGGCATGTTGATAATGTGTATCGATAACAGTAAAGCTCTCGATCTTATAAAAGATAATTGGGGTAGAGATGCCAAGAAATACATATCACCTAGTACGTATGGTTGTTTAAACTTATTATTGGATTATGAAGAACCCATCGGTGAAATTGAATCCGACACGATAGTCGCCATGTATAGTGAATGGAAGCTTCAACCGGTACTTCTCAACGATAGAAAAACCATATCGTGTGGTATAACAAACATAACCGACGAGATAGTCACGACAGACCCTGATGCGTTAAAATCAAAAACTATCGAACAGCTCGTAAGATTTGGTATTCCGAAACCTGATAATATCAGGATAGGGTGGGGGTCTAAATGGGACGGTGAAAAATGGTCGTTCGAACAATCATCGGGTGTTTTAAATATGAATGGTCAGTTGCCATTTTTTGGAAAATGTAAAAAGGTCGCGATGTGTGGTATGATGTCTGAGAGGTATACGCCATATTCAAGTATAGAAGCTTCTGTAGAAGTTTCTAAATCCCTGTGCTCGAAACTTTTCAACACGAGAGGTCCTACATACCCAATATTATTATCACATGTGTTATATTTTACATTAGTTTTAATATTAATAAAATTATATGTTACATATAAATGATAACATACTTAATGATAATATTATGTTTTTTATTATTTCCATTTTCACTTAGTCTTTCACTTCATCTTAGACGACCCAAAGATGACTATGTAGATACCATTGACTGTAAAAATTTAAACCAACATTTAACACCTTATATAGATGAAATTATCAACGTTATACAAGAACAGGGAAAATTTTTGGATGGTAAAAGTAATTTTAATTCAGTTGAAGGATATAAAATAGTAAGAAATGACATTAAAAAACATTTACCAGAAGTTTATGAAATAATAGAGAGATATGTAAGAAGTATAAAAGTCGACAACATGAATATGGCTAATTGTGATAATGAAAAATATTGTTGGTTTTTAAGACTTTATAATAAAGAAGGACATTATCTGGACTGGCATTTCGATAATAATTTCACAACAGGTAAAAGAAAGACTTACGTGTGTAATATATATGTATCCGATGAAAATGAGTCACATTTTTTGGTTAAAAATAAAAATAACATAACACGTGTAATTACATCTAAAAATGGTGAAGGTGTGTTATATAATGGAAGCGATGTGAAACACGCCATATCTAGTCAAATTAAAAATGGTGTTCGCATATCGCTTATAGTTCCTTTTTATGAAAATGATAAACTCACGATTATAGGTAAATGGAGAATGTGGGCGAGAGATATTATGTATTCCATATTAAAATTATAAATGTAAATATAAGTAATGATTTGTGAATGTGAAATAGAAGAAGAACTTTTTGATTTCAATAATAAAAAATTTTTTAAATTAAAATTAAAAGAAAATTCTAGAAGAAGCATAGAGATTATTCAAAAAAATTCATCAAGGAAAATTTTAAATGATATTATATTGGATCCATTGAATGGTGATGTATTGACAGTCAAGGTACCTTACAGGTATAACAGAGTTATGTGTAAAGTTGAAGAAAAACCAATCCAGTCTCTTAAAGTTGGTGACAGAGTAAAAGTTCAGATTGATTTTACAGGTGTATGGAATGTGGGATGTCACAGTGGTTATACTTGGAAATTAAAAGAATTAAAGTATATCGGACATACATAGACATAATTAATATGTTATCCAGGACTGGATATATAATAGACGGCGATTCTGAAACAAAAAAGGAACTCACAGTCAGAGCTATAGTCAATGACGATTTCGGATTTCCACCACCACCATTCAAAGTATTTAAAAATGCTAAAAAGGGTATATGTGTACCAAGATATTACGCGGAAAATAAATTTGGTAAACCTAAAATAGATAACAGACCTGAACCAGAAAAAAGGAATATAAATTTCGTGGGTAAACTAAGGGACGAAACCTCACAAAATGAAGCATTAAAATGCGCATTAGAAGTTGGTCACGGTATAATATCATTACCATGTGGATACGGTAAAACGACAGTTTCATTAGCTATATCTTCTAAATTGGGATACAAGACGATGATCATAGTTCACAAGGAGTTTTTAGCTAATCAATGGAGGGAAAGGATCAATCAATTTTGTCCAGGGGCAACAATTGGAATTGTACAACAAAATAAGAAAGAAATGAATAATGATTTTGTAATAGCGATGTTGCAAACTCTCTCTATGAAAGAACATTCATTTGAAGATTTTGACTCTATCGGAACCGTCATAGTTGATGAAGCCCATCACATATGCGCCAAGGTATTTTCACAATCATTATTCAAGATGTGTCCCAGACACATTTTTGGATTATCAGCTACACCAATCAGAAAGGATGGTTTGACGAAAGTGATGGAATGGTTCATGGGATCGATATGTTTTTCAATTCAGAGAGAAAATCAAGATGACGTCGAAGTGTTCACGATACCATTCGAATGTGATAGATTTAAAGATCCACCACCGTGCACTAAATTTGGAAAATTATCCCTGGCGACAATGATTACGGAGATAACTGAGATACATGAAAGAAACTGTCTTTTAATTAATACGATAAAAGACGCGTCGAAAGGTACCAGGAGGGTATTGATCCTTACAGATAGAAGAAGTCACTGTGAACATTTACACGGTAAGTTTTCAAATTCTGGTATATACATGGGTGGTATGAAGGAAACTGAACTTAATGAATCTAGTAAAAAGAAGATAATCTTCGCGACATTTAGTCAGGCCCACGAGGGGTTGGATATACCAGAATTGGACACTGTCATACTCGCGTCACCTAAATCAGATATCATACAATCAATAGGTCGTATAATGAGAGAAACCAAAGGAAAAAGAAACAATCCTAGAATTTATGATTTCAATGATAAATGGTCAGCTTTTAACGCTATGTTTTATAAAAGGCTTTCGATTTATAAAAAATCGGGATTTAAAATCATGAATAATTTGAATGAAGATGAAGATGTGTTTCCACGTGGTAAGTGTCTCATGTAATTTTATAATTAAATTATAAATGTCGTGTCAAATACCGAGGAATATAAAAAAATTGACATCGCAATTAAATCAAAATTTACAGACGGTTACAAATATAGGTAACACAACAACCCAAACTGTCCAATTCACCAACTTCACTACAGGTTTAATAAGCAGCTCAAATATAGTCATTGGAGGAAATGTGACGGCCACTAATTTTTTAGGGGACGGTACAGGTTTGACCGGTGTAGCTCTGAGTAGTGATTTGAATGACAATTCTAGTAGGATTTCTGTATTAGAAGCTGGTTTTAGTTCTGGTATAGGTACACTGGAACAGGTTGTCAATAATGGAAATACTACGACAAATGTGGTTCAATTTAACAACATAGAAACATCATTCGTGGGTGTGGGTAATGTATTTCTGGGTAATAATTTAACAGTCAGCGGATTTTATTATGGTGATGGTACACAGTTGACCGGTGTAGCTCTGACTAGTGATTTGAATGACAATTCTAGTAGGATTTCTGTATTAGAAACTGGTTTTAGTGCTGGTATAGGTACACTGGAGCAGGTTGTCAATAATGGAAATACTACGACAAATGTGGTTCAATTTAACAACATAGAAACATCATTCGTGGGTGCGGGTAATGTATTTTTGGGTAATAATTTAACAGTCAGCGGATTTTATTATGGTGATGGTACACAGTTGACCGGTGTAGCTCTGACTAGTGATTTGAGTGA
>Ga0222714_10006979_pt1 | contig 10427 bp, 12 predicted proteins | sample C33_3DmetaG_FD_165048 | JGI IMG/M metagenome (GOLD analysis project Ga0222714, IMG submission 165048) | Estuarine water microbial communities from San Francisco Bay, California, United States - C33_3D | ecosystem: Environmental > Aquatic > Marine > Unclassified | place: USA: California... | reverse complement strand
TTTTATGGATTTTGTGAGAGGTGACAAAGCCCGCATGATTATTCAATCTTATGGTTACCGATTTGACTAACTTTAGTTGCGTAAAACGCTGTCAGATAGTTAGCAATTTTGGCTAAAATTTATCGGACTCAAATCCAAAGTATGTACACCTTCAAATCAGCTGTTTGTTTATACAAAGCAACTATATTTACAATAAGTCTAATGATTTTATGCACATAGCGAAATTTTGTAATAATAATGATTAAGAAGTTTGGATAACTTGCTATTTTGGAATTTTTAAATTTTAACTCATTGATTTATAAGGATTATATTGGTTTATCTGAAACGTGTCTTTTGTAAAATAATTAAATTTCCGTATTGACAAAAGTAAATTCAGCAAGTTTCACACAGATTTATCCACAGCTCGCCTTACCTGAGTTCATCCTGTGGATAAGTCTTCATAAGGTCAATTTTTATGGGGCTTTTAACAGTTAAAGTGAATCGAGTAAGCCCGTTTGTATTTCTTTGGGAGAATTAAAGTGAGTGAATTCAGTGAATTAGTATTATCCGTTCGGGATTATGAGTGTGACCTGCAGGGAGTTGTTAATAATGCGGTCTACCAGAACTACCTTGAACATGCCCGACATGAATATTTAAAGAGCCATCATATAGACTTTGCTGCCTTGGCTAAGTCGGGTATCAATCTGGTCGTTATCAGGGCTGAACTGGACTATAAGGGCTCTCTAACCAGTGGAGATTCTTTCATCGTAAGGACCCGCTTTGTCAGAAAGTCACGATTAAAATTTCTTTTTATTCAGGAAATATACCGCCAGGGTGAAGAGAAAATTTTATTAAGTGCTGCAATCACTGGCACAGCTGTTAATGACCGGGGCAAACCATTTATTCCGAAAGAGCTTGATCATTTGCTGAAATAAAATATTTTTCTTTGATTTAACCCCTTTACTCAAACTTCACGTTTATAAGCCTGAAAACCCAATTTTTAATCAGAGCTTAAATGCCTAACCAGGAGCGTGAAATGAAACATCTAAAAATTAAACCTACTCTATTGTCCGTGCTCATCGCCGGAGCTGTTTTGACGGCATGTCATTCCGGCCAGGAAGATGTGGTTGTAAATACTGGCCTCATTCCAACTCAGCTACCGTCTATTGATAATGCCTCTGCATCAAGCAGGGTGGAACAAAACCAAGAAGTAGTCATACAGGAGGCTCAAAGATCAGAAATTATAGAGAATGAGATGTTGCTTGAGATGGCGGTAATGAGTTCACCAGCAATGATGCCAGCTTCAAGGATTGGGATAGCCCAGGACCTAATGTACTTGCCTGAAGCGGGGACAGAAAATTACGCTGACTTTGAAGATAGCGGTATTCAAAGAGTCATTGAGAATGCAGTTTCTACCTTTAGTATTGATGTGGATACCGGCGCATACAGCAATGTAAGACGCATGTTGAATCAGGGTTATCTCCCGCCCGCTGATGCTGTAAGAGCAGAAGAGCTGATTAATTACTTTGCCTATGATTACCCAGGCAGTGATTCCAGTGTGCCTTTCAGTGTGGTGACAGAAGTGTCAGTTAGCCCCTGGAATACCGGAAAGCATTTACTGCATATTGGTATTAAGGCCAATGAACCGGAAAGCGCAGATGAGTTGCACAGTAACCTGGTTTTTCTGGTGGATGTTTCAGGTTCCATGGATAGTCCCGATAAACTGGATCTACTGAAAAATTCGCTAAAAATGTTAAGTCGACAGTTAGACGCTGAAGATAGCGTTTCTCTGGTGGTGTATGCCGGCGCATCAGGTATTGTATTAGAGCCTACTGCCGGGAATGAAACCCGGGAAATTAGTGCAGCACTGGACCGATTACAGGCAGGTGGCAGCACTAATGGTGCAGCAGGTATTGAGCTGGCGTATGCCATGGCCCAACAAGCCTTTATTGAAGAGGGTATTAATCGCGTTATTCTCGCTACCGATGGTGATTTCAATGTAGGCCTATCTAGTGTTGATGCTTTGAAGCAGTTAATAAAAGAGAAAAGGGAAACAGGTATTAGCCTGACCACTCTTGGATTCGGCACAGGAAATTACAATGATCATATGATGGAGCAACTGGCCGATACGGGTAATGGCAATTATGCCTACATCGATAATATTAATGAGGCTCGTAAAGTGCTGGTCGATGAAATAAGTTCTACTTTGCACACGGTTGCCAAGGACGTCAAAATTCAAATTGAATTTAATCCCTCAGTGGTAGCGGAGTATCGTCTGGTAGGTTATGAGAATCGTGAACTGGCGCGAGAAGACTTCAATAATGATCAGGTTGATGCCGGCGAAATAGGGGCAGGGCATACCGTCACAGCTATTTATGAGATTGCTTTGGTTGGAAGTGAAAGCCTGAGTATTGATCCCTTAAGATACAATCAGCAAGATATAGCGGTTCCTGAGAATACAGATGAGCTGGCATTTCTGAAACTGCGTTATAAAGAGCCGGATTCTGATGAAAGTATCTTGCTGGAGCGAGCCTTGCTCACAGAAGATATTTCTGAAAATATAGCCAATACCTCAAATAACTATCGCTTTTCTGCTGCCGTAGCAGGGCTTGCGCAACTGCTTAGAGGTAGTAATCAGGCTGGCTCATTAGACTATGATACAGTGCTGGACTTGGCACAGGGTGCAAAGGGTGAGGATGAATTTGGTTATCGTAGTGAGTTTATACAGTTAGTAAGAAGTGCCCAAGCACTTTCCTTTAATTAGGAAAGCTTTATGCCCAGCTATTTCTCGGCAAGAGGTCAATATAAAATATTTACTTACGTCATAGTAAACTCCGTTTTTAAATTAACCTCTTGCTTTAACAAGTCTGCGCTCAACACGTTCCAGATGATTTTAGACTGGCAAATATTTAATTTAGACTTTAGAGATTTTAAACAGTGGCCTTAGTAAGTTTTTTAGCAAAAACAGATAAAGACAGTCAGTTGATGCTGGCGTACGCAAAAGGCGACAGCTCGGCATTTGAAAGGCTTTATCTTAAACATAAAGATGCACTTTATCGTTTTTTTTTAAGGCAATGCGAAAACCAAGGGCTTGCTGAAGAGTTATATCAGGATGTCTGGCTCAGAGTGATCAATGCCCGCGATAGCTATGAGCAAAAAGCAAAATTTACCACCTGGCTATATCGTATTGCTCATAATATTTTGATTGATTATTATCGAAAACCACAGGTAGAAACTGACGATAAGTTTGAAGCAGAGAGCATTCCAGATAATGCTGCCAATGATCCCGAAGTGATTTTAAGCGGTCAGGAAAAAATTCAACGCTTCAGGACGCAATTGGAAAATTTGTCAAAAGAGCAGCTTGAAGTTTTTCTACTTAAAGAAGAAGCAGGCTTAAGTCTGGAAGAGATAGCGCTTACAGTAGGCGAAAGTAAGGAAACGATTAAAAGTCGATTGCGTTATGCAATAAAAAAATTAAGACAATCACTAGAGAATGAAAATTTAACAGAGAATGTCATTGGTGATCTATGAAAGAGTCAGAAGATAAAGATTTACAGGATTATTTGGATGGTAGCGACAGGGTTACTGCTACCTATCAGTCTCTCCAGGCAGATAAGGCGCTACAGGATCAAAAGCCATCTGCGGCCATTGACGACGCTATTTTACAAGCTGCTCGAGAGTCTGTTGCCGGTAATTCAGTGCAGAAAAAAGGGATTCCTCGTCAAGTCTATTCAATTGCTGCAAGTGTTTGTGTAGTAGTCTTGGCTGTTTCTTTGTTCCTGAACAATGAAGATGAATTAACAGGAGCAGATCTTAAAGCTCTATCGATTCCAGTTTCAGATGCGCCGATGCTGCAAAGGCTGGAAATAATGACTGCTGATAATGTGCCTGTAGGAGATCAGAATACGGCTAATGCAAGTACTTTTTCTGAGCAACTGGAGCCCACGGCAAGTAGGATAGCGACTCCGGATCAGCAACTTGAAGCAGAAGCCTTCTCTGCTGCCGCTGAAATAAGCTTGCAATCAGCTGAGAGGGGAGCACAAAGAATTGCTGAATCCAGTGCACAACAAGAAGTGCTGGAGAATAGAGAAACAGCAGCTCAGGTTTTCAATGTTGATTATCGTCAGGATATTGACACCTGGCTTCTTGAAATACAGCGTTTAAGCGAAATCGGTAATGAAGTCGAGCTTGCGGAGGAACGTAGATTGTTTGCAGAGCGCTATCCGGATATGGATATTGATTCTGCACTAACAGAAATCCAGTTATCAAATTGAGGAGAAATTTATGGCACTACCCAAAATAGGCAATATGGCACCAGCTTTTACCCTGGAAGATCAGCATGGAAAAAAACATAGTTTAAAGGACTATAAAGGTAAAATTGTTGTTGTATATTTTTATCCAAAAGCCATGACGCCAGGTTGTACGGTTCAAGCACATGGCCTTCGAGATAGTGAAAAAGCCCTTAAGAAATTGGGAGTTAAAGTTTTAGGTATGAGTATCGATTCTGTATCACGCCTGGCTAAATTTGCAGAACGAGATGGATTGAATTTCACCTTGCTGTCCGATGAGGACCATGCGATAGCAGATAAATATGGCGTTTGGGGTTTAAAGAAATTCATGGGTAAAGAATACATGGGCATTAATCGTATGACCTTTATTATTGATAAAGATGGCAAGCTTAAACACATCATGGAAAAAGTGAACACCAAGTCTCATCACGAAGACCTTATTACTTACATCAAAGAAAATTTTTAAGAGCTGTTCAGATATAGCATTCAATGCAACTATCTTATAAACAATATTCAATGACTGGGACACCCTTGATTATTTTACATGGGGTCTTTGGACAGCAGGGTAATTGGGCAGCGCATGCCAAGTCTTTTTCCGAAAAGTTTCAGGTCTATGGTTTAGATGCCAGAAATCATGGGCAGTCTCACCATGCCGATAGCATGTCATACCGTGAAATGGCAGAAGATGTTGTACAAACATTGGATGCGCTGCAAATACGCAGTGCTGATTTTATTGGTCATTCAATGGGGGGCAAAATAGCCATGCAGCTTGCTCTAAATTATCCCGAGCGAGTAAATAAATTAGTGGTTGTCGATATAGCCCCTGTGAACTATGAAAGAGGCCCAAGCCAGGAGCTGGAAGCCCTGCAAAAAATTGATCTCGGGAGTTTGACCAATCGTCAACAAGCAGATGCTGTTTTACAGACTCATGGGGTGTTCAACAAAGCCATCAGGGATTTTTTATTAACTAACCTTAAAAGGAATAACGAAGGTAAATTTGAATGGCGGATGAATTTGGCGGTAATCGCCAAAGACTATTCTTTATTGAAAAGTTGGGACCAAACTCCGTCAGAGTTTTCGGGAGAGACGCTTTTTATAAAAGGGGGGAATTCTGATTATCTATTGCCGGAATATACAGATCAAACGCTTAGGTTCTTTCCCAAGGCGAAAGTCCAGATAATCAGTGGAGCTGGGCACTGGGTACATAATGAAAAACCTGAACAGTTCTTTAGTGTTGTAGAGAAATTTCTGATGGCCTAAAACCTTTGAAAGTAAATAAATTAGGCTGCTTGGAAAGAGTCAGAGTTATCAGGTGCAGGCTTGGGCAAATTCGCTACTGCAAACGACAGTTTTTGGAGAACTGGGCTTTAAGAAATTCCATCTGGTCGGCTCGAATTCTAGAGCTATTCATTAAGGCTAGATATTCTGCGGCGTTGGGTTCAAAAGGCAATGCCAATAATTCCATATGGGCTTCTTCAGGCGTTCGATTCTGCTTGAAATGGTTGCAACGCCGACAGGCAGCGACAACATTAGTCCATATATTAAGACCGCCCCGAGAAGTAGGCATAATGTGGTCGCAACTTAAGTCTTTATCGAGATATTCCTTACCACAATACATGCATAAATTTTGATCCCGGCGAAACAAAATTTTGTTGGTTAGCGCCGGTTTTTTAGAATAATTATGATGAAGGTCTCCTGCGCAGGCGATGATGCTTTGCAGGTCAATATAGCTGCGTTCGCCACTCAAACGTGAAGTTCCACCCCAGACTGTTCTGATAGTGTCACCAAGCGTCCAGGTTACGAGTTCACGAGCGTAGAGGGTAGTAGCTTCCTGCCAGGTAAGCCATTCAATCGGATTACCAGCCAGATTTAAGCGAAGAACCTGAGAACGACTGTCATCAAATCTCATAACAACTTAAGGTCATTTCTGCAACGCAGATACAGTATCATAAATCTGGAAAGGGTCAATAGTCCTTCTGATATTTACCAAAATAGTAAACCAACTACTCACAGAATTTTGAACAAGCCTGTAAACTTTTGGCCAAGATGTTTGTGCCACAGCCTATTAAGAGATAATCTTCCCTCGTTTAGTTGTTTTAGACTTTTTTTAATAGACTGGTTAAGATCAGGCTTGTGTGATTAACAGGTAATAAAATAATGAGAATAATGAATATAACAAGAACCTTAAAACATATAATTCTGCTAGTAATATTTTGCTTAGGCTTTCAAGCCCCGAGTTTTGGCCAAATGGAAACGCTGACAGATAGAAGGCCTGGTGATCCGCCGGTTGAGTACCCACCCCGAAATTTTGCTACCGCTGAGGAGCACTATAACTATCTGCTTGAAGAAGCAAATGGCGGCACTCAGCACACTATGGCAACCATCCCTGTGTGGGATGGACTTTGGAGTCCTGGCTATAACAGCATGCCCTCACTTTTCCTTGAGGGTGGCTCAATGGCGGTAGCCATGTCCCCGGGAGGAGTTGTAAAAGAAGGCGTATTAACGCCAGCCTATGAGGCGCAATTCAGAGCGCGTCGAGCAGAAATCGAAGAATATGGTGAACAACTTTATGATCGCCTAACGACATGCCAGTACCCCGGTACGGCTCGTTGGCTATGGGAGCCTTATGTAAAAGAGTTTGCTAACACCCCAAAACAGACCTGGATGCTCAATGACTTAATGAATGAAACCCGCCGTGTTTATATCAATGCTGAGCATATCAATATTGACGGCAAGCACTCAGCAACCGGGGATAGCATTGGTTTCTGGGATGATGAAAAGTTGATCATCTGGACCAAGTGGATTAATCCCGCTGATTACTTACGTGGTATGCCTTTGACCAGCAATCAGTTGGAAATGGTTGAAACTTGGGAAGAAGTTTTTACGGAAGAAGGTCTTAGGCAGTTAATCACTCAGGTGACCTTTTACGATCCCATAGGTTTGCAATCACCTCAGTCGGCTGTATATGTGCATACTTCCTCTCCTGAATTGGCTGAATTTGGTGCCCGTATTCGCAATTGGGAATGCAGTACGAGTAGTAATTCCTATCAGGATGAAAACGGCAGAACGTTTTTCTATTTGCCGGGCGATCCAGAATATAAAGATCCGCGAGGCTTTACTGACTTTCCTGATATTCCCGGACAGTCCCTTAACCCCATGGGCCAGTAAACATTGGCTCATCAATAAATTTTTTGGAGACACAGAAATGAAAAAAATATTATTAACAATCGGGACTGTTTTAGCGGTCAGCTTTTTAACCATGATTCAGACGGTCACTGCACATCATTCCTTTGCAATGTTCGATGTGACAAAGGAGCAGATTGTGATTGGCCGTGTGCAACGCTGGGCATTCAATAACCCTCATACCTGGCTCTATATAGAAGTTGAAGATGAGCAGGGCAATACTCAAACCTGGGGATTTGAAGGAGCCGCTCAGGTGCATGCCATGCGCCAAGGGGTTAATGGCAATACTTTCAAGCCTGGAGAAATGGTTAAAGTTATTATGCTGCCATTGAATTCAGGTGAACCTGCTGGCGCCATGTGCTTTGTGCAAAAAGAAGATGGCTCTATTGCACGTCCCAATGATGGCGTTTGTAATTCAGAAGAAAGAGCCCGAGTCTGGCAGGAAAATGGTTGGATGGATTCAGATAACCTGACTATTTTTGAAAAAGATCCAGACTATATGTGATATTGAATAACTCCTTTTGAATACCTGGCAAAGATGGGTCTCGGCTCCCAAGACCCATTTTCTCAATAAATTCTTATTCCAAGTTCATCTTTGGGCAGGCATTGTGTTTGGCCTTTATATTCTGATGATTAGTGTCAGTGGTGCGGTGTATTTGCTGGAAGACAGACTTGATCGATATTTTGTTCCCGGTAATGTGCAACCGACCTCCAGTGAACCTTTGCGTGGTGATGAACTCGAAGCTCGTATAGAAGAAGTCTATAGCGATTATGAAGTGTTCATGTTTAATGCATCTTCCGACCCGGAGCGGGCAGTTTTGGTTGTTCTTAGACAAGATGGTGTAGCAGAGAACCGCTACTTCGATCAATATCGGGGAGTGGACCGAGGAAGCTCCTTACCCTGGCAGGCCAAGGGGTATCGTTGGCTGATTGATTTCCATGACGACCTGTTTATCGATAATGGCGGGCGACGCATTAATGGCTGGGGGGCCGTTGTATTTTTAGTCATGATGCTTAGTGGTTTGCTTATCTGGTGGCGAGGCAAAGCACAATGGCGTCAGGGTTTTTATCTGAGTAATAAAAGCCCTCGTGGGGCACTTTGGCAATTGCATAGTGTGTTTGGCTTCTGGTGTTTGTTTTTCATGTTTGCCTGGGGTATCAGCGGGATGTTGATAGCTATTCCAGATGTATTTAGAACAGTTACGGATACATTAGGCTTAAGTAATATTCTTAATATGGGTTTAATCGGATTACCTGATCCGGTGATTCAGGCCATGTTGGATTCCGGCGAATTAGAGCCAAATGCTTTTGTAATGAATCTGGGTGAAATTAGAGGAGACAGAAGTTCCGGCTTTTTGGACCTCATGGTTGATATACATTTTGGGCGCTTTGATTCGGCATGGATTACCTGGGTACTAGTGTTTATCAGTTTGATTCCAGCCGCCATGTTTATTACTGGATTTATTCTGTGGTGGCAACGGGTTGTGATCCGGACATACCGGAGACTCACTACAAACAATTAAGTCACTACATCTATTGAATGTAGACTATTTATCATGCATTGCGTTGCATGATAAAAATGAAGTACTTTATAGTATACCTATGTGGAAATTCATTAGGTGAGACAGCTTGTTTGGCTGCAGAGCTTCTCTGATTAAAGGCAATTTACAGGTTTTAAGCAGCTTCAATATAAAAATAAATATTAATTTTATAAAAACAAAAAGGAGTCACCATGCATAAGAAATCGTTATTAATTGCAGTATTCGCTCTAACAGGATTAGTTTGTACTGGAACGACTTTAGCTCAGCCACCATCTGGTCCCTCCAGCTTTTTTATCACTGCTGCCGGCTCTGGTAACGGCGCTGACTTAGGTGGATTGGCCGGTGCAGACGCAATTTGCCAAAGCCAGGCAGATGCTGCAGGGTTTAACAGAACTTTTAGAGCTTACCTAAGCACGCAAGGCCCTAATGCAGTTAATGCCCGTGACCGAATTGGCGAGGGCCCCTGGTTTAATGCGGATGGTTATCGTGTTGCGGCAAATGTGGAAGATCTTCATAGCGCCAATCATCGAATCACAGCGGGTACTGGTCTAACGGCAAATGGTGACCAGATCCCAGGTACTGGTTTCGCACCCAACCGTCACGACATACTGACCGGTTCCCAAGAAGATGGCACAGCTTATCCAGCTGGCCAGGATATGACCTGTAACAACTGGACAAGTAGTGGCGACGGTACAGCAAGAGTAGGCCATCATGACTTCCCAAACTGGAATTCAGCACATGATAGCCAGGGTTGTAGTCAGCAGGATTTAATCAATACTGGCGGGTATGGACTGTTTTATTGTTTTGCGCTCTAAACCCTAAACCTTAAACTTCAAGACTTAATAAAAAAGCAGTTGCCCCAATATATGGGGCGCTGCTTTTTTTTTACTCAAAAAAACTTTTTTAAACTTGCACCCAGCTTAAAATTTTTCAAATGGTGAAAAATACCAATAATCTGGAAAATCCTCTTTTTTCAAATTTTAAAACAGAAAAAATAAAACTTAAGTAGTTGATATATATTAAAAAATAATAGTGGCATAGAGTTTGCAAACTATTGCTTAAGTTAGAGCGTCTTATTCACTAACTTAACCATTTTTACATTTTAAAAAGGCTAGCGTTATGAAAAAAGTTATAAATATTACGATGTTAATCGTTCTTGGTATTTTTCATGTAGTACCCGTCTATGCAGGAGATAACGTCTTGAGAGTTCATACTTTTGAGCTTGATGACGTTGATGAAATTGAAATTAATAGTACGGTAGGGTCCATTGATCTTCGACTGGTAGAAGGTAAGGAGATGAGAGTGGAAGTTGATATTGAAGCAGAAGACAGGTTTTTTAGACGCAATATTGATGTGGATGACATTGATGTGGAAGTCAGAAGGCGAGGAGACAAATTAATTCTCACGATTGATGAAGATTACATCAAGGCCGATT
>Ga0222714_10006978_pt1 | contig 10427 bp, 10 predicted proteins | sample C33_3DmetaG_FD_165048 | JGI IMG/M metagenome (GOLD analysis project Ga0222714, IMG submission 165048) | Estuarine water microbial communities from San Francisco Bay, California, United States - C33_3D | ecosystem: Environmental > Aquatic > Marine > Unclassified | place: USA: California... | reverse complement strand
AAAAATTCGGACACACGGCGTCTCGTGCGGACGACATGCAAAAAAATGCATTTCATCGTAGTGTTCACCACGAGCAGACGTTCTTTATTGCTACGAAGCACGCGATTGAACGCGGCGCCGATGCCATATTATAGATGGCAGGCAGCTATTCTACCACTAGACCACGAGCGCGTGGACATGGATTATATGCGCTCGCCGGGAATCGAACCCGGGTCTGCTGCGAACTGCATATACCGGGTTATATTGGATTAGGGCTAAATCGACGTTGACCCAGAATCGTAAGAGCTCACATGTGAAAAGTTATGGGTATATTGGCACACGACGACGTGCACCGACGCGCGGTCGCGTGGCGGTCTCGTCTCTCGTCCGCCGTGGCCCCCGCCCACGTTAGTTCTTCGCGGCGTCGTCGCGACGTCGTCCTCGTGGTGGTAGTCACGGTGGTGGTGGTACCATGGTATATACGTATCATAATATATTACAATCGTCGTCGCCGTCTTAGACGTCGTCTTAGTCGTCTTGCGTGAAGAGAATCTCATCAGAGATTCCGACCGCGGCGCACGCGCGGATAAAGTCGCGCGGCGGCGGCGCGACTATGCGCACCGGAGGAATCCCGTCGTTTTTTTCGGCGTCGATGAATGTCAATGTGTGCGCGTGAAGGGCGTGGCGGGATATGATTAAGTCGTCGTCGCGGTCGTCGCGGTCACGGTCGCGGTCCCCGTACGCGGCGTCGCCGACGATGGGCCACCCGACCGCGGCGAGGTGCGCGCGTATCTGATGCGTTCGGCCGGTACGCGGTCGAGCTTCGATGAGCGCATACGATTCATTGCGTTGTAGTATGCGCCAGTCCGTTTCAGTGGGTTTCATGACTTTAGCGCCGCCGCCATCGTCGGCTTCGTCGGTCAGGCATCGAACCTTTGCTTTGCGACCCGTATCGTCATTATCCTTCACGAGCGGGTAAGTGATGGTGCCGCCCTGCTGTTCTTGCTGTTCACCACCACTACCACTACCACTACGGCAGCAGCAGAGCGCCAGATACGTTTTGCGCACGCGCCGCTCCTCAAAGCTCCTCTGCATCTTCGTAGCCGCCTCCTTCGTCTTCGCCACGACAAACACCCCAGACGTTTCGTAATCGAGTCGATGCACCACGAACGGCGTGGTTGACGACAACGGCACGCCATTATGATACTTTCGTGTCCAATACGCCACCACTCGAGACGCCATGCTTTCGTCCGAGATGCGATTCTGCGGCGTCGACGCCGCGCCCGCGAGTTTATTCACCGCCACCGTCCCGCGCGCTTCGTCTTCATACAAAATCTCCAACTCCTCCAACGCGCGCGCGCTGACGCCTAATCCCATTGGAGTCTCTTTCACTTCAGTTCGTATCGTGCGCACGACGATATCGAACGGCACGCCGAGCGCGCGGCTCACGCGCCGCGCCGACGGCTCCTTCCTACGTCCCGCGCTCGCCGCGTCCCAACCGAACCGCGCCGCGCACACCTCATACGCCCTCGATCGCGCGCCGTGCCGCCGAAGCACGGACTGTCGAATAATGTCAGAATCGCCGCATCGCTCGAAGTCGTCATCCAGCGCGTCGGGCGCGCACAGCGAGAGATGTTTCACGCGCTGCTTGGCCTCCAAAACCTCTCCACAGCACGGACACGAGGAGGAGGACGACGACGACGGTGGGGCGCGACGCGCGGGCGCGGGCGAACGACGCGAAGGAGCACCGTCGCGGCGACCGCTGGCGCGCGCCGCGCACGACGCACGCCGCGGTAAGGACGACGACGACGCAAACGCAAACGCGCCGCGCGTCATAGTGCGGTGACGCTTCACTTTTTGACTCATCATGATGTTGTCATCGCGCGTCGCGTTTCGCGACGCCGTGCCGAACCATGGAGCAGGAGGACAACAACGGCATCATCGTCGCCGCAATCGCCTCTCTGTAGTACGCGCCGGGAAGAGTTCTTCGTCGTCTCGGACGATGAAGTCATCATCATCATCGTCATCCATGATGGACTTTCTTCCGGGCACGTTAATGTCGCGCTTGGTGAACCCACGCGCGGCGACGATCGACTGGCGGGCGCTGATAACCATGGCGGATAAAGTGAACGATTCATCGCAAGATTTGAAGATGCAACCGACGCTGGGGTTGATTCGTGGGGAGCTGAAGATGGCGGGCGGACGCGAGGATGTCTTGGCGGAGCGCGCGCAAGGGTACAAAGAGTACGTGCTACAGCGTACGCTCGGGATGAAAGCGGCGCTGACGTTGGCGACGAATGTTGCGACAAAAGATCCAAAGCGACGGTGTGCGATCGGGCGCGCGTTGGCGGATCCTAGGAATGAGAGGTCGCTGTTCGCGTTGTTCGCGAAGCGCGCGACGGGCGAGGGCGTGGACGTCTTTGTCGACGGTTTGGCGGAGGATTTGGTTGAAATCGATCGCCAATTAAGCGCGGATGATTTGGCGACGACGAAAAATTGGTATGGAGCGGATGTTGGGCAGACGCATTTTGATTACGTGGAAAATCAGGTGGACAAGGCGATCGAAAGAGCGACGCGCGCCGTCGCGGATGGCGCGGCGGCGAGCGCGGTGACCGTCGTGCCGCTGTTAGTGCCGTCGGTGGATACCCCCAAGCTCGCGGGCGATGCCATCAGCAGTAGTATTAATGGTGCGACGACGACGAGTAGTCGCCGGGATGGGGCTGCTGACAGTAGTAGTAGTCCATCATCAGACGACGACGACGACGGCGGCGACGACTTTATGTTTGGTAAAAAGTCCAAAAAGAAAAAGTCCTCATCCAAGGCGAAGAAAACCTCCTTAGCGTCGACGGCGCTCGCCATGGATCCGTCAACCATGCTCCCACAGTTCGCCGCCGATGCGTTGAAGCAAATGACTGCGAAATTTGGCTCCAGTGAGCCGGCGTTTCCTGAAGTCGAAGCCTGGGGCCAATCGACGTCGTCTGAAGCCTCCGCCGCGGTTTTAGCCTTAATCGCGCGCGCGCCGTCGAATTGTGCCATCATTCTTCCCAGTGCGCTTTTAAAAGCGACGCTGACGTTTGATAACGCCGTGGCAAACTCGCGCGGCGCTAAAGCGTTCGCCGTGGAAGAAGTCGCTGAAAGCGAATGGCGGGCGAATAATCCCGACGTCTCCGCCGCGTTGTGGATATCGTTCGACCCGAACCCAATCGAAGGCGACTGGCGTGCCCCTCGTTTCGCACGAGCGTTGGAGAATTGTCAAGGCAATGGTGATGAACAGCAGCCATTGATACCGATTGTCCTCGCGTCAGTGGCGTTGATTGCCGAAGCGCCGTCGTGCGACGCCATCGAAGGTCCGCCGGGCGCCGTCGCCACCGCCGCGGGCGCTTCGGCGCGCGCGCACGAACGCGTCGCGTACGCCTCGCCAGCCTCGGCGACATCGCAGCCGTCGTTTTAGTCGTAGTAGAAGGCCGTTCATTGTTCATTTCATTATTAAAAACAAACAATACACCGCTCGCGTCCTCACACCTCGACTCGCGCCGCCGCGTCATGTTCCTCCACCCCGTATTCGTCGCGTGCGCCACAACCGTGGCGTGCACCGTCACGAATAAACTCGCATCATCGAAAGCGCCGCGTAAATCATCCAAGCTCGTCGAGAACAACGACGACGATGACGACGACGACGAACCGGTACGTCGTATTCAAAAGTTTGTTGTTGGTTGGTTGGTTTGAAAAAGCCTTCGTTTCATTTGATGTGATTAATTGACCGTCACGACGACGACGACGACGATGACGACGATCACGCGCACTGACACACACGTCTTGTATCGCCACGCACACAGGGTCCGACGCCGCAGTACGCGGGTAAACCCACGCTGTCGGTGTCGCTGCTCCCGCCCGCGTTTGCCTCAGCCGGGCGGTGCGCGTGCTGCGCGCCGGACGCCTCCACGTCGGCACCGTCCACGCCCACGCCCGCGCGCACGAGTTCTGGCGATTTCACGCCCCCAGCGCGATCGCCGCAGCCGAAACCAGACCCGCTGAGCCGCGCCAAACGCGCGCGTTGCCTGTCTTGGGACGATTACTTCATGTCCGTCGCCTTTCTCAGCGCCCAGCGCAGTAAAGACCCAAACAAGCAAGTCGGTGCGTGCATCGTGGGGAAAGATAAATTAATTCTAGGCGTTGGGTATAACGGCTTCCCTCGCGGATGTGCCGATGACGCGTTGCCGTGGAGTAAGAAATCCATCGACGACGACCCGCTCGAGACCAAGTACGCGTACGTGTGCCACGCGGAGATGAACGCGATTATGAATAAGAATTCCGCCTCAGTCGCGGGTGGGAGTTTATACGTGACGATGTATCCGTGTAATGAGTGTGCGAAATTGATCATTCAGGCTGGGATTGAGGAGGTGGTGTATTATGAAGGGAAGATTAGCGAGGCGAAGACGGAGGAGGGCGCGCCCGACGGCGGTAAAGGGGATCCGATTTACGCCGCGTCAAAGCGGTTGTTGACGCTCGCGGGCGTGCGCGTGCGACAGCACAGACCGAGCGTGGCCATTGAGGTGACGTATTTGGATGTCGTTGAGTAGGTGAAGGAGTAGGGAAAACACAAAAGAGGAGTCACAAAATCATCGATGTTTTATAAAAAAACGTCTCTACGCCGAGCGGCGGCGGCGATTCGTGTAGTAAAACGCTGTGGTGTTGTTGGCTGTAGAACATATAGGAATAATAAACGCTTAGTTTTCTCTCGCCTTGGCCTCGCTGTGTGTGCGTGCGCATGAAGAAAAATGTATTGGTCAGTCGCGTGATCGAACCGCGCGCGCGCGTCGACTATACAGCGTCGTCGACTCGAAAATCCTCGCGCGCGTACGTGCGTACCTGATCTCTTCAACCGTTTCCCAAGCTACCGCGCAGTCATCCGTGCACGTCTTCGCCGCAGCGAGCGCTTCATCCAACGCCTTATCGAGTTGCGCCATGCGCGAAGAGTTAATCTTCTTCGTGACTTCCTTCATGCCCTTAGCCGCGGCTTCAATCTTCTTCAACACGTCGTCGGAGACTTCGGTGGCGGCGCGCGCGGACGCGAGCGTCTCCTTGGTCGCCTTGATGAAATCCATATCCGCTTGGGAGATCTTCACTTCGGATTCTTCCGCAACCGGGCGAGAATCGCTCGCGGCTTGAGAAAGTTCCTCGACTGCGTCCGCGAAAAGAACAAGAAAGACATTTTCAGTCGGGGTCGAACCGGGACGATTACGCGCGCGTCGTCGCACGTCACGCACACGAGACACCGTCGACGCACACACACAAAAAAACCACAAGCACACGAAAAACAAAACGTACCATCATCCCACATCGCAGCGCACTCGCCGACGCATTCTTCAGCCTCCTTCAACGCCTTTTCGAGACGCGCGGACGCATCCGAGCCCGCGCGGCGGATCGCGCTCGCGCCTCGCACCGAACGGCGGGTCTTCTGCGCGTCACGGAACACCACACCACCGACCGTTAGTCACTCGTACGCGTCACGCGCGCGCGCGAACGGTGCCGCGATCGACCGCACGCGCGCGCGGCGGCGTCGCAGCGCGCGCGCGGATCGCATCATCCATGCGCCACCGATGGGCGCGCATCACGATGCGCCGCGCTCCGTCGTCGTCGTCGTCGTCGTCGTCGCGTCGTCGGGCATCGCGCGCGTGCGTACCGTGGAGACGACCGCGGTGCGCGCGGTGGTGGCGAATTGAACTCGAGCAATCATCGTCGTCGGCGTCGTCGTGTGACGTCAGATCGTCGTCGTGGTCGTGTGGTCGTAGAGGGGGTCGGCTCCTGGTCACGATTGGTCGATTGCAATGTCTTATCCTGAAAGCGAGGACTGGAGGAGGGCTTGCGAAGTGATGATGCGAGAGGCCCAGGGCGCGTCGCTCGGCTCGGCTTCGCGCGGGACGCCGACGCCGCTGGGTGTACCGCGCGTCGGTGCGTCGGTGCGCGCGCGCAGGTGTGCGTTGTGTAGTGTTCGTGTGTTCATTTATATTTAAAAGTACGAAGTGGTGGTGGTGTTTTTGATTTCAGTCGCGAGACGCGCGCCGAAGAAGAAATGCGTGTTTTTGATTTCAGTCGCGCGCGGGACTTTGTCTCTGCGCGTGACGTTTGATGGATGGTTTTTTTTGTCAAACTGCTGCGCACCGCGTGTTTACGCGGTGCGGTTGATCATGTACGTGACGGCGGTGACCAAATCGGCGGCGCGCTTGACGACGGTTTTTTCCATTTCGCTGGCGTACGGCACCGGCGCGTCCTCCATGCAGAGACGAACGACTGGGGCGTCGAGCTCGTCAAACAAGTTTTCAGAGACAATGGCGGAGACGGTGGCGCCGACACCACCCGTGCGGGTGGATTCGTCCAAGATGACGAGCTTGTGCGTGCGCTGGAGAGAGGTTTGGATGGTTTTCCAATCCACCGGCTTCATGCACGTGAGCTCGATGAAATCGGCGTCGATGCCTTGGCCGTTGAGTTCGGCGATGGCTTCTTCGGTTTCCTTGACACCGTGAAGATAGGTAACGATGGTGACAGCCTTGTTGTTCTTCACGCTTTCATCGCTCGCCAAGTGGTGCACGGTGGATTTGTGAAGGGGCAAGAAGTTATCCGGCGTCACCGGGCCGCGGCTCTTCATCATCTTCACCGGCAACAACAACACGCCCGGGCCGTTATCACGAATCATAGACTTGGCCAAGCCGTACGCTTCTTGCGGCTTGGATGCAGAACAAATCTTCAAGCCGGGGATGCCCATGATGTACGCGTGGAACGGCTGGGAGTGCTCAGCGCCCAAAGATTGGTTGGGCGCGGTGCCGCCGGCGCCAATCACCGTCAACGGCATGGCAAACTGACCACCAGTGGTGGCGTACGTGTTACCCGCGGAAGAAAGTTCAGCCATGCCGTAAATACCAAAGTTGGCATTCATGAGCTCGACAATCGGGCGGTAGCCGTTCATGGCTTCGCCGAGCGCCTTGCCCATAAAGTGACCTTCGTCGATGATTTCATCCGCCGCGCGCAACGTTCCAAACGCTTGCTGCGTGTTCGCGGGGATGTTGTACGAAGAGCCGGCTTGCAGATCTTCAGCGTGAGCCAAGCACGTCGGGTCACGAAGCATTTCTTCGAGAATGGCGAGGTTGACGGCGTCACCGATAGAAATACCCTTGGGATCGACGCACATCGCGCGGAGCGCCTCGATGCGCGCCTTCAACGCCTTGAGCGTTTCCGCCGGGACGATCTTCTCCGTCACCGCGGTGGCGCTCGCCAAACCTTCAGCCGGTTCACGAGCGCTGTAGTCGACTTTGCCCGAAGGATCGGGGTACTCGAGCTCAGCGGCGAGGCCCGGCGGCGGCGGTGGCGAGTTGTTGGCGAAATCCAACGCGCGTTGCACTTCAAGCTTAGCCTTGGCCGTTTCATTCTTAAGGTCCACGCGCGCAGCGTCGGCAGAGGACTCGAAAATCTTGATCGGGTCGCATTCGGCGCGCGCCCACTTCTTCTCATCCTTACGGTTGCGCTCGTGCTCCGGATCCGCCGGCGAGTGGCCGTTAAAGCGGAACGTGTGCACTTGCAAGATAGCCGGACCCTTGGTGCGCACGTGGTTGATCGCCGCACGCCCGACGCGCAAGACATCTTGAACGTTTTGGCCGTCAACGAGCACACCCGGGACGCCGTAGTGCTTACCTTGGTTGAAAACCTCTTGGTTTGCGGCGACATCCTTGGTGAAGGTGTTGATGGCGCGACCGTTGTCGATGACCAAGAAGAGAATTGGCAAGTTCTCCTTTGCCGCCGCGTTCAAGCACTCAGCCATGCGGCCGTTTTGAGCACCACCTTCGCCGACGAACACCACCGTGATGCGGTCGTGCGCGTCTTCGCGGCCGAGCATCTTATCCAAGACGATGGAGCGCGCGGCGCCGACGGCGTACGGCAACTGCTCGCCGACGAGCGCCCAACCTCCTTGGAAGTTGGTGTCCATGTCGTAAATGTGCATCGAACCTCCCGTACCTCGGCAAGTACCGCCATCTTTGCCGAACAATTCCGCCATAACGGCACCGCTGTCGACGCCGCACGCCAACGCGTGGCAGTGGTCGCGATAGTACGAGTGCTTCAAGTCATCTTGGCGAATCGCATCCGCCAACAACGCCGGAATGGACTCTTGGCCGTTATCAAGGTGCATGAACCCACGAATCTTACCCGCCATGTACGCTTGGTTACACTCGTTCTCAAAGTCCCGGCACAACTGCATCATGTAATACGCCTTGCTCAAATCCTCGTCGCTCAACGATTCGGCGTGCTTCAATTCCGCATCCGTCGCCCCAAACTCACTCTTCAACACCGCCTTGGCGTCATCCCAAGGCGTCGTGATTCGCAAACGTTCCAAATTCTCCGGCGGCCCACTCGGTTTCGCCACAGCTCCGCACCGCTGCGCCGTCCCGCGTCGTCCCGCCCGACGTCCCGCGTCTCGCCCCGTCGTCGGCGTCTTCACCGCCGTCGCCATCGCGCTCGTCGCGCGCATCACCCCACTCATCGCCGTTCACGCGTAAAAACTCCTCTCGTCGTCCTCTCGCGCGGCGCTGTGTCATCAACACGTCCATAGTCGTCGTCAGTCACTGGATAAACATTCAAACGCGCGAGCACCACACCCAGGTTTTCCCCCGGTGCGAATGATGTCATTCGCCGCGCGCGACCGCCGACCGCCGACGACCGCGACGACGCTCGCGACGCGACGCTCGCGACGACGCTCGCGACGCTCGCGACGCTCGCGACGCGCATCGCCCACCGCCCCGTCGTCGTCGTCGTCGTCGTCGTCGTCGTCGAGACGCGCAACACACAAGCGCACACACGAGCACACACGAGCACACACACAGCGCACAGCGCGCACCTCTGCGCGTCGAACTCCACCGGCGTCGTCGTGTGCGGCGGACGCGGACGCGATCAGCGATGGTGGTTCGTAAAATGGAGTCCCCCGCGGCTCGAGTCGCGATCGCTCGATCACGCGACGCGAAACCGCCCGCGACGAGGCGGCGCTTTGTCGGCGGCTTATCCGTTTTTTGTGTGCGTTCGTGCGGTCGGTTGGACGTATTTTTTGGGGGCTGCGGGCATCGATTCGATTCGATTGGACTCGAGTCGAGTCGAGTCGTACGACGATGACGATGACGACCACGGGCGATGGGCGTGGCGTGATGACGCAAATATCTACTCGCTACAATCTGTCGATGGTGGTGTTTCTATCGATGGTGGTGTTTTGGACGGGCGGCGGGCCCGGAGGACGACGGGGCGCGCTACGTCGGGAAGAGCGTCGGGACAAAGGCGCCGTCGCGCACGGCGCGAGACCCGATGACGATCCACATCGCGGGAAATACGATCCAGATGATGTTGGCGATGATGACGATGGCGACGCATGCGCGCGACGCGCCTCGATAGTAGCCGTTGTAGACGTAATTCGCAAAGTACACGACGGTGCCGTAGAGCATTTGGTAGTTGACGACGACGGCGAGGAGACCGAGGAGGCGCGGGGATGCGCGTGCGATGACGTCGACGTGTGGCCATTGCGTGATAGCCACGGACAGTGCCAGGGTTGGGATGAGCGTCACGAAGCCGTTACCGACGTCCACCCAAAAGCTCCACGACGTGTGCTGGACGTAGGACGGGTCCAGCGACGCGTACGACGCGAACACGATGGCCCAATATTCTAACGACAGCGCCTCACGGACGGTGATGTGGCTAAATAAAAACAATGGCGATGGCAACACCTGTGTGTAGAAACGGCGACGACGAACGAGGACGACGATGCGGTCAGAATCCAGAACGAATCAATCAATCAATCCCGCGCCTATACCAATCAACGCGTTCAAACCAGCTCGCGCGCGCCTCGCCGTGTCACTCACCCTATCGCCAAATTTCTTCACAAACCCAACGTGAAGCTTCTTCACGCGTTCGCGGTGCACCCACAGCGCGATCTCCCACGCGCATATCAGCACGTTTATCGCGTTGAACAGCACGAGCGCACCGTGCGTGGCGTTGGCGTGCGATGCGAATGCAAAAGTCCACGCGTCGGCGTCCGTGCGTCGCTGCGTGTCGACGACCACGAACGGCACGGTGAGCGTCGCGACGAACGCGGCGATGTAGACGACGGCGTACATGGCGACGCGCGCGCTCGCGTCGCGCGGTGAAGCGCGCGAAGCGATAAACCTATTGGATAAAAGCCACGACGAAAAAACGGCTTGAAAAAAGTAACAACGTGGTAACGCACGCATTCGCGGTGTGTGCGCGCGCATTTGCCGACGCGCGCACGCATCGAGGGGCGACGCGCGAGCGAGGCAATATCGACGCGCGTGATTTGCGAGTGGTGCTCGCGCGCGTGACGCGCGAAGGCGATATCGCGCGCGCGCGCGAGAGAGAGAGAGAGAGAGAGAGAGAGAGAGAGAGAGAGAGAGAGAGAAAGA